>Ga0214917_10005205_pt1 | contig 14028 bp, 13 predicted proteins | sample LL_1208_BB_MetaG_FD_177983 | JGI IMG/M metagenome (GOLD analysis project Ga0214917, IMG submission 177983) | Freshwater microbial communities from Lake Lanier, Atlanta, Georgia, United States - LL_1208_BB | ecosystem: Environmental > Aquatic > Freshwater > Lake | place: USA: Georgia | collected... | reverse complement strand
TGGAATTTTTGTCTCCAGCAGGCGCGGGAAATCAGGGATCCCCGTTTGCGTTGGATATGCGTGCGGGCCTTGGAAAAATTTCCGGAGAAATGGAAACGGGCGGCGGCGGCGCGCAAGAACCACCATGCCCGCAGGGGCGGGCTGCTGGATCACACGGCCCAGATGTTGAGAGTGGCCAAGGTTTTGGCCCCGCTTTATCCGGAAGTGGATGGTGACCTGCTGGCGGCCGGGGTGATCTTCCATGATTTGGGAAAACTTTGGGAAAATGACACCGGGGAGAGGGGATTTGGATCTGTGGCCAGCCGACGTGGGGAGCTGATCGGGCATATTTCGCTGGGCATCGAGGTGGCCAACTTGCTTTGGCGCGAGGGAGAGGCGGCGGAGGGTAAGTCGTGGTCGGAGATGAAGCCGGCCTCGGAGGAGTTACGGGATCACCTCTTGCACCTGATCGCATCCCATCACGGGACAAAGGAGTTTGGTTCCCCGGTCGCCCCCAAAACCCCGGAGGCGTTTTTGTTACACCATATCGACAACATGGACGCCAAGATCGAGATGTTGCGTTTGAGTTATGCGAGGGGCAAAGAGGAGGGATCCGGTCTCTTGGAGGCACATCGTCCATTGGAGGGGCCCTTGCCCTGGCCTTTGAACGGCAAAGTGGTGTCGCCAGGCGAGGGCTCTTCCTGAAATCTATTTGGGGCATCTTGGTTGGGGTTGGTTTGGGCCTAGGATCCGATTTAATGGCGTACGAGCAGGCTTATCCCATGACGGAGCCAGGGGTGTGTGAGATCAAGACTCTCCCCGCGGGCGTGATTTTACGGGCCCGGACGGACGGGGAATATTTCCGCGAGAACAACGGACTTTTTCGAAAACTTTTTGAAACCATCCAGAAGAATCAGATTCCCATGACCACCCCCGTGGAGGCGGGAATTCAACCTGGGACGATGATTTTTTATCTCGATCCGGCATCCTCCAAGAGAAAGGACCTGAACTTAGTGGGAGGGGTGGAAAGAAAAGAGGTGGAGAAAAGAACGGTGGCTTCGATCGGTATTCGGGGGGGCTATTCCCGGGAGAGTTTTGAAAAAAATCAGACCCAATTGAGGGAGTGGGTTCGCAGACAAAACGACTGGGAGCCGGCAGGGGAAGCCTATGCGGTGTATTGGAACAGTCCTTTAATGATCTGGTTTTTGAAAAGGTCGGAAGTTCATCTGCGTGTGTGTTCCAAGGGGGCTGGAGCAGGCCGATAAAAAGTTACTTTTTTACGCATCTTTTTTCCGCATTGGTGGTTTAATCACGAGATGAGTTCTATTCTCGGAGCACTCGGGGTCGGACTATTTTTGGCCGGCGGGTCGGTTTGGGGGCATCCCGGGCATGAAGCGGATCCCGATACCGCGGCGGGAACGGCCGCCAACCTGCCCGCCCCACAAGTGAGTATCACGACCGAGGGGGAGTACCGTGTGATCAAGGCCAACGGGGTTCCCGATCATGAGATCGGGCAATTTCCTGGCCCTGGCTGTCCCAACGCGGCCTCGGCCCAAAGCTACACTTTTCGCATGCCTCTTCATCCCAAGACCAACTCCACCTTCACCCAGCTCAAACAACAGGCCATTGGGGTGGCGGTCAATGGCGTGCCCTTTGACCCCGGGACGTCGGAGTACTGGAAGAATGATCGAACCTCCGGATGGCACGTGGAGGCGATTGGGGGAAAGAGGAGCCTCGGTTTGGATCAAAACAATGCACATGTACAGCCGAACGGGGCCTATCACTATCACGGGATTCCTACGGGTTTGATGTCGAATCTTGGATCCGGGAACCAGCCCAAGCTCATCGGGTATGCGGCTGACGGATTTCCCATCTATGCGGGGACTTCCGAAAATAGGTCCAGTTATCGGCTGAAAAGCGGAAGCCGGCCGGGAGGTTCGGCCGGTCCCGGTGGGGCGTATGATGGTACCTATGAGGCAGACTATGAATTTATGGCCGGATCGGGTGATTTGGATGAGGCCAACGGACGGGTCGGCAAGACCGCGGAATATCCGGAGGGAACTTACTATTATGTGGCCACGGCTGAGTTTCCTTTTTATCCGAGGAAGTTAAAAGGCACTCCCGACCCGAGTTTTCAAAGGGGACCACCCGGGGGAGGTCCGGGGGGAGGTCGGAACCAAGGGAGCGGGGGCGCTGGCCGGGACATGAAAACAGCCAAGGGAAATCCCATGCAACGGTTTGACAAAAACGGGGACGGAAAGATTTCGATGGATGAGGCGCCCCCCATGATGAAAGCCAACTTTTCCCAGCATGACACCAATGGGGATGGGTTGATCGACGGCGAGGAGGCGAAGTCCTTGCCCTCTCCCGGCGGTCAGGGCGGTGGCGGACCTCCTGCTCCGTGAAATTTCTCCCTAGCTTGGGGATTCTGGTTTTTGTTCTGGGGCAAGTCCAAGGAGTCCAAGCCCATTTGATCGAGGAGGCGGATTATCAGGCAATGAAAAGGCAGGCGCTGGCGCACAAAGATGCGGCGCCCAAGACGGCGGAACCTTTTCTAAGATTTCCGGAATCGGTCCTGGTGGATTGGGATGAAAAATACCTCTACGTGGGCTCGGACGGTATGCCGGCGCACCCCATGATGGTAGGGATCACTGCCTGGCAGCAGCAGGTGCCCCTGCCTCAGTCCTATTATGGGAAAAACGCCTGGTCGATACCCTTGCATCCCGTGCCTGCCGCGGAGGGAGTGTTGGCCCAAACGAACTTCTTTCGTGGGGCCATTGCCGTGGCGGCCAACGGAATCCCCATTTTCAATCCGATCAAAAACGATGGTCGGACCGACACGTATTTGGCGGGAGAGTTGGATCAGTACGGGGGCCATGCCGGTCGGGCGGACGATTATCACTACCATGTGGCCCCTTGGCATTTGGCGGAGAAGTTGGGACCCAACCTTCCCTTGGCCTACGCGCTCGATGGATATCCTATTTACGGGTTGAACGAACCGGACGGAAGTCCTGCCACGGGTCTCGACTCGTTTCATGGCCATACCAATGCCACGGGGGAGTATCACTACCATGCGAGTAAAAGTTATCCCTATATCAACGGAGGTTTTCACGGGCAGGTCTCAGTCCAGGGCGGCGGGGTGGAGCCCCAACCCAACGCCACTCCTGTCCGGGAGGCAACCTCCCCTTTGCCTGGAGCCAAGATCACCGGGTTTGAGTCATCTCCGGAGCAGAACAGATATCGGGTGGAGTTTGTGCAGGGAGGAAGGAAGGGATCGGTTGCCTATCAGGTGTTTGGTAACCGGCAGGTCCAATTCACTTTCACCAATCCGGACGGGACAACCCGGGAACAGACCGGAGTTCAGGGACGTCAAGGAAAGGCAGCGGGAGATCGGCCTCCCGATGGAGCCAAGGGAAATGATAAAGGGGAGCGGGGGCCTCCCCGGGAAAATGATCCGAATCGAAAACCGTGGATCGAAAATCATCTTTCGGAGATGGATTCGGACCGCAATGGAAAGCTCTCCCAAGAAGAAATGATGGCAGAAGTGAAAAAGGTTTTTGAAGGGTATGATGGAAACGATGACGGCAAGATCACCGAGAAAGAGGCCAATGAGAGAGGCGTGCACAGCGCGATGGCAGGATTCATTCGCCAGCACTTTGCCGAAGTGGATGCCGACCAGGATGGGGCGATCTCGCTGCAGGAGTTGAAAGAGACCGCGATGAGAATGTGGCAAAAGTATGCCGAGGGATCCGATCGGGGCTCCAAGAGGCCACCTGCGCCTACCCATCAGCCATGAAGCCACATTGGTTCTGTACGGCGTTCCTATTTTTCAGCTTCTGCCTGCAGGCGGAGAACCGGCCGAATGTTGTGGTCATCGTCGCGGATGATGAGGGATGGGGTGATATCGGTTGGAATAATCCCGAGGTTAAAACCCCCAACCTCAATCGTTTGGCTGATGAGGGGGTTCGCTTGGACAGGTTTTATGTGAATCCCATTTGCAGTGTGACCCGGGCGGCGCTGATGACCGGGATGCATACCCTGCGAACCGGGGTGGAAAACTTTTCGGGTTTGGATCTCAAGTATCAGACGCTTCCGCAGGCTCTCAAAGATGCGGGGTACCAGACCTGGATGTGCGGCAAGTGGCATTTGGGAGGGGATCGGGAAAACAGCCTATCCGGTCCGGAATATCTTCCGACCGCCCGGGGATTCGATCATCACTACGGGCTTTTGGGTGGAGCGGTGGATTACAACACCCACATGAAACCAAGAACCCAGGAACTCGATTGGTGGCGCAATGGAAAGCCAGCAGAGGAAAAGGGTTATTCCACCGATCTTTTGGCGAATGAAGCGATCGGGTTGATTCAAAAAAGGGAAACGGGCCGACCCTTTTTTCTTTATCTGGCCTTCAACGCCATTCATGGCCCGATTTCCGCCCCACCCGGGGTTGGGGACGAACGACAGGGAAGGGGTCGACCCACGCTTTTACAAGCGATGACGGGTCTGGATGCGGCCGCCGGAAGGGTGTTGGAGGAGCTGGATAAGCAGGGGATCCGAAAAAACACTCTCGTGATTTTTTTCTCGGATAACGGAGGTGATTTAACCAAAGGTTCCACGAACCTGTCCTTACGAGAAGGCAAAGGAACTGTGTTTGAAGGGGGTATTCGTGTTCCCGGAGCGATGAATTGGCCGGGCGTTTTGCCCGCTGGACAGAAAAGTAATCAGTTCTTTTGCGTGGCGGATCTCTTTCCAACAATCCTGGATGTGACTGGGGTCAAAATGGGGTCCACGCCAAACTTTGATGGCCAAGACCTTTGGCCGGCCTTTAAAACCGGGCAATCCATCGACCATCCAGCCTATTTTATGGGAAATAAGGAGGTCGCTGTCTTCCGCCCGCCGTGGAAACTGATCACCTCTCTTCGGGGACAGGGGGTATCTCCCATGTTGTTTGACGTGGTCGCGGATCCCTCGGAAAAGACAGACGTTGCAGGTCAACACCCGGAAATCGTTCAGGAACTTACTGCGGCTCTAAAGGAGTATTCCAAGGACTTGCCAAGAAAAGAGCGGCGGGGTCCTGGTGGGGGAGGGAAAAAACGGCCCCCGGGTCCGGCGGCTTAAGGGAGAAGTTTTCCGACTAGGGCACTGAGGGCACGGTTGTCCGCGCGGCCCGCGGCCTTGGTCTGACAGGCTTTCATCACCGCGCCCATGGCTTTTTTGTCGGTAGCGCCCAGCTCCGCAATGACATCTTTGACCAATTTTTCCAGCTCCGCCTCGGGCATGGCGGTAGGCAGGTAGGCTTCCAGGATTTTCATCTCGGATTTTTCCTTGGTGACCTGATCTTCTCGCCCCCCCTTGGAGAAAGCCTCGATCGAATCCTGTCTTTTTTTAATCTCCTTGCGGACGGCGGCCAGAACGTCCTCGTCTTTGGCTGCTCCCTCAGCCCCGTATTTTTCGATCACGGCATATTTGACCGCAGACTTCAGCATGCGAAGGACGCCCAAACGCTCGGCTTCCTTGGCTTTCATGGCCTCTTTGATCTGTTCGTCGATTTTGGCAGATAGACTCATGAACCCACTCAACCCATGCAACGGCCTTGGGTCAATGGGGAAGCACGGAATCTTTGCCCAGAAACTAAAAAAGGGGCTAGAAACATGAATGAGCTGGAAGAGTCCCGAAGCCAAGTGGGCGGTGATCTGGATAGGAGTGGTTACCTGTTTTCGGCTCTGGTTTGCGCCCCACCTCGATCTGGTCGGTGATGAGGCCCATTATTGGGAGTGTGGTCGGTCGCTGGATTGGAATCATTACGGAAAGGGACCCGGGGCCGCCTTCGTCATCCGGATCTTCACCCTGATGTTGGGGGATCATGTTTGGGTCGTTCGGCTTCCGGCGGTTTTGCTTTCGGCCGGGACGGGATGGCTCATCTTTTTGCTGGGAAGGACCTTTTATAACGATCGGGTCGGTTTGGCCGCCGTGGTGGCAGCATCCGTGATGCCACTTTTCGCCATCGGCAGCATTCTGATGACCATCGATCCCTTGAGCGTGTTCTTTTGGGCTGCAGCGGCACTTTCCTTTTGGTCGGCTATGCTAAGCCAACAGAAAAGGCAATGGATCCTGACCGGCCTCTGGGTGGGATTGGGCTTTCAGTGCAAATATACCAATGCGGCTGAACTGGTATCTTTTCTGCTGTTCCTGATTCTGTCCCCCGGGCGGACAAAGCTTCTGATCTCTGGACGAATGCTCCTGCTTTTGTCCACTTTTGCCCTGTTGGCGCTTCCGATCGTGATCTGGAATGCTTTTTATGGCTGGGTGACGGCACTGCACGTCTTTGAGGGGGGAGATCTGGATCGGGGGTTTCATCCTGATTGGGGAAAGTTTGCCGGGTTTTGGTTATTGCAGGCCGTGGTGGTTTCGCCGGTGCTTTTTCTTCTTATGTTGACCGGATCTCTGCGTCCCGTTTCAGGAAAATTTGGGCGGGAGGGATCGGCCTATCTCTGCTCACTCTTTTGGCCGCTTTTTGGGGCCTATGCATGGATCAGCCTCAATAAGACAGCCAACGGGAATTGGACGGCCCCGGCGCTCATCGCGGGACTGATTCTCGGCAGCGGTTGGGCGATCCATAAAATCCAAAGTGGCGCCAAGTTTTGGAAATGGATTGTGATATTGGGTCTGGCAATCGGCTTGGTGGAGACCGCCTTGCTGCACGACTTTCTTCCCCTGCATTTCAAGAACAACCCCCTGGATCGGGCCAAGGGATGGAAGGATTTGGCAGGGGAGGCGGAGAAAGTCAGACAACAGGTGGGGGCTGACTTTGTCATCGCGGACGAATACCAAACCGCAAGCCTACTCTCTTTCTACCTGCCGGATCAGCCTCGGGCTTTTACCCCCGACTGGCCGCAGGTCATGACCCAATACTCCCTATGGCCGAGCTATCGGGAAAAGTTTCCCAGCGGAAGTACCGGGCTCTATGTGGCGGAACAGCCGAACGCCTTGCCGCCCATTCTTCGGGATTTCGAGCAAGTTCGGGTTGTTTCTACTTACCGCAGATCGACCTGGGGCCAACCCACCGGTCCGACCTTCCATTTTTATGAATGCCGGGGGTTGAAGAGTGGACAACCCACCTCATGGCGCGACAGGCTGGAGTATACCCGCCAGCAGAAGAAGCCGTGAGAATTCTATATCGTTACCTGACGACCCAGATGATGGCCGCTACCGCCGGGGCCGTAGCCGTGCTTTCACTGATCATTGTTCTGGGGAATGCCTTCAAACAGATTTTTGAATTATTGGTGAACGATGAGCTGCCACTTTCCCTGATTTTTAAGATGGTGGGATTGCTGATTCCGCAGGCCCTCACCTTCACCATGCCTTGGGGTATTTTAGTGGCGGCTTTGATTGTCTTTGGCCGAATGTCGCAGGATCTGGAGTTGCAGGCGGTGCGGGCGGCCGGCATCGGTCTGATTCCCCTGGTGGCTCCGGTGATTCTGTTCGGACTATTTCTCTCTTTTGTCTGTTTTTATAACAATGCAGTTTTGGTTCCGGTTACGCTACAAAAGTTCAAGTCGGTGTTACTGGATATCGGGCGGGACAACCCTGCCTTTTTAATTCGGGCCGGAGAGGCGATGGACCGTTTTCCTGGCTATCGCATCTATATTGGCCAAAAAAATGGAACCGAACTGACGGATATTAATATCTGGGAATTAAGTCCCAACGGGGTTCCCCGGCGAAATATCCGGGCGGAAAAAGGTTCTCTTTCTGCCGATCTCGATGACTTAAGTCTAACCATCACGTTGCTCAAGGCGCGGCAGGAGGAACGGGGGGAGAATCCTAACGACCTCAGCAGCATTCGGGCCGGTTTGAGTGCAGATCAGCTTCCCCTGAAAATCTCTCTCCGGGGGTTCCTCAATCCCGAGGATCTGCAGGATATTCGAATTGCCGGTTTGGGGGATTTGACGAACCGAATTCTTAGTCCGGTGGAGGGATACGTGGATCCGAAGCTGGTGTATCCCATGCTGACCGAGATGCAGAAACGGATCAGCTTTGCCTTGGCCCCTTTCACCCTCCTACTTGTCGGTATCCCGTTGGGAATTCGGGTACAAAGAAAAGAGACCTCGGTGGGGGTGGTAATCAGCTTCTTTGTGGTGATGGCGTACTATGCGTTGATTCTTCTGGCAGAGGGATTGAAGAATCGGGGGGGGGCTTATCCCGAACTGATTGTCTGGCTGCCGAACTTAATTCTTCAGGGCTACGGGTTTTTCCTTCTCTGGCGGGCCAATTTCCAACAGAGCTAGTCCTTTTTCTCCAGCCCGTGGGATCCGATAAAGACGAAGGCCAAACTCCAACCGGAAAATGCCAAGAGAAAAAAGGGAACCTGAAGGGATAGGGGAAGCCCGTAGAGAAAGACGAGGATGGGGCCCCAGTAGACAAAATCCGGAATGACCAAAGGCAAGACCCGGGCACGATAGAGATTCCAGCTCCAGGCCCTGAAAATCCGGCGAGGGGACCAATCCAGCTCCAGCCAAAGAAAGTAACTGACACTCATGGGGAGGGCGACCCAAGGAATGAAACCAAAGAAATCCAGGGCAATTTTTGGGAGAACCACCTTCCAAGAGGCACCGATGCCGAAAAGTGTGGCCTGAAGCAGGTAAAAAAGATCCACCAGCAGGCCATTGAAGGAGAAGAAGAGAAAATTCCATCCTAAACGACGCAGTCGCCCCATATCCCAGGTGCGATCGGGCCCCACCACCGTACGAACCAATTCAGGAAGAATGGTTCCAGCAACGGCGGTCAGAAAAGCGGAGAGGGGGATGCCCCCCGATTTTTTCCATGCAGCAAAAGAGTCACAGGAACTCTGCACTGCAGGAAGGTGGTGATAAGCGAAATAGAGTGCAATCGCGATGGTCTGAAAAAAAAGAAAAACCCGGTAAAATCTTCTAACCGCCAGGATTCCTGGGCGGAGAGCGTCCTGTAGGGACCAGGGGGAAGCCAAGCGGTTAGGCCTCGAAGGAAGTGCCGCAACCGCAGGTTTGTTTGGCCTTGGGGTTGATAATCTTGAAGCCAGTGTGGGTCAACTCCTCCTCAAAATCCAAGGTGCAACCCTCGAGGAGGCTGACGCTGTCCGCCGCCAAGAAAAGCCGGGCTCCATGGTGATCCAAGGACTGGTCGCCCGGTTGTGACGGAGCCACGGTCATCCCATATGAGAGTCCGGCACATCCGCCTTTTTTAATCGCCAATCTCAGGCCATGCGTGGGATCGTGACGCTCGGTAAGCTGGCGGATGTGTTGAGCTGCCCGATCTGTGATCTGAATCATAGGCAGATTCTAGGGGTCAGTCGGAGGAGTGTCAAAAAACGTCAGAAAAGAATTCACTGACTGATTCCGTATTGGGACTAGCATAGATTCCATGGAGCTTGGAGTTTCTCGAAACCTCTCTCTCGTCCCTCTGCTTCTGCTTTCCCTGGCTATAGGTCATGCCGAGCCAGCGACGAGGGATACGAAAATTCTTGGCTTGGCGGAGAGCTGGGCCGAGGGCGTGGGCAGCAACAACCCGGATCGGCTGGAGGAGGTCTTGGATGCAGACTACGAGCACATTCATGGCACTGGACTCCAGGAGAGTCGCAGTCAGTTTCTGGAAGCGCTTCGAAGTGGGTCCCGCAAGTATGAACCCATTCGATTGGAGGACGTGCGTGTGAGGGGCTGGGGTGACTTTGCTTTGGTCACCGGAAAGTTTTCCCTTAAAGTAGAGGCTCGTGGAAAAAGGATTGAGGGGGTGAACCGGTTTTGTATGGCCATGATCGAAAGGCCCGCGGGCTGGAAAATTCTTCAATTTCAGGCCACTGCCTTGCCCGCGAAGCCGTAAGCCCCTTTGCGGTTGGGCGGATGGCGTGAATCTGCCAAAGTGGTCGCATGCATGGCATTGAGTTGGTTCAGGATTTGGCGCTGGTCATGGCGGCGGCCGCCGTGGCCACGGTGATCTGCCAAAAACTCAAACAACCCGTAGTTCTGGGTTACATTTTAGCCGGAATATTGATCGGCCCGAATACCCCCCCCTTCAGTTTCATTTCCAACGAACAAGAGATCAAAACCCTCGCGGACCTGGGGGTGGTACTTCTGATGTTTTCGGTGGGATTACACTTCAGCCTCCGAAAACTAAAAGAGGTAGGCTTGGTGGCCATCGTGGCGGCGGTGGTGGAAATCAGCGGAATGTTCTTTTTAGGGCAATCCCTCGGCCACTGCTTCGGTTGGGGGAGGATGGAAAGCGTCTTTCTGGGCGCCATTATCGCCATTTCCTCCACGACCATCATTGCCAAGACGCTGGAGGGGTTGGGGCTCATCCGGCAGGACTTCGCCCGGGTTGTTTTTGGAATTCTCATCGTCGAAGACGTGCTGGCGATTGCCATTATGGGAATTCTGACCAGTTTGAGCACGACGGGGGAGGCTGGTTGGTATGTAACCGTGGGCACGTTGGTGAAGTTGGTCGCTTTCTTTGCCAGTGTGGCGGTGGGTGGTTTTCTGTTGGTCCCACGTCTCATTCGTATGGCTGGTCAGACGCGCATGGACGAGGTTCTTTTGGTCACTGTGTTGGGACTGGTTTTTGGTTTGGCACTTTTCGCGGAAAAGATCGGTTTCAGCGTCGCCTTGGGGGCGTTTCTCATGGGAGCGGTGTTGGCGGAAGTCAGGGAGGTGCGGCGGATCGAGCGATTGGCGGCACCGGTGCGGGATCTGTTCAGCGCCATTTTCTTTATCTCATCGGGCATGTTGATGAAGTTTGATCTTCTCCCGAGTGAATTTGGACAGGTGGGGGCCATTACGCTGGCAGTGATCTTGGGTAAACCGATCTTCACCACGTTCGGATCTCTTTTGGGCGGTTGTGATTTTCGTGCTGCGCTCCGCACCGGCATGAGTCTGGGAAATAACGGAGAATTCTCATTTATCATCTCCTCATTGGGGGTCACCTTGGGCGCCACCTCCTCGCGAATTTACTCCCTAACCGTGATGGTGGCGGCCATCACAACTCTGACCACTCCGTATCTGGTCCAAGTTTCCAACCCTCTGGCGGACTGGATGGAGCGGCGGGGGCCTCGGTCCCTGACCCAGTTTTGGAGGACCTATCATGCGTGGTTTCGTAGTCTGCAGGGGACTCGGAGAGGCAAACACCATGCGGCCCATGTGTTTGTCCGTAAGCTGATTGGGCAATTGGCGATTCAACTTGCCCTGGTTACCGCTCCTTTTCTTGGGGCCGCCGGGCTATGGCGTACCTATCACGGACGCATGCCTGCCCAAGCGGAGGCCTCTGGTTGGATGGAGTTGGTCTATTGGTCGGGAGCCATGTTGCTGGCCTTGCCGATCCTTGTGGCTTGGGTTCGCAAGTACCATGCCTTGGTGATGTTATTGTCGGAGCTGACCTTTCCGAGAGGTGAAACCCAGCGAAATGTGGAATCGGCACGGCGATTGACCCTCGTGACTCTTTCCGGCGTGGGTTATCTGCTACTGGGATTCTATCTTCTACTCATCAGCTCGCCCCTGCTTCCCTCGACAAGAATTTTGATTCTAGCCGTGATCTTGACGGCCATGGCCGCCCTGGTGATGAGACGACGGTTGGTTCAGCTTTATGCCTCCGGGCAAGCGGCGATTCGGGAAACTTGGGAGACCGCACCCATGCAGGATTCCATCCAGCTCCCCGGGGATGCAGAAGTCCGGTCGTACCAGGTTCACGAGGACTCCACCTGGATTGGAAAAACCCTTCAGGAGACGGGACTCCGAGCCCGTTCGGGAGCGGTGATTGTGGCGATTGAGAGAGCAGGCCAAAGCCTGATTTCTCCCGGTCCAGGCGAAATTATTCGAAGCGGCGATCAGCTGTTTGTTTTTGGAGAGGGGGGCAAGATGATTTTGGCCAACCAGCTTTTGGAGGAGTCCGGAATCACTTCCCTTTAGCCTTGGCACGTGATGGACGCTGGCGGCTGCGGTACCAGTGGAAAAGCCACAGTTGGGCCAGACCTCGCCCTCGACCGAACTTCTGATGGGACCACTGGTCCAGCTCCTCGAGCCCAAAGGGTTTTCGGCGCCGGGGAAAATAGAGCTCGCGGATCAGACGATCGACCCAGACGTCCACAGGAAAAGCATCCCAACGGCTATACGCGTAGAGGAGCACACACCGGGAAATCTTGGGTCCTACTCCCGGGAGTTGTTCCAGGTGTTGGGCAGCCAAAGAGGTTGGCAGAGACGAGGAGATGGCCAAAAAATCAGGTGACTGGGCCACGATACGGGCCGTTTCAGCCACATGTTTTGCACGGTATCCGAGGGCGCATTTTCGAAGTGCATGCTCTCCTGCCTCAGCCAAAACATGAGCCGAGGGAAAAGCGCTTTGGCTTCCGCCAAAAACGGCGCGCAGCCGTGCATTGATCTGCCGGATCTGCACAATTTGCTTTAGGGAAGAGCAAAGAAAGTTGACCAAACATTCCCAAGGTTCGTCCCGAACGGGTCGGAGTCCCGGATGGTCACGGGTGGCCATCTGAATCCAGGGGTCATGGCCCCCTTTTCCCACAGTGCTTGAAAGATCCAGATCGAGGCAAAGAAGGTTTTGAATCGATTCAGGGGTGACCGTTGGTTCATCCCAATGAATCGATTGGTCCCGTACCTGCAAATGGACCGGTTGGCCCTGAATCCACCCTAAAAAACGTCCATCGGCCGTCTCGTTCCAGCAGAATGTTTGTCCCCCTAAAAGAGTGGCATGAAGATCCAAAGATTGAGTCAGGGGAAGGGAAGGCATGGTGAATCTTTAGTTTAAGGGTTTATGGGTAGGTAAAAAGGGTGTTAATTGGGATATGGGGCAGAGCAGAACTTGGGCTTGTTTGTTTCTATGCGGGGCCATGGCGGTGGCACAAACCGAGGAGGAGCCCGTTCGTAAGGCAGAACTATCCGTCGATGTTGTTCCGGCCGCCGAACCGCATGTGGAACCGGTGAGGAAGGCGGAAAAGCATGAAAAGCCCAAGACGGATACCGGGATGGCCATTCTCCCGGGGCATCCTGTGGTGGTAAAAATCGAGACACCGCAGGAGGACCAAACCATGGCATGGGAAACGGTGGATGTGTTTCTGCGTTTAGAGAACTATGCGATTGGGGAAGGAGGGAACCGGGTATGCCTGATTCTGGACAATGGATCCCCGATGGAGCACGGCCATGACCTGAAGCCGGTAATTCTTCGTGGGCTTACCCCTGGAGCTCATACGCTACGGGCCTATGCCGTTCGCCCAGATGGAAAAATGCTGAGGGATCCGGAGGCTTGGGATCGGGTGAACTTCTGTATCCGTCGGCGGGATTTCTCCAATTTCCAACCTCGGGATCGCCCTTATTTGACCGTGAATCTCCCGATGGATGGAAATGCCTATCCGGACCCTGAGGGAAAAGTCTGGCTCGATTTTCTCGTCCACAATGCCCCCCTGGGAAAGGAAACCTTTCGCGTTAAGGTGATCACGGATGGGGTGGAAACATTTCTGAGCAAGGACGAGCCATATCCCTTGGCAGGCCTGGCTGAAGGCCGGCACAGAATCGTTGTGGAATTGGTGGACGAGGAGGGAGATCCGGTCTCGGATATATTTGCTCGTGTGGAGCGGACTTTTGAAATCCCCAGAATTGTCAAAGCGGTGAATCCGGCCGAGGCGGATTCGGCCAACCTTTGGCTTAAGAGGAAGCGACAACAAAACTAACCCCAAGGAGGTAGTTACCGGACGGCAAAGAGGTTGGGATTCTATCATCCATTTCACTACGGTTTCAGTTTCGGAACATCATCAAACCGGGAGCATTGCACCGGAGGGGTGGTCGGTTGCATAGTCTTCTGTCGTATGGTGCCTGATTTTATCTGGAGCTTGCCCGATCTGTTGACCGTGACTCTTTTTTTTGTCCTTTTTGCCTCGCTGGGATTACTTCTCCCGAGGCTGGGGCAACGTCTCTTTGGGCGCATGGCGAACGAACCGGAAACGCGGTTGGTGGATCGAACCCAGCGGGGCCTGCGTGCCTTCCTGGTTTTCCTTTTGGCCCTGACATTGAATGATGTGCGGGA
>Ga0214917_10005204_pt1 | contig 14030 bp, 13 predicted proteins | sample LL_1208_BB_MetaG_FD_177983 | JGI IMG/M metagenome (GOLD analysis project Ga0214917, IMG submission 177983) | Freshwater microbial communities from Lake Lanier, Atlanta, Georgia, United States - LL_1208_BB | ecosystem: Environmental > Aquatic > Freshwater > Lake | place: USA: Georgia | collected... | reverse complement strand
AATCATCTTGAAGCCCTTGATGGTTTCCTTCAATGGAACGTACTTGCCCGGCGCGCCAGTAAACACCTCAGCGACATGGAAAGGCTGTGACAAGAAACGCTGCATCTTACGCGCACGTGCCACCACCAACTTATCTTCCGGTGCGAGTTCGTCCATACCGAGAATCGCGATAATGTCGCGCAGTTCTTTATAGCGCTGCAGCGTGCCCTGCACCGCGCGTGCGGTGTCATAGTGATCCGGACCGACCACGTTTGGATCAAGCTGACGTGAAGTCGAATCCAAGGGGTCAACCGCAGGGTAGATACCTAGCGCCGCAATATCTCGCGAAAGCACCACGGTGGAGTCAAGGTGAGCAAAGGTGGTTGCAGGCGACGGGTCAGTCAAGTCATCCGCTGGCACGTATACCGCCTGGATCGAGGTGATCGAGCCCACTTTGGTCGATGTAATCCGCTCCTGCAATTTACCCATTTCTTCCGCGAGTGTCGGCTGATAACCCACCGCAGAAGGCATACGGCCCAGCAGCGCTGATACCTCGGTACCGGCCAGGGTGTAGCGATAGATATTGTCGACGAAGAAGAGAACGTCGCGGCCTTCGTCACGGAACGACTCTGCGATCGTCAGACCGGTCAACGCAACGCGCAGACGGTTACCCGGCGGCTCGTTCATCTGACCATAGACCATCGCTACTTTTGATTTGGTGAAGTCTTCGGTGTTGACAACGCCTGCCTCGATCATCTCGTGGTAGAAGTCGTTACCCTCACGAGTGCGCTCACCAACACCGGCAAACACGGAAAGGCCCGAGTGGGCTTTTGCGATGTTGTTGATCAGCTCCATCATGTTCACGGTCTTGCCAACACCGGCGCCACCGAACAGACCAACCTTACCGCCTTTGGCGAACGGGCAAACCAGGTCAATCACCTTGATGCCTGTCTCCAGCAATTCCTGTGATGGCGAAAGCTCATCGTAGGCCGGTGCAGCGCGATGGATCGACGCTGCGTGTTCCATGCTGACCGGGCCGCGCTCATCAATCGCGTTACCAAGAACGTCCATGATGCGACCCAGTGTCGCTTGACCGACCGGCACCGTGATCGGTGCGCCCGTGTTGCGGATAGAAACACCGCGGCGCAGACCGTCTGACGATCCGAGCGCAATGGTGCGAACGATGCCGTCGCCCAGCTGCTGCTGTACTTCGAGCGTCAACTCGGAGCCATCCATTTTTAGCGCGTCATAGATTTTTGGCATTGCATCACGTGGAAATTCCACGTCGACCACCGCACCAATACACTGAACGATTTTGCCTTCAGCCATGTTCGTTCTTCCTTTAATGATGAATTTGGAAAAGTCTTTTGTGTTCGGAATTCTTGTGCTTTTATGCGCTACCCAGCGGCATCCCTTAAACAGCAGCAGCGCCGGCAACGATCTCGGAGAGCTCTTTCGTAATCGCAGCCTGTCGTGTCTTGTTATAGACGAGCTTCAACTCGCCGATGACGCTACCTGCGTTATCGGTTGCGGCTTTCATCGCCACCATACGCGCCGACTGCTCTGAAGCCATGTTTTCAACGACCCCCTGGTACACCAATGCTTCAGCGTAGCGCAGCAGAAGCTCATCAATGACTGATTTTGCATCTGGCTCGTAAAGGTAATCCCAGCTGTAGCCATTCACTGGTTCCATCTTGTCCGCGGTCAGCGGCAGCAGCTGCTCGAACACGGGCTCTTGCTTCATGGTGTTGATGAATCGGGTGTAGCAGATGTACACGGCGTCGAGCTGCTCGTCGTCATACGAGTCAAGTAGGACTTTCACCGGGCCAATCAGCTGTTCGAGGTGAGGCGTGTCACCCATATTGACTGCCTGAGCCACTACTTTGGCGCCAATACGGTTCATGAACCCAAGGCCTTTATTGCCGATGCAGACCGTCTCGATCTTGTTGCCGGCGGCCTCAAACGACTTCATCTGGTTAGTCACGATACGCAGCGCATTGGTGTTCAAGCCGCCGCACAGGCCTTTGTCCGTCGTGATAACAATGATGCCGATTTTCTTGCTCTTCTCATGCTTGACGAGGAAAGGATGCGTGTACTCCGGGTTTGCCTGGGCAAGGTGCGCAGACACGGTACGGATCTTGTCGGTGTATGGCCTTGCGGCACGCATACGTTCCTGCGCTTTACGCATTTTTGACGCGGCAACCATCTCCATGGCCTTAGTGATCTTCTTCGTGTTCTCCACGCTCTTGATCTTGCCGCGTATCTCTTTACCTGCAGCCATTGCGCTTGCTCCTAGGTCGAGATCAGAATGTCTTTTTGAAGTCGGCGATAGCAGACATCAGCTCTGCCTCATCTTCCTTCGACAACTGTTTGGTGTCCTCGACACGCTTGAGCAGCGCGGCGTGGCTGGTCTGCAAGAACTTGTGCAAGTCATGCTCGAAGCCGAGCACTTCCTTGACTTCGATATCGTCCAGAAAGCCCTTGTTCACGGCAAACAGCGAAACCGCCATCAGTGACACCGACAGCGGTGTGTACTGAGCCTGCTTCAGCAATTCGGTGACGCGTGCGCCGCGGTCGAGCTGCTTACGGGTGGCGTCGTCGAGATCGGAAGCGAACTGCGCGAACGCCGCAAGTTCACGGTACTGCGCAAGGTCAGTACGAATACCGCCTGACAGGCCTTTGATCACTTTAGTTTGTGCAGCACCACCAACGCGCGACACCGAAATACCGGCGTTAATCGCAGGGCGAATACCCGAGTTGAACAGGGAAGTCTCGAGGAAGATCTGGCCGTCCGTAATCGAGATTACGTTCGTCGGCACGAATGCAGAAACGTCACCGGCCTGCGTCTCAATGATCGGCAGTGCAGTCAACGAACCGGTCTTGCCTTTTACCTCACCGTGCGTGAACGCCTCAACATAATCCGGATTCACACGCGCAGCACGCTCGAGCAGACGTGAGTGTAGATAGAACACGTCGCCAGGGAAAGCCTCACGGCCTGGTGGGCGACGCAGCAGCAGCGATACCTGGCGGTAGGCGACTGCTTGCTTCGACAAATCGTCATAAATGATTAATGCGTCTTGACCGCGGTCGCGGAAATACTCGCCCATCGCACAACCTGAGTAGGCTGAGACATATTGCATAGCAGCCGACTCAGATGCAGAAGCCGCGACAACGATGGTGTATTCCAGAGCGCCATGCTCATCGAGTGCACGTACAACGTTTTTGATCGACGAAGCTTTTTGGCCAATCGCGACATAGATACAAGTGCAATCCTGACCCTTTTGGTTGATGATGGTGTCGATCGCAACGGCTGTTTTGCCGGTCTGGCGATCGCCAATGATCAGTTCACGCTGACCACGACCAATCGGCACCATCGAGTCAATCGCTTTCAAGCCGGTCTGCAGCGGCTGAGATACTGACTGACGCGCAATAACGCCGGGGGCGATTTTTTCGATCGGGGCGGTGAGCTTGGTGTTGATCTGGCCCTTGCCATCGATCGGTTGACCAAGTGCGTTAACCACCCGACCGCGCAGCTCTGGGCCAATCGGCACTTCGAGAATGCGGCCGGTGCACTTGACGGTATCGCCTTCAGAAATATGCTCGTAGCTGCCAAGAATCACCGCACCGACTGAGTCACGCTCAAGATTGAGCGCCAGGCCGAAAGTATTGCCAGGGAACTCAAGCATTTCGCCTTGCATCGCATCGGAGAGGCCGTGGATGCGGCAGATGCCATCGGTGACCGAGATGACCGTGCCTTGGTTGCGGACCTCTGCACCAGCGCCCAAACCCTGGATTCGGCTTTTGATCAGCTCGCTGATTTCGGACGGGTTGACTTGCATGTTAACTCCTGATTGATGGAGACCAGTGCTGCGTCGGTCTCGCCATTTCGTTGAATAGTGATGTCGAAGGTCAAGCCACCAGCGCGGTATGCATACGTTGCAGACGAGCGCTCACCGAGTGATCAAGCACCTCGTCGCCAACCGTCACGCGGACGCCGCCAATTAGCTGCGGATCAACAGACACTGTTGGATTAAGCTTCCTGCCAAACTTTTTTTCCAATACGGCCAGCAAAGAAGATAGCTGTGCTTCGGTGATCGGAAACGCGGTGACCAACTCGGCATCCGCCGTTTGCTCATGGGCGTTTTTGAGTTCGTGGAAGTGATGCTCGATCAAGGGCAACAAAGCGAGTCGGCCGTTTTCCACCAACATCTCGACTAATTTTTTAGCCTCGGCGCTGACGTCCAGCTTTGTCGCGTCTATAAAGGTCTTGATCACGACATCGCGTGGCACGCGCGGGTCCCGTGACATGGCCCCAACCTCTTGGACCGCCGCGACGTGAGCCATCACCGACAGTGTCTCTGCCCAAGTGTTCAGGTTCGAGGACCGCGCAATTCGAAACAGCGCTTCGGCGTAAGGGCGGGCGATGGTTGCGAGTTCCGCCATGGTTATAGCTCGGCCTTTAGCTGTTCAAGCAGGTCTGCATGGGCGGTCGCGTTGACCTCTCGTCGCAAGATCTGCTCTGCGCCTTTGACGGCTAGTGCCGCAACATCGTTTCGAAGCGCATCCCGCAGACGAACTGCTTCTGCGGCGGCGTCGTGCCTTGCTGCCTCGATGATGCCAGCGGCTTCCTCTGCGGCGTGACGCTTCGCTTCTTCGATGATTTCCGCCGCACGGCGTTCTGCATCGACGATGCGCCGGCTGCCCTCTTCGTGGACTTGCTGCAGTTCCACTTGGACGCGCTTCTCGGCGACCGCTAACTCATGCTTGCCGCGCTCTGCTGCGGCCAAGCCTTCCGATATTTTGTTGGCACGCTCGTCGAGTGCCTTCATCAGCGGCGGCCACACATACTTCATGGTGAACAGCGCCAAAATGAAGAATACAACGAGCTGCGCAAACAGCGTTGCGTTCAGGTTCACGTGATCTTCTCTCTAACGGTGGCGACAGGGAAGGCGCTTTTGCGCCCTCCTAGCGTCTTGAGCCGATGGGCTTTAATCAGCCCGCAAACGGGTTAGCGAAGGTAAACATCATCGCCAAGCCGACGCCAATCAGAAACGCCGCGTCAATCAGACCGGCCAACAGGAACATGTTGGTCTGCAGGGTATTGATCAACTCAGGCTGACGCGCAGCGGCTTCGATGAACTTGCCGCCCATGATGCCGATACCGATACATGCGCCAAGCGCGCCCAAGCCGATGATCAGACCACAAGCCAAGGCAACCAGAGCGACGTTACTCATAAAGACTCCTTTTGATAGTCAATGTTAAAAGGTGAATGAAGCAAATAGACCGATCAGTGTCCTTGATGCGCTTGCCCAACGTAGACGAGCGTGAGCATCATGAAAATGAACGCCTGAAGAACAACAATAAGAATATGGAAAATGGCCCAGATGGATCCCGCGACGATATGCAGACCGAAGCCCCACCAAGTGGCCGTGGATCCGAGTAAAGCGATCAACAGGAAGACCAGCTCACCAGCGTACATGTTGCCGAACAGTCGCATGCCCAGTGAAACGGTTTTTGCGACAAATTCGATCAGGTTCAAACCAAAGTTAGCGAGCCAAAGCGCTGGGTGGGAACCGAACGGGGCGCAGAACAACTCATGCAGAAAGCCGCCGAGGCCTTTGATCTTCACGTTGTAATACAGCATCAGCAACAAGACCGCGGTTGCCATACCGAGTGTGCCATTCAAGTCAGCGGTGGGCACCACACGGAAATGCGGCTCCATGTCGAACAGCCGGAAAATCGCCGCGAATAAGTCGACCGGAAGGAAGTCGAGCGAGTTCATCAGCAACACCCAGACAAACACGGTCAGCGCGAGCGGTGCGATGAAGGTCCGATCACCGTGAACAATATTCTTGGATTGGTCATTGACTAGCTCGAAGACCATTTCTACCAGCGCCTGGAACCGGCCCGGCACCCCCGAGGTGGCGCGTCGTGCGGCAACAATCATCAGCGTCAGTCCGACTAAACCCATCAGCACCGACCAAAAGACCGTATCGATGTTCAAGATAGAAAAATCGATAATTGATTCTTGGTGACTGGTCGACAGGTGGCCGAGGTGGTGCAGGATGTACTCGGTCGATGTCGGTGCGTGATTGACGCCCTCTGTGATCATGTCCATGCTCATTTCAGTGTCTGAACAACATAACTGCGTAACTCTTCAGTGCGACGATAAACGCCATGAGCATCGCCAGCCAATTTAAATCCTGATACCAGAACGCTACCGCTGCGAGGCACGCCACCGTCAGCGTGATTTTTGCAAACTCGCCGATGAAAAAAATCGACGGCGCCATTGAATCGAGCTTCTTTGTGCGATGCTGCAAGTACATTGCGAATAGCCCGTTGGGCACTACGCAGCAAAGCCCGCCAAGTAATGCTGAACTAAATGCGTTTACCCCACCCCAGAGGCTCGCAAGTAGCGCGGCCGCAGTAGTGGCGGCGACTTGTATCGCGATCAAGCGCAGCATCATGGGGTGTTTAGTGAGGAGATCGCGCTCACGCCAATTGAAACTAGCGTATGCCGCATCGATCCCCCAACCAAAGCCCACGATTATAGGTGGGATCGAAGATGCCCGTCAAACTTAGTCCCGGTCTTCCATAAGGAAACTCCCTAGTTCGCTGCCGAAAATCCGAATGTCAACTTAGCAGGTTTCGTTTTTGTTAATCATCTGCCTAGGAAGTCGACGTCGACCTCACGCCGGTTCGGCGCCGAGGCGCTTAGTAATTTCGTCCAATTGGTCCAAACTAGCGAAGGCGATCGCCACCTCGCCAGCCTTCCGCGCATTCATCTTTATGCTTACCGAAGTGGCAAGCGTGTCAGATAGCGCTTCCTCCAGCCTGACCAAATCTCGCGACTTCTCAGCTTTTGAGCCTTTCTTGCTCGTTTTTCGACCAAGGCTGGCGCGGGTGGCAAGTTTCTCAGCATCCCTGACCGACAACTTCTTCGCTACGATCTCATTTCCAAGCGCGATCTGGGTCGCGGCATCCACCGCCAGCAACGCACGTGCGTGGCCCATATCCAGATCCCCGGCCATCAGCATGCTCTGCACGGGCTTAGCCAAGTTGAGTAGCCTTAATAAATTGGACACTGCGCTGCGTGAGCGTCCGACGGCTTCGGCCGCTTGCTCATGGGTAAATTTGAACTCTTCGATCAGCCGTTGCACACCCTTGGCCTCTTCCATCGGATTGAGGTCCTCGCGCTGCATGTTTTCGATCAGTGCCATGGCCGCCGCGGCCTGATCATTCACCTCGCGCACCAGAACCGGCACCTCGTTTAGCCCGGCCAACTTGGCTGCCCGAAAGCGGCGCTCGCCAGCAATGATCTCGTGCGTCACGCCGCCGTTAGCGCCTTCAATCGGACGTACCAAGATCGCTTGCAGGACACCTTGGGATCGGATCGAATCTGCGAGTTCGCGCAAAGCAGCCTCGTCCATTTTTATGCGCGGCTGATACTTCCCCGCTTGCAGCGCGCTGATCGGCAAGGACGCTGTGGCATTAGCTGTATTGCTCGTATCTTCCGTGAAGCTGGCGGAGCCGCCGAGCAATGCGTCGAGGCCACGGCCTAGACCTTTTGGTTTCTTTGTGGTCATGATGGATGGTATGTCTTGTCTGCGGGGTCTGCCGAATCAGGCTTGCTACGGATGCCGTACAAGTCGCTTTACAGTGCCGAGATTCGGTCGACCAGCTCTTTACCAAAGCTGGTGTATGCCTGAGCGCCTTTGGAAGCGGGGTCAAAAATCACTCCCGGTATGCCATATGACGGCGCCTCCGCCAGTCGCACATTGCGTGGAATAATGGTCTTGAATACCTTCTCACCAAAATGTTTTTCAAGCTGTATCGAAACTTGCTGTGACAACATCATGCGCGGATCGAACATCACTCGCAGCAAGCCAATGACTTTCAAATCGGGGTTCATTTTCGCGTGCACAATTTTGATGGTGTTGACCAGATCAGACAGACCTTCGAGCGCGTAGTACTCGCACTGCATCGGAATGATCACACCGTGCGCAGCACACAGCCCATTCAGCGTGAGCATGGATAGTGCAGGCGGGCAGTCAATCAGCACAAAATCATAGTCGCCCTGTACCTCTGCCAGCGCATGTCGCAAGCGTAATTCGCGCTGCTCAAGGTCGATCATTTCGACTTCTGCGCCTGCCAAATCTCGGTTGGCCGGCAATACTTGGAAGTTGCCACTTTCCGACGTTTGCAGCGCATCCTTCAAGTCGCCCATGCCAAGTAACACTTGATAGACGGAGCTCTCGAGTTTCGCCTTATCGACACCCGCGCCCATGGTGGCATTACCTTGCGGATCGAGGTCGACCAGCAGCACGCGTTTATTTAGCACGGCGAGGCCAGCAGCAAGGTTGACGGCTGTGGTCGTTTTGCCCACGCCGCCCTTTTGATTAGCAATGCAAAAAATTTTTGCCATGTCTGTCGTTCTGGAATTAGCTGCGGGTTTCATGGGCGCGCATGAGAGTAAGTAGGTAGCGCTCGCCGATGATCGCGGGCACGAAGATTTTCTCGGTTGATTCCATCCGCCACGCGTTTGGCAACGTCGTCAGTTCCGGCTCGAACGCCGGGCCTTTCATGGCGACCATCTTGCCGCCGACGCAAAGCAAATGGCCGGATAAGTTCACAAAATCGCTGAGCGCCGCAAATGCGCGCGAGGTAATCACGTCGAATGAAGGCTCGGTCACCAGTTGCTCGACGCGGCCGGTGTGCACGGTTAAATTGCTGAGTTGGAGCTCCGCTTTTACTTGAGTTAAAAACGCTGTTTTTTTGTGCACAGTGTCGATCAACTCGACCTGCACCTCGGGCGCTGACCATGCCGCCCAGATCGCGATAATCATGCCGGGTAAGCCGCCGCCCGAACCCACATCCAGCACGCGTTTGGCGCCGACGAATGCGTGTATGGCTGCCAAGCAGTCGAACAAGTGATGCGTCAGCATTTGTTGCGCGTCTCGCACTGCAGTCAGGTTGTAGACACTGTTCCACTTCTGCAGCAACGCGAGGTAATCGAGCAATTGTTCTAGGCATGCCTCGGGTAAGTGCAAACCGAGTTGTTGTACACCGGCGTTGAGTTGCTCTTGCAGAGCCTGTCGATCGATGGTCATTCACGCGGCGGTCTTGCCGGGCTCGTCTAATTCGGGCGTTTTGAAGCCACGCTTTTTCAGATGAACCAACAACAATGAGATAGCGGCGGGCGTCACACCTGCAATTCGCGACGCTTGGCCCAGGGTTTCCGGCCTGAATTGGTTTAGCTTTTGTCTGACCTCGAATGACAAGGCTTGCACGGCAAGATAATCGATTTCGGCTGGCAGCCTGAGGTGCTCGTAGTGCTCATGCCGCTCAACTTCTTTGGCTTGTCGATCTATATAGCCGGCATATTTCACTTGAATTTCTACCTGTGTCGCAGTGTCGCTTGCGACGCTCGCATCATCAAAACGACGTCCGTCGATCGTCGTCATGGAGGTGAGTTGCGCGTAGCTGACATTGGGTCGACGCAGCAAGTCAGTTAGCGCATACTCTCGCTCCAAGGCCTTGCCTACAACGCGCTCGGCCTCTTCGGCAGCGATAATGCGGGGGTTCACCCAGGTCGATTTGAGACGCTCCAACTCGCGCGCGATCGCCTCTTGCCGCTGCTCAAAAGCATTCCACTGCGCCTCGCCGACACAACCGAGCGCGCGACCCGTCGGGGTCAGGCGCAAATCGGCGTTGTCTTCGCGCAGGCTTAGCCGATACTCCGCGCGGCTGGTGAACATCCGATAGGGTTCTTGCACGCCCTGCGTCACTAGATCATCGACCAGCACGCCCAGATAGGCCTGGTCCCGCCCCGGCGTCCAAGCAGCGTCGCCCCGGGCGGACAGCGCGGCATTAATGCCCGCCAATAAGCCCTGCGCGGCAGCTTCCTCGTAGCCCGTAGTGCCGTTGATCTGCCCGGCGAAAAACAATCCGCCGATCGCTTTGGTCTCAAGCGAGGCACGAAGTGCACGCGGGTCAAAGTAATCATATTCAATCGCGTAACCCGGGCGCAAGATATGCGCCTGCTCCAAGCCAGCAATCGATCGCACCAAGTCGAACTGCGCGTCAAACGGCAAGCTGGTGGAGATACCGTTGGGGTAGAACTCATTGGTCGTCAGCCCCTCTGGCTCGAGGAAAATCTGGTGCGAGGACTTTTCAGCGAAGCGGTGAATTTTGTCTTCGATCGAGGGGCAATACCGTGGTCCGATGCCCTCGATAACCCCGGTAAACATCGGGCTGCGGTCGAGCGAGCCCCGAATAATGTCGTGTGTCCGCGCATTGGTGTGCGTTATCCAGCAAGGCATTTGAGCTGGATGCATGGCGGCCGACCCCATCGATGAGAAGACCGGGGTCGGATCAGTGTCGCCGCCCTGCTCCACCATCACGGAAAAATCGATCGTGCGGCCGTCAATACGTGGCGGCGTGCCTGTTTTCAAGCGACCCTGTGGCAGCTTCAGCTCTCTCAGGCGAGCTGCCAACGAAGTCGCTGGGGCGTCCCCGGCACGACCACCGGCATGATGGCTCAAGCCGACATGTATTTTTCCGTCCAAAAACGTCCCAGCCGTCAGCACTACCGAGCAGCCATGAAACCGAATGCCAACTTGGGTTTGGACCCCTGCGACCCGATCACCGCGGAGAATAAGGTCTTCGACCGACTGCTGGAAAAGCCAGAGGTTTTCTTGGTTCTCAAGCCTGAGACGAATCGCCGCGCGGTACAAGACCCGGTCGGCCTGGGCGCGGGTCGCCCGCACCGCGGGTCCCTTGGAAGAATTCAAGATTCGAAACTGGATGCCGGCTTCATCGGTTGCTATGGCCATGGCGCCACCGAGCGCATCAACTTCCTTAACCAGATGCCCTTTACCGATGCCGCCAATCGAGGGATTACAAGACATTTGCCCCAGCGTCTCGATGTTCTGGGTCAACAGCAGGGTTTTCTGGCCCATGCGCGCAGCGACCAAGGCCGCCTCGGTGCCCGCATGGCCACCGCCCACGACAATAACGTCAAATTCCGCTGGAAAGTCCATGTAAAGCGGCGCCACCCTAGTCATACAGAGGCTGGATTATACGGGGATTTAGCGCCGAAACTACCCAAGTGCGAGCCCGGCCAAGGCTAGCCGACACTGTTTCACGTGGAACAATGGTTATTTTCTCAAGCGGTGGCGATTGGTTCGGAGGGCTTGTTTCACGTGAAACATTTGCGCGCTCAGCGCAAATAGGCGTCCCATACGGTTTTTGCAATCAGTGACACCACCGCCACCAAAAACACCCTCCTGACAAAGGCGGCCCCCTCTTTGATGGCCAGCCTTGCGCCCAGTGATGCGCCGAGCATATTTGCCAGCGCCATCACTACGGCAATCCCCCAAAGCGGCTCCGTGTTAGGAACAAACCAGACAAGTGCCGCCAGGTTGCACGCCACATTGATGATCTTTGCCGAAGCCGAAGCACGCAGAAAGTCTTGGCCGAAAAATCTCACCAGCAAAAAGACCAAAAAACTCCCTGTGCCGGGACCCAAAAACCCGTCATAAAAGCCCATCACTGCACCTAGCAACGCGGCTGAAATAGTTTTTTTTCTGCCGCTGACGCCATCGCCCGCCTGAGCACCGAAATCCTTGTTCCTGAACACATGAGCTGCCACGAGCGCCAATATCAACGGCAAGATTTTTCTGAATAGGTCAGGCGGAACAATCGACATTGTCCAGGCCCCAACAAAGCTGAAAAGGAGCGCGCACACTGTTGCAGGCAACAAAACAGCAAAGTCCAGCGGGACGGTTTTCCAGAAAGTCCTGGCAGCAATACCGGTCCCGCAAATACTGGCGAGCTTGTTAGTGCCAAATAGGGTCGCCGGCGCGGCCTGCGGATAAACCTCGAACAAGGCTGGAATCTGAATTAAGCCACCCCCGCCGGCCACTGCATCCAGAAGGCCCGCGAAAAGCGCGGCTAACGCAAGGATGAAATAAGGTTCAATCCCTGTGCCTGTAATCATTTATACGGAAGAGCGCAGGCGCCAAAACGGCGCCGTGTTAGTGTTCACTCTTGGGCAATCCATTGATAATATTAGGCTGGCTCATTGAACAGCTATCATTTAGGCCCGTTCTATGCGACAAACTAAACCTTATTGGCAGATGATCGAATCATTTCAGCTGCTCTCTCCGCAATCATGATGATCGGCGAATTGCAATTGCCAGAGCTGATGGTTGGCATGACAGCAGCATCCACCACACGCAAGCCGGTGATGCCGAACACCCGTAGTTCGCTGTCCACTACGGCGGTACTGTCTGTCGACAGCCCCATTTTGCACGTGCCTACCGGATGGAAAATCGTCGTTCCTATGTCTCCAGCTGCGCTGACAAGGTCTTCCTCGTCCAGAAGCTGAGGACCCGGTTTGAATTCTTGCGGCGAAAAGCGCTGCAACGCTGGGGCGGCCACAATTCGCCGGGTTATTCGAATGGCATCCGCCGCGATTTTTTGATCTTCAGGCGCCAACAGATAATTCAAACTGATTTTGGGTGGTTGGTGTGGGTCGGCGCTTGTAATTTCCACTGATCCCCGCGAACTTGGCCTTAAATTGCAGACACTTGCTGTGAACGCTGGAAACGGATGAAGCGGCTGGCCAAAACGGTCTAATGACAGCGGCTGCACATGGTACTGAAGATTTGCTCTCGCTTGAGAAGGGTCGGAGCGAGTAAACAAACCGAGCTGAGACGGCGCCATCGACATTGGTCCACTACGCCTAAACACGTATTCCGCTGCAATCGCAGCCTTACCTAACCAAGTGCTCGCCATCGTGTTTAATGTTTTTGCACCGCTCACTTTAAACACCATCCGCAACTGCAAATGATCTTGAAGATTTTGTCCGACGCCAGGCAAATCAAGCACGGGTGAAATTTGATGCTGCTGCAAAAGTTGCGCTGCACCGATCCCGGAGTTTTGCAGAATTTGAGGTGAGCCTATCGCGCCGGCCGACAACAGCGTTTCTCTCGCAGCTGTAGCAGACCACGCCTTACCGCCACCAGTAAACTCAACACCTTTGCAATGAATGCCTCGCTCACCGTTTTCTAAAACAAGCTTCTGAACATGGCAACCGGTCATGATGGTTAGATTGCCTTCGCGGCGCGCGCTTTTCAAAAACGCTTTTGCTGTATTCCAACGCAACCCGTCCTTCTGATTGACCTCAAAATAAGCGCAGCCTTCGTTGTCGCCCCGATTGAAATCCGAAATTGTCGGGATCCCTGTCTGCGCTGCAGCATCACGAAAGGCGTCAAGAATCTGCCAACGTAATCGCTGCTTCTCGACACGCCACTCGCCGCCGGCACCGTGAAATTCATTCGCGCCACCATGATGGTCTTCGGATTTTAGGAAAACCGGTAGAACCTGCTGCCATGACCAGCGATCATCACGGGTCAGCGCAGCCCACTCGTCATAGTCCTGGCTTTGGCCGCGCATATAAATCATGCCGTTGATTGAGGAACAGCCGCCGAGTACTTTTCCTCTCGGATAAATCAAACTTCTTCCGTTCAAACCATGCTCAGCTGCGGTTCTGAAACGCCAGTCGGTACGTGGGTTATCAATACAAAAAAGATAGCCAACAGGGATATGCACCCAGATATAGTCATCCTTGCCGCCTGCTTCAAGCAGTAATACATTGACGCCCTTGTCTTGACTGAGTCGATTTGCTAGCACGCATCCGGCTGTGCCGGCACCAATGATGATGTAATCAAACGTGCCAACGCTATCCCTAACTTGCATCAGTTACTCCGTTTAGCCATCGTATCGACCATACTGTCCTGCACCATGTCAATGTTGCCCGTGGCTTCTGCGAATACTCTTGAACATTGTTGCAACCAACTGTGGGCAAAGCTTTGGATAAGTTTGTTTTAAAAAGTGAACAACACGCGTTTGGAATGAAGTCGGCATTTTTCTTCAACAACTATCAGCCTATTCCAGCTAAGCGATACACACTTTATCCTGCGCTTAAGCCATTGAAACGCAAGCTTAAACTATTGATATCCACTGAAATAGCCGTCCCTTATTA
>Ga0214917_10005203_pt1 | contig 14031 bp, 19 predicted proteins | sample LL_1208_BB_MetaG_FD_177983 | JGI IMG/M metagenome (GOLD analysis project Ga0214917, IMG submission 177983) | Freshwater microbial communities from Lake Lanier, Atlanta, Georgia, United States - LL_1208_BB | ecosystem: Environmental > Aquatic > Freshwater > Lake | place: USA: Georgia | collected... | reverse complement strand
AAAGCATTCCTGCAAACACCCAGCGGCAGACCCAGCAAATCCAAGATCTTGGCTTACCTGTACCAGCATGATGAGACCGAGGTCATGGATGTTGTCTGCGCCGTTGCCCACAAGTACAACCGTGAACCCATTGCCAGAGTGCATGACGCCATATTCTTTAAACGAAAGCTCAGCGTTGACATTCGCCATGAGATGGAGCTTTGCATGCAAGAGCACAGCAAAAACCCTTATTGGCGATTGAGCTTTAAGCAGTTGGAAAGATATGAGCCGCAGTATCTTGACCTCAAATTAGAGGAACAGGCACATAAAGAAAGAATTCGTATTGAGACGATTCGCGCGAGGGAACACTACGCAAATCTCTCTGTTGATTGACTCATATTTTGTATCTGTCAACCGATAGTTTGAGTCCCGCCAAGTCATCGGGTTACCGCAGATTTCGGTTGTCCATGGCCATGGTCTGACAATAAATTTGCTATTCCTGCAACACACACAAGGAGTAGCACATGTCAGGTTTAAGCGCATTGAAATTAGTCCAAGCCAAGCAGAGCCAGGGCGCAAGCCCCAAGCACGCTCGTCGTCAAAAGCTCAGCAGCAAACTGTATGAGCAGATCCAATTGGCCAAGGCTGAGCAAGCGGGCACCCACTACCAGCCTACCAAAATCCGCACAATCAAAGATGAGGTCACTGGCGAGTCCCGTAAGGTTGAAATTCCCAAGAGGATCAAAGCTTGGTGGTGGCCCAGTGACAACGGAAAGTTATGCATCACCGTTCGTTATGGTGCTAGAACGCTTGAAGTGATTGAAGGGAAAAATGCCATCGAGACTGATAGCATTGCGGGTGTTGTTACCACACTGGAAGTCTTGCGCTCAGCAGTGGATAGTGGGGAACTGGATGCTCGGATAGAAGCCACCAGCGGCTTAGTGAAATCTGCATTTAACAAAGAAGTGCAAAGCTCAAAGCGTCCGACTTTGAAATTGCCCAATAAAGGCAATTGACATCTATGGATCTATGTTGACGATGGGCCAACCTGAAGTGACAAGTTCATCCAAGATATGCATGGCATCCTTGGCTGTGGATGCATAGGGGTTGAATTCAGGGTGGTTCATTTTCACCATAGGGTCATTGGCATTCAGGTGAACCAAAGCCATGGACCATTGTTCAAATTTACGCTGGGCGATCTCTTGCATACTCAGTAGCTCAATGTTGTGGTGCCTGGAGTCAGAAACGATCCGATAGAACAAGTTGCAAACTTTGGATCGTTCGCCCTCCAGAACTTGCATGTACAGACCAGTGCCTTGACACAAAACACCTGAAATTTCAGCAGCTTTGTTGTGCTTGATTGAGCTTCGCAAAATAGTAGAGGTCACGGTGGAGGTTACTGGACCAGTAGGTTGGCTGACATACAAGAGGCTTACGAGCATTGGGAAAATCCTTCGCGGAACTCATCGCGCCTTCACAATCTGGAACCCCTGCTGATATCCAAGCGAGTGCCCAGCATTCATATACAGCTTACTGCTATTCTATTTTGACTTTTGCGACGCAAGCAGCACATACGCATGCCTTGCCCTTGGCTTGATCAGGTACCAGGTCCATGACTTCAGGTGTAAACACGGCATCCATGCACCAACAGCGCTCAGGTTGGGTACCCGTTGCTTTGGCCTTTTCCATGGCGCAAAGATTTGGCTCATGACAAATTGGGCATCGGTTGGGGTCAGGGGTATTCATGTGACCCAAAGCCTAACAGCTTAAACAGAGGTTTTCAAGGTGGGATTTCTTTGGCGTTGTAGTGCTTGCTGTGCCTGCTGTGCTCGCTGTGCCATTTGCTTAACGCGTTCTTGCTTGACAGCTTCTTTGGCTCTTTTACTGGCGGCGGTGAGTTGATCAATCCTTAATTGACCTGGCGTTTTGGGTTTGATCAATTCAACAATTCGCATGTTTCTATTTATGACCCAAATAAATTAGGTGACTGCAAAAACCTGGATTTCACCGAAAAAATACGAAATAAAACTTTCAATTGATTTGATGATTTGGGATATGCGGCACTACAAGACGGAATTATGTTTCTTTGGAGTATCCTCAGCTAATGCAAAACGAAGAAGGTCTGTCCTCCCTGTCTATTCACAATCTTGTGTATTGCAGCACAGCAGTACACGATATGGATAAAGAAGCGCTTGACCAGATAATAGCTACTGCCAAGCACCACAACCCAAGATTTGGCATTACTGGCCTATTGGTTTATGGCAGTGGTATTTTCTTTCAGTGGCTTGAAGGTCCTAAAGAGAACGTAATGAATTTGTTAAAAATCATCAGTGCTGATCCTCGGCACTCCAACGTAGTTGTTCTCGCGCAAGAAGATGAAATTTGTGAAAGGGTATTTCCTAGCTGGGATATGGAGTTAGTGGATGCAGCTGACATTCAAGTTGTATTGGAAGATGCCATCACTCAATCCTCCGATCCCAAACACAAAACAGCATTATCGAAAATGCTGCAGGAAGTCTCTGCCAGCTCGATCGTCAATCCCGCCAGCTAATTCGTCCTTTGTTCGAAGTAATCATTAGATGTAGTGTTTCTGTCATGCGAGTTGTTGTTTGAGCAAGTGGGTCATATTCGCGTTTTCTGTACCCTTTCAAAACCGTAAGTCACACAAAAAGTGCGTTTTCGAGTCAAAAGCGCGGTTTGTAAGCAGGAAACATAGTCGTTTTTCAAACCGCAATCGTGGTCACGACAGGCATAGCGCAAATGGATTCTTTGTATGGCAACGTCCATGAGTCCCTAGGTGTATGGGGATCAGAATGCATGACTCAACCCGCGCATGTCACTCAATAAGTCCAAGCACCTCAGCTGTTTGTGGCCATCAAATTGGGTATCACTGACATGATGCTCTGGCAGCATGAATGAATGTTCCGATTCAAACCAACTGGCCTTTTGCCAGTGCCCAAGAGAGATTGCGGATTTCAGATCAGCTTCTTGACTCGGTGTCCATCTGGCGCGCGTGGGCACATCTGAGCAACTGGGAAATCGACCAATCTCAACATTGGCAATCAACTTGGCTGCCATTGAAGATGCTTGACTTGATTTTGTACGCATGGCTTTTTGCTTTGACTTGGTCTTGGTGATGGAGTCACCAGCTTTGGGGTGGTGCTGTGGGCAAAGCTCCAAAAATTTACTCACCTGATAGGTGCCCCAGCGATTGATTGGATCAGTATCTGTGCTGTGGTCAATGCAGACATTGAGTGCATTGGTTAGATATGCAGGCTTGATGCTCTTATAGGCTTTTTTATTTCCAGACTTTATGATTTGGTACCTGGCGTCTTGGTCGTAATGAGCACCTCTAAGTCTTGCGGTTGTGAAGAGCTTCAGGACTGCTTTGCTAACGGTTTTGGGATCAAGGTGTGTTGGAATTGCTAAGCAAACCATGCCAGGTTTTTGCTTTTTTAGATCGGTCTTTAGCAACAGTTCAAGACCTGAAGTCAGGGCTTTGACCAGTTCCATTTCAATCTGGGGGGAGTCAAACAATTTAGTACCCTTTTTGACCCACCATTCAGTAAATGAATCGTATTGGTAGAGGTCTCCAAAGTCCTCCCAAATCTTGATCAAACGCTCATCCAAGCACTTACCTTTTTGCTGGCAAATCCACCAAAAATCTTTGCTGCTACGAAGAAAAGCGATCCACCAAAAGTGAAGACTTGATGCCAGCAAATCGTTGCTGTACAGGGCATGGTTTGGCGTATCCACGTTGATCTCCCTGCTGGTTGATGGGTGATCAATATAAAAAGTGATACAGATTCTGTCTATCGTGAATCTGTATCACCGAACCCCTTTAGCCTTACTTCTAGCAGTGCATGTTGCCTGCCAAATTCCGGTTTTTAACCGCAAACCCTAGGAGAAATACCATGCAATTAACCAATGGAGCCATCAAGGTTGGGGGGAAAGCACCACCCCCCATGAACCCTCAAGCCGTGGAGGAATATGAGGGTGTAGATCTTGATACTTTTGATCTAAGCGCTTTTGCCAAGCCTGCGAAGGTTCGCGCTGCCAACGCGTTGGGCACGGATGTGGTCAGTCATAACCCCGAGGTTCAAAAGTTTCTCACTGAAGGTGCTGAGCTGTTCAAGCTTGGTGAACGCTATGAGATAGAAATTGTTCAGCGAGGTCACAACGCGCTGTATGAACTCCTGGCTTCGATCTACGACTTCTCCATCCGCATTGAAAACAGCAGTTTCAAGGAAAAGATCTTGACCGAGATCCGCAAGGATTTGAAAGATAACCACAACATTGCTCTCAAGTCCAATACTAACGCCATCAATACCATGGTCAGGTACATGGTGCGCACAGATAAAACCACAGCAAGCCGGTATTTAAAAGTGTTGACTGTGGCGCAAAAAGAAAACCTGGCAGCTAAAGATCTACCCGCGTACATCGCTCGCCGAGGTGGTGTGAGCCAAATTCAGGACATTGAATCAGCGGCATTGGCAAAGAACACTGGGGACAAGAACAACAAGGACAGAACAGCGCTGATTCGCGAGTATTACCAATTGGTAGGAAAAGCTTCTAAATTGGACTTTGAGTTCGATGGCGATGTGTGCGTCTACGCTGAAGAAAAAGAGGGCAAAACTGAGGAATCATCCTTTTGCGTGTTCGTTGCCGTTCATGTAGGAGGCAGCAAGTTCAAGATGGTTTCTGCCAATGAGCTGGGAAAGGCCTATGAGGACAACTTGGTCAAGTTCATCGGCAAAGCACTTCCAAACGACCTCACAGTTCTTGAGCACGGCGTGCGTAATCTCAAGAAGAAAATCTCCATGGATAAATCTCAGCCTGAGAGCTTGCGCAAGGAAATGCAGTTGCAGCTGGCCGTTCCTCTCAAACACAAGCAAGCCTTGGTCATCGATATGGAAACCACTGAGGACGCACCTCTTTGAGGCAAAACTTTGAGCGTGTCAGGGCACAGATCAAGCGCTGTGCCTTGGCGGTACATGTTTGGGTTGAAACATATATTCAATAGGAGCAATAAAATGACGAAATACTTGGTTTTTGAGAATCAGCCAAGCAGTGGCCAAACCAATGCACCAGGCAGCAGGGAGGAGATGGCTTGCACCATTGCCCAATTTGTCATGCACCATGCCAAGCCTAGGAACTTCTACATTGCCTATCCCCTGGAAAACCCCCACGCTTCATGGGAAAGCGTAAAGGCATCAGCCAAGCTCTCAGTAGAGATTGATGACGAGCGAGCTGAGTTATGGGAAAAGGAGATTTCACACTTGGCTGATTTGGCCAATGAGGTGGGTGAAACGATTAGCAACGCCTACAGCGCCATTGTCAAGGCTGCCCGTGCGTTTGATGATGCGTGTAAACACAGTGATCGCTTTAGAGACGTCAAAGTATTGAGAGAAATGGGCATAGACCAAGCCTTTGACGCTATTGAAAACAGCCCCGCCTACGAAGTTTATGCAAGGGTTGAATCGGTGTTTGAAATCGAATCATTTCATCACTTTCACGCTTGAAAGGAACTGATATGTCCAGGTACCTGGTTATTCCACGCGGAGCTGATTCGCCCGCAGTCCATGTCAGTGGTAGCACAGAGGAGACCGTTTGTGAGATAGCAAAAAACTTGCTGTATTTCCCTGGACCAACTGAGAAATTAATGGCAGTACCGGCAGACTCCAAAATCGCAACATTTGCTTTGGTCAAGGACGAAGCGCTGTGCTCTCTTGAGGTAACCGATACCACACTCGATGCTTGGCGAAACGATGTAACCAACATTGAAGATGCGATCAATCAATTTAACTCAGCCAAAGACCAAGCGGCAAGTATGCTCGAAAGCGCCTTGGCTGATTTAGATGAGGCTTATGAAAGCTGTACTGGTTTCAATGGTTGCACCCCTAGTCACGACATCAGTGTTTATGAAGCTCTAAGGGAGCTTAGTGAATACGATTTTGAATACGAATTCCGAGAAAGCCTTGCTGAAATGTATCAATTTCAATTTATCAAGCGTCTTCCAATATAGCGAGGGACACGATGGAACAAGCCTATCTTTTCAAATATTTGTATGACATGAGCATGGATGAGATCAGTTTGTTAATTGATGACGACGAGACCATAGAAAATGCGATGTACAAATTAGATATGGCAGCCAGGACTCGTCACATTATTCGTGCTGTACAGATGGAGGACCTTTGGCAAGCTTTCAATAAAGAGTCTCAAACTTACGATCTGTACCTGTGCATGCGTCTCTCGCCAATGACCTTGGCTTCTTGTTTTAACTTGAACCACGACATGAACTGTTTAGAGTGGCGATTTGTATTTCCCAGGTACGACGATATCGATATGAATTCAAAGCCTAGCTGTTTTGGTGAGTATGTGAATTTGAATAAAAATGTCCAAATCGTTGATATTGAGAATTACGACATTGCCCGCGCGTGTGAATTCTTGGATAAGGCCTATGACTTCACGCCACATAAGCTTAAGCAAGTTGTGCCGCCAGTTAATCGCCGGCAGCAAGGCGGCTTTAGCCAGTAAGAGCAATAAAGGTCAGTTGCTTTTCAAGTTCAATGCAGGCCATTTGAGCTGCCATAGGGTTTTTGCCTGCATTGATTGATACGGTGTAATTTTCTCCAGCAGTGGTGATGTGAACTTTCACTGTGCCAGCCTTACTTTTAAATTGGTAAGAGACATCTGCACGTGGGAGATGTTCACGCTCATGGAACACCAGGCTGACTTTTTGTTTGCCAATGTCTCTCAATTGCGGATTCAGGTCCCAGGCTGCAGTGACTTGGTTTCTATAGTCAGCAATGGCCTCTTTGACCACAGCCATGGTTCCTGCTGGTCCTACCTTGGCAATGATGGGCAATTCCTTGCTCAAGTCCTCTTTCACTACTAGCCTAGCCATGACGCGCTCATAGAAGGACACGGCCAACAAAGACGCTTTCACCCTGTTGATGGCGTTCTCCGCATAGCCTTCAAAGTACTTGGTTAGCAGTTCAGACATGATGAGGTTTGATTTTTAAGCCGTGCGGGTAGGTCATGGTTGAAGGTTACTTTCAGGGGTTTAAGTGGATTTTTTACGCTGAGCTTTGAGGCGACGCTCAAAGTCGTTGGTCAATTCGGGGCTTTGTGCAATGAGCGGCATGACCAGACCCGTGCCCATTTGTACCAGGCTCAAAATATTGTTGTTCGCCATCTGTGCACTCATGATGGCTCGAATCTGGGCAGCTTCTCCACTGGTGGCGTTGGGATCGACAACGCCTGCAAACTGCTTGGCTTTCATCAAGGGTGTCAAGTGGCTGTAATGCTTGGTGATCATCAGCACAGATGTGCCCATTTGCTCAGCCAGGTCATGGATGGGAATTCCCTCCAGCAAGCGTTGGGTGGCGTAGTAGTGACGCAGGCTGTACAGGCTGCGTTCCTTGCCAGTAACAGGGCAATTGAGCAGTTCAGAATCCTCAAGCCACTGGCGGAAAGGTTTGTTCCAGTTGTCGGGCACTGAGCCATCCGATAAACGGAACAGCAGCTTGGGGACTTTTTTCTTTAAAACTTCCTCAAGCGTCATGTGGTTCAAGTCCGGGCTGAGCTGACGTAGGCGCTCTAGCAGCAGCCAACAGCTGTTGTGTGCAACAAAATTACGTGCACCGCGTTTGCCGCGCTGAAGACGGAAATGCAGTATGGGCTGACCATCCCTGATTTCAACATCAATGTGCCGCCACTCCAGGTGCTCAGCTTCAGTGCCTGGGCGCATGCCAGTGGCAGCCATAAAAGGTACATAGATGGCCAGGAGTTCGCGAATGATCTTGGTGCGAGCCGTACGTCCATCAGCGATGAACTTGGCTGCGTACTTCATCATGGTCTCCAGCTCTTCATGGCTGAACTCCGCACGACGATCACTTTCAGCACCCGTATTCTTTGTCAGTGGGCGTTCGTAGGCAGTCATGTAGCCACGCTCGATTGCTTCGTCAAAGATCAGGTTCAGCGCAGCGTTGTGGTTGTTCTGGGCGCTACCTGATAGTTCGCGTCCCACCTTGTTGCGTCGCCAGACATGGAATTCTGAGATCACTGCAGGCTTGATGCCGTCCACGTTGTAGGCACCGTAGAAGGGCATGAGGTAAAGCTTGATGGCTGATACGTAGTCACGAGCACTGGGCTTGGCGGTACCTGCAGCAATCTCAGCTTCCAGGCGATGCAAAACAACCTCAGCCACAGGCTTGAACTTCCTGCTGATGACGGGGCGACCTTCTTCAAGATCGAAGGTGGCTTTCATCCACATACGCTCAGCAATCTTGGCAGCTTCCTTGGCATTGGCTGTATCAGTGCTGCGGCGAAACCAAGTTTTTAAATTTTCCAGTTTGTAGTGCGCCTGCCACTTCTTACTGTCGTCACGGCGCACCAAGCGAATGAGCTCAGGTTTGACTATGATTGTTTCTGTGCCAGGTGTGCGCATGAACACACTTTAATGTCAAAAAATGGAGAATGCAACCAGCGGCAGGGCAATGAATTCGTGTAATAACCGTGTAATTAATACTTTAGATTAAAATCAAGTGGTAAGTGCTTGATTTTAAAGGGGTTTTGGCTCCTCGACCTGGGCTCGAACCAGGGACCTACGGATTAACAGTCCGGCGCTCTACCGACTGAGCTATCGAGGAATGTATTCGGTTTTTTCTAGCAAGAAACGTGCTTGAGGGGTGTCACCTGTATGGGTTGACTCCCGCATATTTCGTTGATGAAACATTGTAGCAAATAATTTATGGAGCCTTGAATTTGTTCAGTTTTCCGTGGGAAAAGCAACAAAATTAACTTTCTTTTTCGCTTGCAAAATCAGGCTCTTTTTGTTGAAGGATTGTCGTACTTCTCGGGTGGAACTGAAAGCTTCAGGACGCCAACAATACCTTGAGCAATTTCATCAATCGATCGTGTGTGACGCGGATCGTCAATATAGAAGAGCAGGTCATGCGAGTACCAGCCATAGCTGATCGCATGAGCCATTCTAGATACACCAATCAGTTTGTCTTCTTCGATTTCAAGAGTTGAATTCCGTATCGCACTCGCCCATAGCTGTACATACAGGTCGTGAATTTTCTTTAATGCAGCAGCAGATGAGACTTGTCGTTCAAGCAACAACAACGCTGTCCATTCTTTAGGATTACCAAAGCCTTCCTTTACCAACGCTTTCAGCAATTGTTCAACCGTGGCTTCAATCGATAGCCCTTCATGTTGAGCCATTGAAGAACTCAGGGATGCAGCAGATTCTGTGCATCGTTTATTGATTGTTGAAGCAGCCAATGATCGTAAATTTGGCATGTAATCATAAAAAGTGCCAATCCCAACGCCAGCAACTGAGACAACTTCTCTAATTGTCATTTTTTCATATCCGCGATCAATCAAAACCCGAACAAATGCTTCCTGTAAAGAGTTCAAAGTGATCTGAGAACGACTTTGAATGGGTTTTTTCCGAGGTAAATGGGCGGTTTTCATAGTTTTATTGACTTTTTTGTATTCCGAACACCTAAAACTATTAATTGCAATAAGATATATTTTGCACTAATTTGGTGATGCAACTATGTTGGTTGAGCAGTTTTCTCACAAAAGCACACAAAACAACGTCAAGTCTTTGGAAGAGTTGTGCTCGTGGATTGATGCTCACATAGATCAGCAGATCAATTGGATTGATTTGATAAATGTGAGTGGTTTAGACCATTTGACTTTGCAATCTGAGTTTTCAAAACAAAAACTCATGACACCCATGACTTGGATACGAAAGAGAAAAGAGGCTTTAACAGGAAGAAACCTTTCTTCCGTTGCCCCCAATCGTTACGCCTCGCTTTTAGCGCATTCTTCAAATTAGCTACAGCTAATCTTGCGAAGTAACCATGAGTAAATTTATTTGGTTGCCTGAGCATTGCGAGCAGTTGCGGTCATTACGAATTGCTGCTGGAATTGATATTTCAACGCTGGCAAGCAACCATTCCCTTTCAAAGATGCAAATCAAGCAGCTGGAAGAGGGAGGGGAATCAGCCTTTTACACCCCAGAAATTAAATTCACGGTAGGTCGGAAATTGATCCGATCTTTTGGGGTTGAAGTTGTGCACATTGAACCTAAAGAAGAGGCAATAGAGTCAGACTTGTTTGCTGTTGTTGCTGAATTACCTGCTCCCCTGGCTGAAGGTGTTGCTCATACAAAATTAACAAAAATTCTAGAATCATTTAACTTTAGAGGTTCAATTAACTATTTTTATTTGATTTGCTTTGGAGTGACTTTAATCGCACTCTTTTTTTTTCTAGGTCAAAGGCCTGACTCAATGAAGGAGGACCTTGGAAAACAGATAAATGCCCCCCATACTGAGCAAAAAGCAGTTTTTCTCCCTAGTGTTGCGTCTGACAAAGGATTGTCATCGACAGTAAAAATGAACAATATTAATGAATCAATAGAGTGTGATTGGGGCACTCATTCAGTTGAAAAAAATGCTCCTAAACCTATTAAGCCAGGCAACTACGTTTACTTAGTAGCAAGTGAGTCGGCGTCGGTTTGTGTCATGGACCATTCCAATGCAATCAAAGTATTAAGCTTTAAACCTATGGAGGCGAAGACTGTGCATGGTCTCCCTCCATTTAAGATTTTTAGCCATGAATTCCCTAAATTGAAGTTGTACTACCAAGGCAATCTCATACGAATTTCTGAGCCATTTCCAGAGCAAATTATATTGAGTGAAAAGTCATGATTGAAACAGAAGAAGTTAATTCAAATACCGATACCGTCGATTGCTTGTTCATAGGTTATGGCGTTACTTTTGAAGGTTCTATTTCTGCAAAAGGCACGGCCTCGATCAATGGTTCTGTCACTGGTGAGATTACTGTGGGGCGTCTTGATGTAGGCAAAGGCGGAATGGTCAAAGGTGTAATTCGCACAAAAGAAATCAGTGTCCAAGGTGACATTTATCAAGATGTCCTCTGTACTGATCTTGTCTTTGTTCATTCAACTGGGCTGATTGATGGCAAGCTTCAGTATGGGGAATTGGAAATTCAAAAGGGCGGACGAGTAGCTGGAGCAATGGTTCAAAAGAAATAATTCGGTTGATCTGAATTTATGAGCTTCAAAAAAATCTAAGTATTTGAAATCATTATTTTTCCAGCTCAAAATTTTTGGCACTGCAAGCCAACTTTGTTTTGGGTCGTTAAGATGAGGGCGCCAATCGCAAAAATCAGGTTTTCATCCCTCCAGTTGCATTATGCAACTTACCATAATGTGAGAGACCCGCGAATTATTCGTGTAATAACCGTGTAATTAATGCTTTAGGTCAAATGTATGCTATAAGTCATTGATTTATATGGGTTTTTTAGGTGTATTTTTTAGTAAGGAACTGTTTCTGCGGAGTTAACAGTCCGGCGCTCTACCGACTGAGCTATCGAGGAATGTATTCGGTTTTTCTAGCAAGAAATAAGCTTGTAGGGGCTTTGCCATACGGCTAATACTTACATGAAATTGTCAAATTATTGTAGCAAAAAAAATATCACACCCTGAATTTACTTATTTCTTTCTGTCTGGTAAGTGTAAGCACTGCATTGAAAGGGATCCGAAATTTCTTATACGATTCTCTCTTTTATAACTACTGGTGTAACTCTATGAAAAAAATTCTTTTGATGGGTTTGATGTTCTTAAGTTTTTCATCTTCGGCCGAATGGATAGCTGTCAATACAGACAGCGGAAAAGATAACTATTTTTATGATCCGATTTCTATCGGTATCTATGGCTCCACTCGTAAGGTATGGCTTCTAATCAATCTTGCCAAACCTATAGATTCTGCTGATGGGAAAGCTCTGTCACTGAATGTTTACTATAAATTCGATTGTGAAAATTCTCGTTACGCCAACATCACCACATTTATCTTTAATGACAAAGGTGGAATGGGGAAGGTTTTAGAACGACTTTCTGATGCTGATGAAAAATGGAAAGACATAGCCCCACAAGATGCGCTTGAAAAAACTCGACAAGCTGTCTGTAAAAGGTAAATTTTCTCTGTTGGCATTTTCAGGTGGCAACAGCAAAACCAAGGTTTCATCATGAACAGGCTAGTGGTCGTGCTGCATGGGCATTGCTGAAGAGGGATCCGCATCAAACCCAAGAAGGGCTGGATCAAGCATGCCTGCGATCATTGCGATGTGCCCAAAAATCAAAAATGCGGCAACACAAATAGCGTGTGCCTTGAGCTTGTCATTTTGTGTGGCACTGGCGTTGACAAGCCCTAGTTCTTGCAAGGCAATAAAAATAAGCGGTAATCCACTTAGCAAGTAGCAGCCTACTGCAATGACGTCAATCATGGTTCGCCATTCACCAGCTTTGGTAATTGGAAAAACAGCAGTCATCAAAAGGTAAATGATGACACCAATGAAATACAAACCGACGATGACTCCCACTGCGCGGTTGAGGTTGTGAACCCAGCCTTGGAAGTTCCGTGTAAAAAGTATATACAACTCGGTGATTGCCAAGGTCTCAGCCAAAATAATTGGCACAGCCATAAAAATCAAAAGGTTCCAAGGTTGATTGGTCGCCAGCAATTCCATGTAATGTGTCATGATCATAAAAATCTCTATAAAAGTGAATTGCCCTTAAGAGGCACTATGCATTCAAGTTTAGGGGTTCTCATAGTGGGCTTTATTGTGCTGGTTTATTTGTTTAAGACTTACCTGCTGCCCCGCGAAAGAGTCGCATTAGCCTGAGTCAATGCTCTGCATTGATACAAACAATCAGGGTAAACCCGAAACTCTATTATGATTCCCCTCAATGAGTTTTGCTCATTAGATAGTTTTTATCAACCATTAAAGGGAGTCACCCATGTCCATCATCAACACACAAGTTCAGCCTTTCAAGGCCCAAGCCTTCCATAACGGCAAATTCGTTCAAGTCTCCAATGAGTCCCTCAAAGGCGAGTGGTCAGTGCTGATTTTCATGCCCGCCGCGTTCACCTTCAACTGCCCCACCGAAGTGGAAGACGCTGCAGACAACTATGCCGAATTCCAAAAAGCAGGGGCTGAGGTTTACATCGTGACCACCGACACCCACTTTGCCCACAAGGTGTGGCATGAAACATCGCCTGCTGTGAGCAAGGCTAAATTCCCATTGATTGGCGACCCCACACACCAATTGACACGTGCTTTTGGCGTGCATATTGAAGAAGAAGGTTTGGCTTTGCGCGGTACCTTCGTCATCAACCCTGAGGGTGTGATCAAAACTGCGGAAGTGCATTCCAACGAAATCGCTCGCGATGTCAAGGAAACCCTGCGCAAGCTCAAGGCAGCTCAGTACACCGCGGCCAACCCTGGTCAAGTGTGTCCTGCCAAGTGGAACGAAGGCGCCAAGACTTTGACGCCATCGCTCGACCTCGTCGGCAAGATCTAAGCATTTAAGGAAAACCCATGCTCGATACACAAATGAAAGCCCAGTTGCAAGCTTATTTACAAAACTTGCGCCAACCCATTCGCTTGGTGGCAAGCTTGGATGGCAGCGACAAAAGTGCAGAAATGCGCGAGCTTTTGACCGACATTGCAGAACTGTCGGACAAAGTGAGTTTTGAAGACAACGGAGCAGACCAGCGAGTGCCTTCATTTGTGGTGGTCAAAGAAAACGAAACACGCGGTGTGCGTTTTGCGGCCATTCCCTTGGGGCATGAGTTCACCTCTTTGGTGTTGGCTTTGCTTTGGACGGGTGGTCACCCGCCCAAAGTGGAGCCAGAGGTGATAGAGCAAATCAAGGCTTTGGACCGCGATATGCGCTTAGAGGTCTACATGTCCTTGTCTTGCCACAACTGTCCTGATGTGGTGCAGGCAGCCACATTGATGGCGATTTACAACCCGCGCATTCAAACCACCGTGATCGATGGCGGTTTGAACCAAGCTGAGGTAGAGGCGCGTCAAGTCATGGCTGTGCCCATGGTTTATTTGAACGACCAAGTGTTTGGGTCGGGGCGCATGAGTTTGGAAGAGATTTTGGGCAAGCTCGATACCAATGCCGCCGAGCGTGAAGCCATCAAGCTCAGCGAAAAAGAGCCC
>Ga0214917_10005202_pt1 | contig 14031 bp, 22 predicted proteins | sample LL_1208_BB_MetaG_FD_177983 | JGI IMG/M metagenome (GOLD analysis project Ga0214917, IMG submission 177983) | Freshwater microbial communities from Lake Lanier, Atlanta, Georgia, United States - LL_1208_BB | ecosystem: Environmental > Aquatic > Freshwater > Lake | place: USA: Georgia | collected... | reverse complement strand
ACATCTTTGCTCAAAGAGTGAACTTCTGCCTGGAGAGCCTCAACTTGAGCCTCCAGCTTTCCAAAATCTCTAGCGTCTATATCAGACATTTGCAACTTTCCTTGGGCGACCCATGCGCCGTACAACTGGCGGCATGAAGGGAGTATCTTTCCTCACTTCATCAGGAATGTCAGACACTTCTTGTTCATCAATACGAACATAACCCTGATGACCCTTCATTGAGTCAATGTCATGTTGCAAGGTAAAACTCACTGTGTTACCAGACTGAAGACAGCGAAAAGTTGCCATTGATTAACTCCAAAACAAGAAAGGGGGGACGAACCCCCCTATTCTCAAAGCACTGCCCGACCAATCACAATTTGCAATGTGGTTGAGGCTAAGTCAACTGAACCTGCTGTTGGGTTGTAGGTCACAATAGTCACAGTGTTAGCGGCAGAAATATAGGCTCTACGAACCAATCCTGCTTCACTCACACCAATTGACATACCAAGAACCATGTCACCCAAAGCAACGCCTGGAACAGTTACTGTGTCAGTAGCCGTAGCAGTAGTAGCGATTGAGGCGCTATCTAAAGTACAGGAAACATCCCAAGTATCTGTAAACAGGCCACGAAATTGATCGTTACCACGGCGGGAAACGACTGCGGTTGCTGCTGCCATTTTGATTTCTCCTAATTAGGTTAAAAAAGTCCCCCCACCACTAGGGCAGGGGGCGCAACTGCAATTAGGCGGGAACCAAAAGTGCAAACATAGATGCAGATTTGGCTGCACTTACGCTTGCGGCTGAACGCAGAATCTGCACGCCATACAAGGTATCAGAGGTAAACAGAGTAGCCAAATACTCTTGTTTGTACTGAACTTGTGAGCGAACAGCAACTTGCTCAACCAAAACCACTGCATCGCGATGACCCATGAGACAAACTCGTGCGGCAGCAGAACCTGATGCAGTGTCGCAATTGCTTGAGACAAACACAGGAATGCCATACAAGTTACCGATCTCACCAGTGCGAATGGTACTGTTAGTACCGCCCACAAAGGCTTGCTCAGTGTAACGAGCCAGACCCATCAGGGTGTTGCGACTTGATGGAGGAATCAAGAAGAAACGCTGATCCATAGGGGTATCGGTGTCATCCAAACGCTGAATAGTGCGGCGAATGGCGGCATCGGTCAGTGCTGACTCATTGTTGCTTGCGGCAACATAAGCAGAAGTACCATCGCCACCAATGAACGCACCAGTTGCGTAAGCATTAGTACCTGCACCACCATTGGTAGAACGACCCAACTGAACCAAGTCGGTATCAACTTGTTTAGCCAAGGCATAACCAGCGTCAGAGGTGTAGAAGTTACGCAAGCTGTTCAGGGCTTGAGCCTCGACAATATCCTCAATCAAGCGGCTATATTCATAGTGCTTGTTGATCGACACGTTCACTTCAGACTCAGTAGCTGCAATCAAAGTGACTGCGGCTTCTGCGGCCTTGGCAGATGCTGAACCACGGGTAGGTGCGGGGATATGAATCGTATCGCCCTTCTTGCCCTTGAAGTTCATCTTCATAACGAGGTTAGCAAGAACCAAGTTTTTCTTGTAAGCCGCAACAATCTCATCACTCCAAATGTCAGGAATGAATTTGTCTGCTGTGGTTACTGTCACCGAATTGGTGGGGGAAAATGCTGTTGCCATGTTGTTTCTCCTAAGAAACGAAAGTTAAGTTACTTAACCCGTCCATCTGCGTATGCTTGCATGATTTCACCACTCAAAGCATCGTATCTGTCAGGTTCTGTCATCTTCAGCCGAATTAGGTCAGCCCTACGATAAACCCTCTTTGAACTCTCACCAGTTCCACCAACATCCACTTGTGCGGCCTTCATGCTCTGCTTCCTGGCGGTTTCACCCGCTTGTTCAGTCTGCTTTGACCTGACACCACGCAACTGCTTGTAAGTAGACAGCAACTCATTGGCACTATCGTAATCAAACTCACCATCTGCTTTTGCATACAGACCAAGGCGAACAGGCGAGGATTTCACCCAATTCACAAAGTCCTGATCTTGAGCAATCTGACTGTAGTCAGGATGCTCTTGCGTTAGCTTTTGCTGAATCTGCATCCTTTTGAAATCCACACCCGCTTGACGGGCTGCGAGAACATCAGGATGATTATCAATAGTCTTCTGAACTGCCTTCTGTGGATTTTCAAAGAAATCTACTTCAGGCTCTTCCTCTTTAATAGTCTGTTGCTTTGAACTGAGGTTCTGCTTTATGAGTTCGTCAGCGAGTTTCCTTACCTCTCCCACTTCTTGCGCTTGCTTGCCAATCAACTTCTCAGCTTCTTGGTGCATCCGAACAATGTCTTCTAGACTTTTATCCCTGTATTTATCAGGGAGTCCAGGGCTTGCTGGCGCAATGGTGTCAGATAGCTTGGATTCTTCAGCTTCCAACTCACTCTTCATCTCGGGTTCTTGGTCAATCAACATATTATCCCTTTTTCCTGCCGTTTCGGTTATAGGAGAATCAACTCGACATTGCTGTTTATGAGTTGTGCTTTTGCTCCCACTTCAACTGATCTAGGTGTTTTTTCTCGAACCTTCCATGCTCTGATGGAAAAGAACCAGACCACCCTTCTAGTTTGAAGTTTGGAGCAGAAAGAATGCGGTTGGCTGTTTCACCACATTCACACCTAAAACTGGTTGACTCATAATCAGTCAGTCTTTCGGTTTTATGCCCGTTTGCACAGGCAAAATCAAACATTCTTTTCATTGAGTTCCTCGTATGCTCTCTCGCTTGCCTCTTTCAAGGTTTTCAGCCAAGTTAGTATAGAAAGTTCACCTTTTTTGAATTGTAGGCTTTGTTCATCAGAAATCACAGATATATTATTCAGGGATGCAATCATGGTGTCAATATCCTCCACCAAGTCTTTCCACCCATCACTTCCCATCATAGAGAAGCGACTTTCATAATATTTCTGAAGTTCTGGGGTCATGCGCCAACGCTTTCAGCTTGTGCCGCTTGATAAGCCGCAATGACTGCCTCAGTCCAAGCCACATTGCAATGAGCAACGACATTGGTAGGTACGCCCGTCAAGTCTTGCCCCGGCGTGAGGCTTGTGCGGTGGTAAGTTTGGCTGATCTGGTTGCCGTCTTCCATGATGCGTGTTGCTTCACGATAGAGAACAGTGCCGTTTTCGGTGACGGTAATTTGGTCAACAGTGGTTGATTTGGTGAGTGACATGGTGTTTTCCTAAAAGTTAAGTTGACGATACATAGGTTATAGAACCTTCAAATATGGCCCCAGCCACTATATTCCCCGGAACCATATCAAATGTTGATCCAACAGAATTTATGTAATGCAGAAATGCTTTAGTTTGGTTACTTTCCATTTCCCAACTATTTGGTTGATTTGTAGTCCAACTGCCATTTGAGTTCCAGCCAATAATTCCACAGTAACAATTTCCAGCGGTGGTATCTGCCGCAAATGGAAAGCCGGAAATTTGTAAATAACCACCGCTACCAGCACTTACAACCGATGCTATTGAAAAACGCAATCCGCAAGTAACAACCCTGCCAATTTTGGTGTAAGTGGCAACAACATAATTAAATGTAACTGACGGATTGGAACCTGATGAAACAAAGCCCACAGACGAACTCCAAGTCCCCTCCTCATAATCATCTAGCGTGTTTGCGTTAGTTGATGCTGATTGGGTCGCGGGGAAGGTGATGCCTACGCCGTTGGCTGATGTTGATGCGCCATAAAGTGCAAGAGCACCAGTTGAACTAAGAGTCATTAAATCTACTGAATCCGCAGGGTCTGTGAATTTCAAACCAGACGATGTTGACCCCATCTTGATGTAGCTGTAAGGCGCACCCGCACTGTATCTGCCAATTTGAAATTTGGATGATGAGTCTGGTGTAATGCTTATGCCGCCAGCAACAGTAAGTTTTCCATAAGTTGCAGAGACAGTACCCGTATTTACAGTTAAATTCGTGCCATCCCAAGTTAAAGAACTACCCGTGGTCAGCACCTTGGAGCCATCAAGATAAGCCACGCCATTAGCAGTGCCGCCATTGTGCGTAACAGTCGATGATGTGGTGAGTGTGGTTGCCGCTACTGTACTTGGAGTAGTAGCCCCCAAAGTACCATTCATTGCCGCACCCGTCAGCGTTTTATTAGTCAGCGTATCAGTGGTTGCTTTACCAACCAAAGTGTCAGTAGCCGCAGGAAGCGTCAAAGTGGTAGTACCCGCCACCGCAGTTGCCGTGACTGTAGTAGTGCCTGATGTGGTTCCAGCAAGAACAAGTGTTCCAGAACCTAGTGTTGAGGTTGCCATAATTTTCCTTTAAGGTGTTCCATTGGAGACAATGTTTGCAGAAGAGGTAATCAATCCAGTTGAGTCCATTGATGCAATTGTCGTTGCCCCATACTTGAATATCAACTTTCCACCACTTTCTTCAATCGTGAAGTTTGTAGTCAAGAGTTTAGGTGTAGATGCCGCAGTTCCAGTGGTATTCTGGTTGAATGTTGGAAATGAGGTCAAAGATGCCGCTGATCCATTGGGAGCCAATACATCAGTACCAATCACCAAGCCAAGGTTAGTTCTTGCCCCAGAGGTAGTAGTTGCACCTGTACCACCATTTAAAACCGCAACAGTACCCGTCACATTAGATGCTGTGCCAGTGGTGTTTTGGTTGAAAGTAGGGAAAGAGGTCAGACTTGCAGCCGAGCCACTTGGAGATAGAACATCTGTTCCTATGACCAATCCCAGATTGGTTCTAGCATTAGCCGCAGTAGTTGCACCTGTACCACCATTTGCAAGAACCAAAGTACCTGCCAAGGCAATCGTACCTGTAGTGGTGATAGGACTTCCAGTAACACTGAGTCCTGTGGTCCCACCTGATAAAGCAACGCTAGTAACAGTTCCCGTCCCTGCACTCACATTAACAGTTACATCATCACCTGAATTTGTAGCGGTAACAGTTGCACCCACAAAGTTAATGCTCTTAACCGCACTTGTGACTGATGTTCCCTCATCCTTCAATGTAATTGAAGAATTTGTGGACATGGTGTTAACAACTCTGATCTTCTCAGCAATGTCTGAGCCAACAACCTCACCAACATTCAACTCGCGCCCATCAGACAAAGTGATAACCAAAGAGCCATCAAAGTCAATTTTGGCATCTTGAACAGATATACCATCAGCGCCATCAACTCCATCACGCCCAGGAACACCATCTCGTCCTGCTGGCCCCGTTGCTCCTGCTGGCCCTTGCTTACCATCTCTTCCATCTTTGCCATTCTTGCCATCCTGACCATCTTGTACAGAGGCAACTTTGCTCTGAATCTCGCCATTCAACTGAGCAAACTTTTGCTCCATGTCCGACTTGATCTTTTTCAAGCCTTGGATAACAAGTTCAGCGCCCTTGCCAATAGACTCACTCTTGGCCTTGGCAATCTTCTCTGCGGCAGACTGTTGCAAAGCAGTAATGATCTCCATCTGCTGTTCAGCAGAGATTCCATCAATTCCTAGCTTACGCTCAAGGTCAGCAATGTCCATTTAGGTCAATTCCCTGGAAAGACGATTGAGAAACTCATCTTCAACGCTCGACATTTTGCCCTTCTTGTCAGCCATTTGCAACTCGACAATCTTGGATTTGTTCTTAATGTCAGCTTCTTTCAGCATCAACTCAGCAATCTTAACCCGCTTATCAAACTCTTTAGAACCAGCATCATCTTGGTTTGGCAGATTCTTGGTCATTGCCGCCATATTCTTTGCTTGCACTTCTTGAGGCATTAACTGAGTTTCCGCCTTCAACTTCTCAGCTTCTGCCCGATTCTGTTCAGCTTGAGTCGTATTGACAGCAATCTGAGCTTGGGCAGCTTGCATAGCCAACTGCTGTTGCATTTGTTGCATTTGTGCTGCTTGTGGATCAGGTTGGCTCATCTTGTCCAACTGCTCCATCAGTTCATAGCGGTTGGTCAGTGAAGAATTAGCCAAAACACCTTTGAGAATCAGTGGCAACACAGGAGTGTTGGGGCCAAGGGTCTGAAGCAAGCCAATGAACATTTGTTGCTCATGCTCACGGGCGATGATGCCAAGGGTTGCAGTAGGAATGAAGGTCATGTCCACAGAGGGGTAACGCTCTGGGTCAAACTGCATATACCTGAAAGCCGCTTTCTGGATGAAAGGAATCAGGAAGTCTTCTTGAAAGTTCACCAAAGTACGCTTGTACTTTTTGATGATGGTGGCAACAGCCATAGACATACCACCTTGGCCCATGTCTCTAGCACCAGCACTCACCATGCCTTGAGAATCCAAGGTTCCCGTGGATTGCAGGAGCATACGCTCAAAATCCTTGGCGGTGGATAGGTTGTTGCCATCAGTCTGCCCAAACTTGAAGGGATACAGAATCTCTGAAGGTGCGCCATTGGTAAGAATGGCTTTCCCAGGCTTGACTTCAAACTTAGCGCCACGGGGCAGACGGGTTGCATCCATTGCAATCATGGGGCTGGTGGTCAGCGCCAATGAATCCAAGTGAGAACGAATCTGAGCATCAATAGCTTTCTGCATATTGAAGGCTTTTTCCACTGTGCCACGCCCCAAAAGACGATTGGGAACAGTGTCATCTTGGTAGGTTAGAACAGGGCGATCCTTCATCATGTAAGGATTTGCCTCTGCTTTTAAGAGTTGCCCATCGTTGGCAATCACGACAATGGCCTCAACCATGTCTGAATATTCTTCAGCAGCGGAACTTTCAGGGAACAAATCAACAATATTCTTGTTTTCCTCAAGGTTCTCTAGATACTCACGGGGAACCAAACCATAGTAGGTCAGCAAAAGCACCTTTTCATCCTGGTACTGGCTCACCTCTTGGGTGGGTTCTAGGTCAGTGTCTTCATAAGTGGGCGTAATGTCTACTTTGCGGTAGATTCCACGCTCAATGCCTTCAACAATCTTGTGAATAGAGATGTACTTCTCAATTGCCACGCCCATGCAATCATCAACTGAGGTTCCATTGGGGTCAAAAAGGAAGTTTTTGGGGTTAACAGGTGAAATCTTGACTGCAATGCGGTCTTTTTCCACCACTCCAATGGCAGCTTGGCCCATTTGCCCAGGAATTGCCTGAGTAGAGGGTACAAACTGCTTTTCAGTCTTAACGACAATCTCGCCAATGCCTGTGCCGTAGATTTCTGCCATCAATTCAATGGCATCAATGGATTTGCGAATCTTATCCCGCTTGAAATCCTCCATCAACTGGGCTTTTAGGACTCCAACATCGATGGGGTTGTTGTTCACATCCCGAATGTCATCTTGAATGTCAAAGAATTCGCCCTGACCAAAGATAGCTTCCATGATCTCAGCATGGCGGGTTTCTACAGCTTGTTGGGTGGCAGGGGTTACGATGCGTGAACGCTCAGACTCACGGGTTTTGTCTTCAGATGCCCACTGACCACGAAAGATTCGCTCGTACTCAAGCCAATCGGGAAGGAAGTTGGTATCTCTGTAGTCACGCCAGCGGTTGCAATGGTCAGTAACAAAATCAGTCAGGTCTTTATCAGCCTCAGTAGGCTCATAAAACTCATTTTGCTCTAGCTTTTCTTGCTTATCTGTTGCCATTAAACCCCCGATATGATGTCTACAGGCTCCCACTCTTCATCTTCTTCACTCTCAAAGTAAGATGTTACAGCCAATTGGTCAATATAACTCAAAGCATCAGGAAGATCATCATGTACGCCATTGGCAGGAAACATCAAGAGTTGATCGGTGAAATCATCCCAATCTTCTTCAGAGTTCAGCACAATTCGCCCATGCTCAAACCGCCCTTGGAGACTCCAGATAATTCTGTCTGTCTTTTTCCTGTTGCCATGCGTTAGGTCAACTATGTGGGAATATACATTATTTTTCCGCATCAAGTCACTGAGGTAGGGCAAAACAGCGTTTTTAAGTGCCCCACGCTCAATTCCAACCGAAATTGGCCTGTAATCCCGCATCTTCATCAGGATTTTGGCAGCAGTTTCCCGAATATCCCACCGCCCATGGTCAATCTCTTTGACAAACCACTTACCATCATCAGTGACTTTGACCACTGCAATGGCACTCTCATCTAGTCTTTTTTTCGCGTTAGCCGCTTGTTTAGCCACTTCTTCAAATCCTGCCAAGTCGATTGCAATGAAGTAACTACCATAGTCAGGTTCCACGCCATATTTGATCCAATCTTCTTTAAAAACATCGCTTCCTGCGTTGTCAAAGGATGCCAAGTATTCCTGCTTGAAAGCAAAGGAACTTAGCGTCTTCTTGGCAGACTCAATCTCAGTTGGGTCTATCAATGGGTTGTCTTGGGTCGTGAAGTGCCAGGACTTCCAATCAGGATCAGTCTCCTCTTGACCCATCTTGAACAGATCATAGAACCAGTTGCGACCCTTGGGTGTGCCAATGAATATGGCTCTGCCCTTTTTGTCTGACAAAGAAGCCCTGATGACTTGCTCCCAGGCTTCAGGCTTAATGTCGGCAACCTCGTCTAGCACCGCATAGGTAAGAGACACGCCCCGCAGGGTATCTGGTCTATCAGCACCACGAACATAAATCTTTGCACCATTTATCATGGTGATATCCATATTGTTGATGTGACTGTTTTGGATAACATCCCGTCCAATCTCTAACAACACATCCCAAATGATCTGCCTTGCCTGTCCATTGGTAGGCGCAACATAAAGAACTGCACTTCCTGCTGGGCAACGCAATGCTTCAATAATTAGCGTAGTAGCCGCTAACCTAGACTTACCACAACGCCGACCAGCAGCCACAACCTTAAACCTTGTTTTATCGCTAAAAACAATTTGCTGCCATGGTAACAAACTAAAATTTAAATCAGACATTGTGATCTTTCAAATACTTTACCGCAGATGTCAAAATGCTTGAATCATCTTTAAAAAGACCTAATCCTGTATTACAGTTTTTGCAAAGCAATTTTCTTGTTTTTCCAGTTGTGTGGCAATGATCTACTGCTAATCGTGCAATTTCTTTTGTTCTTGAATGTACAAAGGTTTCTGGTTTTTTGCAAATGGCACAAAGATTTTTTTGTTGCTCAACCATTGAGTTGTACGATTCATTTGAAAGACCAAACTTTTTTAAGTTTGTAACCCTCTGATATTGACGCACTTTTTCTGGGTTTTTTGCTTTCCAAAGTGCTTGAGCCTGTTCAACTCTATCTTTATTTTTTGATCTGTATTCTTCTATTTGACTTCTAATTTTTTCTTTTTTCTCTACATAGCGATTAGCATGATATTTTTTGCTGCAATCAATGCAATGATACTGAAAGCCATCCTTTTCTTTTTTTGCTTTATGAAAGCATGAGGTTGGCTTGTACTTAACACAACTAGAGCAAAGTTTTGTTTCCATACATCCATCCTTTATAGATGGTTAATTGTATCATAAATAATTTTTAAAGAAGACTGTTTGTTGCCAAGGAAGGAGTGAGAAGTTGAGGTCAGACATTTTTTGTTTCTACATCAGTCACATCTTGCAAGGGTTCAATCTCTACGCCACCAATGCCTGTGATGTTGATGGTAACGGCATTCCTTTGCTTGCCTTCTTTCTCAAACAGGCTGACCGGAAGCATTCGATCCATACAGAGTTTGAGCATAGCCGCCTGTGCTGGGTGTTCATCATTCATAGCAATCTCAATTGCTTTATGAACGACATTGGAACCTGCACTGTTTATCAGGAGGTCTTTGAGTTCTTTGATGCGCTGGACTTCAGTCTTTGGCAGGAGAGCCGCAGGTCTTTCAGCATAGGTAGCCATAGTGAACTTCTTGTTCACAGCACCCTTGGGGCGACCCTTTTTCTTTAGGTTGTTTGGCAGTGCATCAATCACATTCATACTTTACCCAGTTATGGAAGTTTGGTGAACTATACATTGTTTGACAAGTGGGGTAAACCCTAGTAAACTGCAATCATCTGTTCTAGCCAGATAAGCCTTTTAGAAGTGATACAGCCCTGGGGATACTCAGGGGCTAGACTGTATCACCCCTAAAGGGCTTTTTTCATGGGCATTTACCTTTACAGTCAAAAAGCAATAGACGCTCATAAGCAAAAGCGCAAGCGTGATGCAGCCAAGGCTAAGAAAACATTAGCAAAATTAGCAGAATCTAGTCCTGTCATTCAAGCGCTGATAAACAAGAAGGCTTCTCAAATAGCTTGGGCTATGCAAAAGAAGGCTGTCAAGAAGGCTCCAGTCTTTGAGCCACCTCCTGCCTATGTGCCAGGAATGTGGAAAGAGTTTTACAAGACAAGAGAATGGCGAGATGTTCGGTACAAGGCTTTGGTCAAGTTTGGCAAGAAGTGTCAGGCTTGTGGGGAAACTGGTGGCTACATCCATGTGGATCACATTCTCCCCAGATCAAAGTACCCAGACAAGGAGCTTGACATAAACAATTTGCAAGTGCTTTGTGAAGCGTGTAACATAGGTAAATCCAACACGGATACAACTGATTGGCGTGACAAGTAAAGGGATGTCGGGTGTGGCAGTCGCACCCTCAAAGGCATGAGATATTCGGTTGCCCAAACAAATCCTCACCAGGAAGTAAGGGCGGTGGCTATAAAGCGGTACGCACTGTTCAACAGTAATACGACCTGAAGCCCCACAGAGTCTGCTTAACTCTGTACGCTATACGACACCCACCCTAGTCAAGGGATTCTCAAGACCATGAGAATTGCTACGACTGCCTTGCTACGCCTGTACTTTACTGCTCCCCCTTTTTCTCCAAAGCTACTCTTGTTTGACAAGCAAAGTCTAATTTGGCTTTTCTTGTGGATGGGAGGCACCACAAAATCTCTCACACCACGCACACCCCCTCCCCCCCTACAAACCCTTAAGGGTAAACCCTGATAGGGTAAGTCCTACTATGGAATACCCTGAGAATTAATTAACCGACCGGTCGGACGGTTATGCGTAAATTGCATAGGCACCTTTATCAGGTAACCTGACCAATTATCTTGGACATACCATCAGGGTTAACCCTAACCGATATCATTTCACCATGTGGAATATTTTAGAGTTACATTTCACATCGTGAGATATTAGATAGGGGTTACTACTATTAGGGTTTTCATGTTGCTGATTTTCTTGTTTAAAATCAACGATCTAAAAAAACTGGCACGATTCTATTATGCTTATATAGTGAGAGCCTCAAAAAACTCTCAGTCATCAACCATCGAAAGGCGTTCAATATGACAAGCACCATCACCAGAGAGCAATGGCTCTCCAAGGCCACCGAAGAACTCAGAGCACTGTTTAAACAGCATGGGGAGGTCATCCCTGAGCGTGTCAGGTCATCTTGTGGCTTCCCCTCAAAGTCAGCCCTCAGCGCCAAGAATCGGCGCATCGGAGAATGTTGGTCATCACGGGCATCGGCTGACAGCCACGCTGAGATTTTCATTTCTCCCACCATCTCAGACAGTTCGCGGGTGCTCGACATCTTGGCTCACGAACTCATCCACGCCATCCACCCTGGTGACGGGCACGGCTCAAAGTTCGGGCGCACGGCTCGGGCCATTGGCTTAGAGGGCAAGCTGACAGCCACTGTCGCTGGGCCTGAGTTCTTGGCCTGGGCTGAGCCTGTCCTGGCTCGCCTGGGTGTGTACCCTCACGCTGACCTGGTGCCCGCCAATGCCATCAAAAAGCAAAGCACACGGATGCTCAAGTGCATGTGCAATGACTGTGGATATATCGCCTATACATCGGGCAAGTGGCTGGCTGAAATGGGCGCACCTCACTGCCCTGACCACGGCGAGATGCAAAGCGTTTAAACAGTCTGACTGTCAGCCCTGCGGGTCAGGGTTGACGGGCATATTGCCAAACCTTATAACTTTGAAAGGCGTGAAACCATGAGCATACTAACTGACCCTGACCAAATCGAGCATTTTCGCTTGCTGACCCTGTGGCGTGGCCTGGGCCTCGAACTCAAAGGCATGAAAATGAGCCGTGGCACATCTTGTTACAAGATTCTCAAATCCATGGGCATGACAGGCACGAAGCAACAGGTACACACTGACCTGGGCAAACTGCTGGGCAAAATTCCTGAGACTGTTTAAACAACTTGAAAGGCTTTCAAAATGACAAACCTAATCCATGATGCTTATGATAACTATCCTGCAAAACAAAAGGATAGCAAAGCGACAAACAATTCCCTGACCCCTCAAGAGTTTTACCTTTCCGCTTGCGAACTTCGCACTGGCCTTCATGGTTCTTTTGCTCAGGCCATCGGCGATGCTTACATTGTGGCTGACAGTGGCAACGGCCAAAAATTGCTCGATGCCTTCCCTGAGGTTTTCATGCGTGGCTGGCACTGGGTGCAGTCCAAGCGCATCAACCAAACCGAGAGCGTTTAAACATCATGCACCCATCTGACAAAATTGTTGTTATAGGTTCGGCCTTGGCTTTCATGGCCCTGGCTTTCATCATGTGGACAACTTGAAAGGCTTAATTATGACCACCGACACCACCACCGAACTTGAAATCAAAGCGACCACCATTGGAACAATCGACAATGGCTGCGACGGCTCTCAACAGTATATTTTGCTAACCTGTTTAAACGATGTTCTATCTGAAGAAGAAGCATACAACTGGCTTTTGCCTCAGGTTTATAGGGACACCAATCGTCCTGGCGGTTATTTCTGCCATATTGTCGAGACAATTCAAAAGCGTGACGACCAAGTGATTTGCATAGTGCACCACCAGTTTGACAATTAAAACCAAGGCTTAAGGGGATTATGTCCCCTTTGGCCTGGGCTTTGCCTGGGGTCTCATTAACTTTTTAAAAGGCGTTCAAAATGTCAGCTTTCATTGTCTCCGACACACATATAAATGCTCTGGTTCGATATGCCTCACGGCATAAGTTATCAGTTTTTTTCAACAGGCAATTAGGTTTCCCGTTTGGCAAAGAGCAGTTAAAAACTTACGATAATGAGCAAGCCATTGCTCAGATATTACTTGACGAAAATGTTAAAAGCGTAAATTATCGTTATCGTGATAATGAAATTATGACCATAACCTATGACCCCGCTGCACCAATATTAACTGCAATTCAGGCCATTAAAGCGGCTCAGTGCTTGAAATATCAATCAAATGAATGCGATGATTTTGAAGAGTCCATCGCGTTTAAACTGATTGAAGCGATTATTTCGGATGCTATCCCACGGCTTGAGGGTTACGAGTCCGCAAGCTGGGCCATTTCTGACAAGGTGACAGCATGAGCAAAATAACCATAACCATTTATACCGAAAACTCCGCATTTGAAGACGACCCTTGGGGTGAAATTGCGGATATTTTGCAAACAGTTGCCCATGATGCCAGACGATATAACGAGCTTCAAGAGTTTATTCGGGATAGCAACGGCAACAAATGCGGAACGATAAAACTTGAGCAAGGCGTTTAAACATGATATACGGTGTGCTCGCCCTTATTCTCCGCATCCTAACCCGCAAAAAATGAAAGGCTTTGAAATGTTAAACGATATAAAAATTGATTTCTTTGAAGATGACAAGTTTAAACATAAAACTGGAGAGCTTAAATTATGCGTTGCTGATTTTGCTCAATTGGGAATCATTGTGCAAGCCATTAGGCAAGCCCAAAACGATAGCGGCATCGCTTGTCACTTCAAAATCACCGCACAATCATTAGACTTTTGAAAGGCTTATATGAACAATCAAATTAAAGAAATCAACGACAAAATTATGCAGAAATGCAGTTTTGTAACATTGGAATCAATTGATGAAACAGGGTTTTGTTTTGATATTAGAGTTGACGATATTATTTTTGGCCCTTGGGGAATTGAGAATGCCTATGATTGCTCAATCACAGAAGGGGAAATGCCCATTATGGAATTGCGAGACATGGGTATGACTGAAGACCAAGAAACCCAACTCATGCAAGAAATCAACAATGCCATGTCAATTTGTGAAAACCTAACATCATAAGTTAACACACACTAACTAAGACCCGCCAAGTGCGGGTTTTTTCTTGCCTGTTTTAAGCCCTTGCAAGCCCT
>Ga0214917_10005201_pt1 | contig 14032 bp, 12 predicted proteins | sample LL_1208_BB_MetaG_FD_177983 | JGI IMG/M metagenome (GOLD analysis project Ga0214917, IMG submission 177983) | Freshwater microbial communities from Lake Lanier, Atlanta, Georgia, United States - LL_1208_BB | ecosystem: Environmental > Aquatic > Freshwater > Lake | place: USA: Georgia | collected... | reverse complement strand
CGAAGAGCCGAGGGAGCACTGCTATCTCGCCGATCAAGACGAGGTAGTTCAGCGGTGACGTATCGCAGACGACGATCATGGCCAGAGGCGGGCGCGGAGTGCCTGCACTTGATCATGAAACTCCGCGACCGTGGGCAAATCTTCGGCGACTCCGTGCCTTCCGAGAACGGCATCGGCATCCATCCGGGAAACCCCCAGGCATTCCGCTAACACGCCATGGGAAATCTGGCCCTGACGATAGAGCTCGACCAGGGCCGCCTCCTTCGCTGCTGCATCCGCGCTGCCGGTGAGGGTAGCCAGTTGCCGTTCCACGTCATCCGGCAACTCAAACGTGATGGTCGCCATCGATACCCTCCCGGCCGGCCACTCCGCGATGCAAGTCCCTGCCCAGACGCAGTGCGAACGGCTGCTCCCAAGCAACCATCGCAGGGCTAGCGCCCGCGACTCCATGTCTTGCATTGTACCGCCGGTCAGCCGGTCACGGCGGCGCGGCCCATCCGGCGAGTGGCCAGACAGAGCGGCGTGGCGGGGCGTCGGTGACGACGGGGCTGCTGGTGTTGACGCCGCCCGCATACCTGTTATTCTGTTCAGTGATGTCGCTGCTCGTGGTCCGGGCCCAGCCACTGGCCGTGGCCGCTGCGTTACCGAGGGTTTTCCGATGCCAGAGGTTGCTTCCGCCGAGACCCGCACCGTGCTCGAAAAGGTGCGCTGGGAGACGTTTCTCGAGCTTGCCGAAGCCCGCACCGGCAGCGTGCCGCGGATGACCTTCGACCAGGGAGTGCTCGAACTGATGACGCCCCGCCGCCCGCACGAAGGCATCGGCCGCCTGATCGGCCGGATCGTCGAAACCTATTCCGAGGTCCGCGGGATCGAAATCCTCAGCTGCGCCTCGACCACGTTCAAGCGGGTGGACCTCGATCGGGCGTTCGAGCCCGACGAGTCCTACTACATCGCCCACGCCGATCTGATCCGTCCGAAGGACGAGGTCGATCTGCAGATCGACCCGCCGCCCGATCTGGTGATTGAGGTCGAGATCACCAGGTCCGCGATCGCGAAGCTCAGGCTGTTTGCTGCCATGGGCGTGCCGGAGGTCTGGCGGCACGACGGCACGCGGCTCACGATGCTCGCGTTCGACGGGGCTGAGTACCGGCCGCTCGACGCGAGCCTCTGCCTGCCGGGCCTCACCGCCGCGATGATCGACTCCGTGCTGGCCCGACGCCTCGAGCAAGGCGAGACGGCGCTGATCAAGGCGTTTCGCGGCACGCTATGATCGGTGCATGACCTCGTCCGCCGTGGTTCGTGACCGCGTCGCTCGAGAGCCCGTCGTCGCAGCACGAGATCGCCTTGGCTTGACCCATCCCCCCGAAGGCCCGCGCCCGATGGCCACCGTGCACGTTGCCGAGCAGTGCCTGATTCCGGGCGATGTCGCGACGCTCGCCGCCTTTCGCCGCTGGGCCGTGTCGGACGAGTTTCCGCAGACCGGCCGGATCGACTGGGTCGCGTCCCGCATCGAGGTCGACATGTCACCGGAAGACATCTTCACCCACGGCACGCTCAAGACGGCTCTCGTCGGCCGGCTCTGGCCGCTCGCGCATGGCAACGGCATCCACCTCTTCACGGGCGAGACGCGGGTGACGTCGGTCGTGGGCGACCTGTCGGTGGAACCGGATGTCGTGGCCGTGTCCGATGCCGCGATCGACGCCGGCCGGGTGCGACTGGTGCCGGCATCCGGAGGCCGGCCGGACCGGTTTACGGAACTCGAGGGCGCCCCTGACCTCGTGGTCGAGATCGTCAGCGACGCCTCGGTGACCAAAGACACGCAGCGGCTGCCGGCCGCGTACCACGCCGCAGGCATCCCCGAGTTTTGGCTGATCGACGCGCGCGGTGCGGACGTGCGCTTCACGATCCATCGCCACGAGCCGTCGGGCTACGTGGCATCCGTCACCACCGACGGCCACGCCTTCTCGACGCTCTTCAACCGCGGGTTCACCCTCGTCCGCAGCCGCAACGCCAGCGGCCGCTTCGTCTACGACCTCGCCGCGGTCGGCTGATCGGGGCCGCGGAATGACGACTTGGAATTTGGGTGAAATCGTGACCTGGTGCATGATGGCCCTTTATCGATCGGCTTTTCGTACAACGAAACAATGATCGATCGCAGCGGCCTGAACATGTCGTGAACCGCTCGGTTGCAGACGCTGCGGTGTTGGGAAGAGTGTTTGAGTTGCAGCCCGTAGCACAACGCGAAAGCGCATAACCTTCGAAGGATTTCAGTTTGGGCCTGTTTGGAATCGCGGAAGGAAGGCGTGCGTCGGACAACGCGTACGCTCGTGACCAATCGTGACACGGCCACGGGGCAGCCGGGAGCGGAGGCCGAATTCGCGGAGCCATGGCTGGCAGTCGCCGTCACGTCCCGCGAATCTCGGTCCCGATTTCCGCCAGCGTCAGACGACGGCCCTTGAGCGATTGAATCCGACGACAACGGTCGATCGCGTCGGCCGCGAACAGGAGGTAGCCGGATGTCGTGGTCTGGGCCACGTCGAGCAACCCGAGCGACGTCCAATGCCGGATCGTGGGCACCGTTTCACCGACGGATTTCGCCAACTGTCCGATCTTCATAAGCCGACCGACGGAGCCGCTCGCCGCTGTCCGCCCCGCCTGGCGGTGTGACCCGGCCGCATCGAGGTAGATGTCGAGTGACCGCTCGACCGCCCTCGCGATGAGTGACTCATACGCAGTTTTCGGGCCACCCAACTGCGCCGCCTCGAGGCACCCGAGATACGTCACCCGGTCGCGGGGCCGGATGATCGCCGGTGGGTAGCCGCGCTGCAACAACAGGAGATTCATGAGCAGCCGCGCAGTCCGGCCGTTGCCATCGATAAACGGATGGATCGTCACGAGCCGATAGTGGGCTTCGGCGGCGAAGGCCACGGGGTGCAGGCGCGATCGTGCCCGCAACCAGTCACCCAACTCGGCCATCAAGTCGGGCACCTTGCGTGGGTTCGGCAGCACCACGGTCGTGCCAGCAATCCGCACGGCGACATCGCGATACCGGCCGGCATTCGCGTTGTCGATCCCCTGGAGCACCAGTTCGTGGAGCTGGAGAATCTCGTGCTCGGACACCGCACGCCGGCGCCCACGCTTCACGATCGCCTGCACAAGATCGAGCGCGCACGCATGGTTCGTCGCCTCCAGGTGCTCCTGAAGGCTCTTGCCGCCGACGGTCAGGCCCTTCTCGAGCACCACCGCCGTCTCGCGTCGCGAAAGCGTGTTGCCCTCCAGCGCGTTGCTCGTGTACGTCAATTCGACGCGAAACCACGCATCCAACGATCGCACCACGTCAGGAGGCAGGGGCCGCGCCGCGTCGAGGGCACGCTTCTTGTCGTCGAGCCTCGCGATATCCATTCACAAACCATAACGTGACACTTGATGCTTTTCCATGGCCTGCCGTCTCCGGTGGGGCTACGACGCCTGCCGGGCGGCTTGGAAGCCGGGGCGCGTCGAACGGTCGGCACGCTGTCCCGAATCACCGGGTCCATCGCCACGTCGATCGGATGTGGGAGTCACCAGCGTGAGGCGTTTCTGCATCTCTCCTGTGCGATGCTTCTCATGACAACAATCACGATTCCGCTGTCTGATGAACGAGTCTGAAACGCGGGCCCGTGACGCCTTGCCGAAGCCCATCGTGCATGAGTCACATCTGATCGGGTGAAAAGAGCTCACCTTCAAGCGCGGGCTCCCGACGGGCGGTCACCCGTCGGGCGTGTCGAGCAGGTGTTGCAGGCGGGCGGCCAGCTCGGGCGGATAGCGGGCGGGCCAGGTCGCATCGACGAGGCCGACACCGATCATGTCGAGGATGTGAACCTGATCCTTGCGACGATACGACGTGAGCTTCATCCGCACGACCGCCTCGAGCGCGAGCACGCGGTAAGACTTGAACGACACCGACTCGGCGACGTCCGGCACCGCGGCGACGTACTCCGGCCGGACCTTCTCGCCCGAGAAGATCACGTGCACCGCGTCGCGGGCCCTCGCGCCGGGGCCGTCGAGAAACATGTCGATTCCGGCGGAGCGCCGGTGCACGAACCCCGCCCGCCCCAGAGCCTCGCGGGCCCGGTCGAGATCCTCGCGTCGCAGCACGAGATCGACGTCCTGCGTGAACCGCACGGCCGCTTCGTCGGCCTGCTCCACCCAGGCCATGACGGCATTCCCGCCGATGACCGCGTAGGGCACCCCCGCGGACTCGAGCGCCGCCGTCGATCGCAACAGCCGGTCCCGCACCTTTTCCACGGCCCGCTCCATGCGGTCGAGTGAGAGCAACCCGTCGTACTCGATCATCGATTCGGCCTCACACCCTCTGGGATAACATCATATCACGAGTACGTGTGGCAATCGTAGCGCGGCTCTGACGGCGGAGTCCTTCGCCGCGAACCACGCGGTCGGTTTCATCATGGTGCGCCGGCGTCAGAGAGTGCCCGCGTTCGGGTGCCCGCGTTCGAGCACCGCAGTCCGGAGAGGAACAGCGATGCGGATCCTTCGGCGGATGGTCTCTGTGATGTATGGGCTCGTGGTCGGCGCTCCGTTGACGCTCGTGGCAGCGACGGGCGCGGCTGACGCCGCCCAGGACCGGCCCGCGGCCGCTGCACGCCCCGACCTCGCATTCGCCGACGAGCGCGTCGACGTCTGGCACGGCCACCGGCGGCACCTCTTCACGTTTCGAGGCCGCAAGGCCTGGGTCGTGGAGCCGGAGCGTCCCCGTTCGGGGAACCCGTGGTCCTGGTGCCTGATGTTTCCCGACGCGTTCACGGAGCGATGTGCGGCGCCGCAGCTGCTCGCCGCGGGCTTTCACCATGCCTACCTCGACGTGGGCAATACGTTCGGCGCGCCCGAGGCCATCCGGCAGCTGGCGGAGTTTCACGATGAGCTCGTGGGTCGCGGCCTCGCGCGGAAGGCGGCGCTCATCGGCATCAGTCGGGGCGGACTCTATGCCCAGCGATACGCGGCCGAGCATCCCGATCATGTCGCCGTGATCTACGGCGACAACCCGGTCTGCGACTTCAAGAGTTGGCCCGGCGGGAAGGGCACCGGCAAGGGCAGCCCCGCGGATTGGGCCGCGTGCCTGGCTGCCTACGGGTTTGCCGACGAGGCCGCGGCCCTGGCCTACCCCGGCAATCCGGTGGATGCCCTCGCGCCGTTGGCACAGGCCGGCATCGCGATGGTGCATGTGGTCGGCGACCGGGATGATGTCGTGCCGCCGGCGGAAAACGCCCTCGTGGTCGAAGCCCGCTACCGCATGCTCGGCGGCACGGTGCTCGTGATTCACGAGGCCGACAAGGGCCATCATCCGCACGGCCTGGTGGATCCGCGGCCGGTCGTCGACTTCGTGATCGAGCATGCCGGACCGGACCGCGACCAGGGCGAGGCTTCGCCCGCGGCGAAGCGACTGTCACCGGACGAGCACGCACCGTCAGGTGGAAGCTGACTCGAGCCGATTCAGCTCGTGCCACAGCCGGTCGAACGTGACGACCCGGGCGGTCGCGAGGTCGGGCGCCGGCGTCGGACTGGCGACCCAACGCTCCACGATCGTGAGTCCGAGGGTGTCGAGCAGCCGAAGCTGGCGGCTGTCGAAGTCCTCCGGAGTCGTCTTGACCTCGATCGCCACCGTGCGGCCATCGGAGAGATGGACGAGCAGGTCCACCTCGACCTTCTCCTTGGAACGAACATGATTGAGCCGGGGCGGCAGGCCGCGATTCACAAAGAAGCGAGCCACCTCGGACACGGCCAGATTCTCGATCAGGAAACCCGCGACGGGAGCCAGCAGAAGAGGCTGCGGCTCCGTCCAGCCTTGGAGACGCACCGCGAGCGAAACGTCCTCGAAGTAGAACTTGGGCGACTTGATGAGCCGCTGGTTCAGGTTGGTGGCGTGCGGCTGGAGCCGGCGAAGAATGCCGTTGGCTTCGAGGAGTCCGAGCCACGATTGCACGGTCGTCAGCTCGACGCCGCAGAGTGCGGCGATCTCTGAATAGTTCATGAGCTGACCGACCCGGGCGGCGGTCAGTTGCAGGCACTTCGTGAACGCCACGTGCCGCTCGATGCCGGCCGCCGAGACGATGTCACGCTCGATGAACGTGGAGATCAGGTCGTTGAGGTAGCGACCGGCATCGAGCTGGGGTGACACCTGCAACTCGGGCCAAGCGCCGCGCAGCAGCATGTCGGGCAGCGTGCTGTTTCGCCCCAGTTCGTGGATCGACAGCGTATTGAGGTCGAAATAGCTGGCCCGACCCGCCAGGGATTCTCGCACGTTGCGGGCGAGCAGCGTCTGATTGGATCCTGTGACCCAGGCATCCAGTGGTTTTCGATCCGGAGGCCTGCCCGAACGAAGGCCTCGGCGATCCTCGTCCACCCGCCGCTTGAGTTCACCGAACAGGTCGGGGGCCAGAGCCGCCTCGTCGAGCACGATCCGCTCGGGCAACGAGTCGAGGAACAGCCTGGGATTTTGGATCGCCCGGATGCGGACGGCGGCGTCATCCAGATAGACGACGTGGTGGGTGCCCAGCCGTTCGAGGACGGAAGTCTTGCCCGCCTGCCGTGGGCCTTTGAGCACCTTGATCGGAAGCGCCCGCGCGGCGATGGCTGCCGCATCGAAGTCGCGGGGAATCCACGCTGCCATGGGAAGCCAATGGCGGGAAAAACCCGAACCCGACGGGAAAAAACGAGTTACAGCCAATCTAGCCTTACAGACAAGATCGGTCAATTCACGGGCTTGCCCCGATCCGTGCCGACGCGGGACGCGTAGTGCTGGATGCCTGGAAGAGCCACCACAGCGCGCCCGGCAACACCCGTGGCAAGCTTGAACCCATTGCCCTGCGATTGGACCCGATCTGCCATCTGCGCTACCATTTTGGCATGAAAACTTCCATTGATGCCGCAGGTCGGCTGGTCGTGCCGAAAGCGCTGCGCGAACAGTTTCATCTCACGCCGGGGAGTGAACTGGAGATCGAGCCCACCGGCGACGGCATCATCATCCGCCCTGCCGATCGTGGACCGGCCCTGGTGAAGCGGGACGGAGTGCTCGTGCACCACGGGCCGCAGGGCGCCGACGTCGACATCGCCGCATTCGTGCGGCAGGAGCGGGAGTCGCGGAGCCGGCGAGGTGGGAAGGCGGGGTCATGAAGGTGTTGTTCGACACGTCGGCACTCGTGACGGCCGTGATCGACCAGTTGCCGAATCACGCGACCGCACTCGCCTGCTACCAGCGATTCACTTCACCGCGGCGGGCGGGCTCGAAGGCCAAGGCCGTCTGCTCGTCGCATACGCTGGCGGAGTGCTACGCCACCCTCACGGCTTTGCCGCTGCCCCGCCGGATTCAGCCGGGTGAAGCGGCCCGGCTCATCGAGGAGAACTTTCTCGTACACTTGCAGGCGGTATCGCTTTCCATGACCGATTACAAGGCAGCCTTTACCCGCGTGGCCTCTCTCGGGCTGCGAAGTGGGGCGATCTACGACGCCCTGCACGTGCGGTGTGCCGAGCGATCAGGCTGTGATCGCATCATCACCTACAACACCGCGGACTTCTCGCGGCTGGCGCCACCCGGGATCGAGGTGGCCACGCCGTAAGGGTTCGGGGTGACCAAAGTCCGCACACACCCAATTCCGCTCTCGAGTCAGGGTGAAGTGGATCGAGTCCGCACGACCTCCAGAAGAGGGGGCTTCGACCCGTAGACACGAGCCATCGCGGCCGGGGCGGAGGGCTATAATTGAGAGGTTTTCCCGCCGCTTACCGGCCACACGGCCGCGCCCCCGCCCAGGATGGAGAACGTCGTGGCACCGCAGCGTTGTCTCCATCCGTCGCCCAGCGGGGTGATTGCTCGGTTCTTCGCGGGCTCCCTTGCGGGCTTGGTCGCGACGCTCGCCGCCTCCGGCAGGGCCGACACGACCGCCGAGCAGGAGGCTTTTTTCGAGTCGCAGGTGCGGCCGCTTTTGGTCGCGCACTGCATCGAGTGCCACGGGGCCGACGACCAGTCGGGCGAACTGCGGCTCGACCGCCGCTCGGCGATCGAACGGGGCGGTGCGTCGGGGCCGATCGTGGTGCCCGGCGACCCCGACAAGAGCCGGCTCGTCACCGCCATCCGCTACGGCGACTCGAAGCTGCAGATGCCCCCCGACGGCAAACTGCCGGCGGAGGCGATCGACACGCTCACGGCCTGGGTGCGACGCGGCGCCCACTGGCCGGCCGACCCCGCCGGCGACGATGCCGCCCCCGTGCCGCCGGCGCAACGGATCGCGGAGTTTCAAAAATCGCACTGGTCGTATCAGCCGATCGTGGCCCACGCGCCCCCAGCCGTGCGCGACGCGGCCTGGCCGCGGCAGCCGATCGACGCCTTCGTGCTCGCCCGCCTCGAAGGGGCGGGACTCGCGCCCAACCCGCCGGCCGACCGCCGGACGCTCATCCGCCGCGCCTTCTTCACGCTCACGGGACTGCCGCCGACCTACGAGGAGGTCGAGGCCTTCGCCGCCGACGAGTCGGCCGACGCGTTCCCACGGCTCGTCGATCGGCTGCTCGACAGCCGCCACTACGGCGAACGCTGGGCGCGGCACTGGCTCGACATCGCCCGCTACGCCGACACCACCGGCTACTTCGCCGGCAACCGCGATACCCGCTACCCCCACGCCTACACGTATCGCGACTACGTGATCGACGCCTTCAACGACGACGTGCCGTTCGACCGCTTCATCCTCGAGCAGATCGCCGCCGACCGGCTCGACCTGCCGCCGGAGCGGAGCGAGGCCCTCGCGGCGATGGGCTTCCTCACGGTCGGCCGGCGCTTCATGAACCGGCAGCACGACATCATCGACGACCGGATCGACGTCGTCACGCGCGGCTTCCTCGGTCTCGGCGTGGCGTGCGCCCGCTGCCACGACCACAAGTACGATCCCGTCCCCACCGCGGACTACTACTCGCTCTACGGCGTCTTCGCGAGTTCACACGAGCCCGAGGACCTGCCGCTGCTCGGCGACCCGCGGGCCAACCCGCAGTACGAGGCCTTTCTCGTCGCACAGGCCGAGAAGCAGAAGGAGGTGGACGCGTGGGTCGATGGCCGGCGGGTGGCGATCGAGGCCGAACTGCGGAGCCGCGTCGCCGACTACCTCGAATATTTCGCGAAGATCCTCCCGCCCGCCGACGCCAACCGCGTCGAGAAGCAGGGGCGGCGCGGCCCGCTGCGGCCGCGGGCGATCACCCGCTGGCAGAAATACCTGCAGGACCACGCGAAGGCGCCGCATCCGGTGTGGACCGTCTGGCATCGCCTCGCGGCGCTCGGCCCCGACAACTTCCGTGACAAGGCCGCGGCACTCCTGCATGACGACGGCGCCAACCCCTGGCTCGCCGAGGTGCACGCGGGCCTGCTCGCCTCGCTCAAGAACGAGCCGCCGGAGTCGATGGTCGCGCTGGCCGCCCGGATCGGCGGACTCCTCGAGGCCGTGGATGCCAAGTGGCGGGAGGCCCGCAAGGCCGATGCCGCGATCACGCGGCTGCCCGATGACGGCGACGAGGCGCTGCGCGCCGTGCTCGTCGCCGCCGGCTCGCCCGTGCAGCTCGACACCGCGGCGACCGTCACGCTTCTCGATCAGGGCGAGAGCGGCACCCACAACACGATGCTCGGCAAGGTGAAGAGCGTCGAAGTGACGCATCCCGGCGCCCCGGGCCGCGGCATGGTGATGCGCGACAACGAGCGGCCGCACGAGCCGGTCGTGTTTCGGCGGGGCCAGCCGGAGAACCGCGGCGACCGCGTGCCGCGCCGCTTCCTGCAGGTGCTCTCCGAGGTGGACGGAGGCCAGCCGTTCACGCTCGGCAGCGGCCGGCTCGAACTCGCCCGCGCCATCGCGAGCCCAAAGAACCCGCTCACGGCCCGCGTGATCGTCAATCGGATCTGGCAGCACCACTTCGGCACGGGGCTGGTGCCCACGCCGAGCGACTTCGGCGTGCGCGGCGAGCCGCCGAGCCATCCCGAACTGCTCGATCATCTCGCGGCCGAGTTCATGGCCGACGGCTGGTCGATCAAGCGGCTGCAGCGCCGCATCATGCTTTCGGCCACCTGGCAGCAGGCGAGCACCGTGCGGGCCGACGCCGCCGAGAAGGACCCCGAGAACCGTCTCCTCTGGCACGTGCCCCGCCGCCGCCTCGAGTTCGAACCGCTCCGCGACCGGATGCTCATGGCGGCCGGCACGCTCGACCTCTCCGTGGGCGGCCGCTCCGTGATGATCCACGAGGACGCGACGCGTCGCGGTCTCTACGCCTACATGGATCGCGAGGACGTGCCCGGACTGCTCGCCGCCTTCGACGTGCCGAGCCCCGACGCGAGCCAGGCCGCACGATCGGAGACGACCGTGCCCCAGCAGTCGCTCTACCTGCTCAACTCCGGATTCGTGATCCGACAGGCCGATGCGGTGGCCGTGAAGACGGAGGCCGCGTCCACGCCGGACGAGCGGGTGCGGGCGCTCTACCGCCGCGTGCTCGCCCGCGATCCCGACGCGGCCGAGGCCGACCTCGCGCTGCGTTTCGTCGCCGAAGCGAGCGGCACCGGCCCATCGAGCAGCACCGCCCCCGACGGCGCCACAACCGGCGAGGCTGCCCCATCGCCCCCACCCATCAACCCCTGGGTCCAGCTCGCGCAGGTCCTGCTCTCCTGCAACGAGTTCGCCTTCGTCGATTGAGCATGCATGCCCTCCGACTTCTACCCTCGCCCATCCACCTCGTCCCTCGTTTCTCTGCCCTCTGCCCTCTGCCCTCTGCCCTCTGCCCTCTGCCCTCTGCCATCTGCCCTCTGCCATCTGCCCTCTGCCATCTGCCCTCTGCCCTCAGTGGCGCACGCCTCCAGGCGTGCGAATTCGGCATCCATACAAGTCACCCCCTGTCACCCGTAGCCAACGCTCCTGTGAATAACGACCCATCCCTGACACCCACCCACATTCGCACGCCTGGAGGCGTGCGCCACAGCGCCCGCATTCGCACGCCTGGAGGCGTGCTTCACACCGCCCGCCACGCCACGGCCGCGCTCGCGGGTCTTCCCGCGACCCGCCGCGAGTTTCTCCGTCGCAGTGGCACGGGCTTTGGCGCGCTCGCGCTGGCCGACCTGCTCGGCGAAGCGTCCCCTGCCCGCGCCGCAGCCGGCTCCGGGCCGCTCGCACACTCCCCCAACCCGATGCAGCCCAAGCCGCCGCACTTCGCCCCGCGGGCCAAGGCGGTGATCCACCTGTTCTTGAACGGCGGCCCCTCGCACCTCGACACGTTCGACCCGAAGCCGGCGCTCGACAGACTGCACGGCCAGCCGCTGCCGACGATGCTCCGCACCGAGCGCGAGACCGGTGCGGCCTTCCGCTCCCCCTTCGCGTTCCGCCGCTACGGCCAGAGCGGCATCGAGGTGAGCGAACTGTTTTCGCACGTCGGCGAGATGATCGACGAGGTGTGCGTGATCCGCTCGATGCACGCCAACGTGCCGAACCACGAGCCGTCGCTCATGCTCATGAACTGCGGCGAGTCGCAATTGGTGCGGCCCGCCGTGGGCTCGTGGGTCACCTACGGCCTCGGCAGCGAGAACCAGAACCTGCCCGGCTTCATCGCGATGTGCCCGGGCGGGTATCCGATCAAGGGGTCGGAGAACTGGCAGTCGGCCTTCCTGCCCGGCGCCTTCCAGGGCACCTACATCGACACGAAGCACCGCGAGATCGAGAAGCTCATCGCGAACATCCGCAACTCGTCCGGGCTCGGCCGCGCCGATCAGCGGCGGCAGCTCGACCTGCTCGCCGCGCTCAACCGCCGCCACGAGGAGGCCCGGCAGAACGACGCCGAGCTCGAGGCCCGGCTCCAGAGCTTCGAGCTGGCCTACCGCATGCAGCTCGAGGCGACCGACGCCTTCGACATCGAGCAGGAGCCCGCCCACATCCGCGCGATGTACGGCGACACGGTGCAGGCGAGGCAGATTCTCGTCGCCCGGCGTCTGGTGGAGCGCGGCGTGCGCTACATCCAGCTGTGGCACGGCCAGGGCCAGCCCTGGGACAGCCACGACGAGATCGAGAAGAACCATCGGCGGCTCGCGGGCGAGTGCTCGCAGGCGATCGGCGCGCTCCTGTGCGACCTGCGGCAGCGCGGCATGCTCGGCGAGACGCTCGTCGTCTGGGGGGGCGAGTTCGGCCGCACGCCCACGGTCGAACTGCCGAAGCCGGGGGCCAATTCCGGGTCGTCGAGCGGCCGCGACCACAACCACCACGGCTTCACGATGTGGATGGCCGGCGGCGGCGTGAAGGGGGGCCACGTCCACGGCGCGACCGACGAGTTCGGCTTCCAGGCCGTGGAGAACCGCGTGCACGTGCACGACCTCCACGCGACGATGCTCCACCTCCTCGGGTTCGACCACACCCGCCTGACCTACCGCTACGCCGGCCGCGACTTCCGCCTCACCGACGTCCACGGCCGCGTCGTCCACGACATCATCGCGTGACGCCGGGCCGGCGGGACTGCGCCGTCAGGTGACGCGGCGGGCGAGACGACGGAACGCCGGCCGCAATGTCTCGTGCAGGTGGCGCGCGAAAGAGCCGTCGAGGCCGTGGACGGCGATGAGTTCCACCACGTCGGCGAAGTCGCGGTGCATGCGACGCGGATCCCCCTCGCCGCATGCGAGCTTCGACTCGATGAGTGCGGCCAGCGACAGCACCGGAAGCCCCTCGATGGGGACGGTGACAACCGCGTCCTCGGGGTTCGGCAGCAGAACCTCGCTCCCCTTGCCTGCCCGATCGCCGGCTGCAAGCAGCTGCACAGGAACGCCGACCCGCGAGCGGAACTCGTGCGCGTCGTGGTCCCACTCGAACCCGATTTCGGCGAGCGCCGAGCGGATCGTCTCCATATCCTCCCGACGCACGAGAAGGTCGATGTCGACGGTGTTCCGTCGATAGCCGTGCAGACACACGGCCACTCCACCGACGACGGCATGCGGCACGCTCACCCGGGAGAGTGCCTCGTGGCACGCGAACGCCGCCTCCCAGATCGGCTCGCTGCCGAGCATCACATAGGTCTCCCGGGCCGATGCGCGCGTCATGTCAACCGCCTGGCGTATGGCAGGTCCACCCCCTGCCGTTTCCGGCATTGTACTTCGACGAGCGGCCCGACCGTCTCCGAAGACTCGTCCACGAGATGCCCGTCGCCCGGGGCGACGCGCGGGGCGTTGACCGGGGTGTGCTCGTCCTCGACGATTGTCGGGATGATGGCCACCGCGAAGACCACCACCGGCACGCTCAAGATCGGCGACCAGTGGAACGCGATCACGATCATCGCGCACTCGCAGACGCACCCGCTCAAGGCGATCTGCGAGCTGGCCGAGAACGCGATCGACGCCGGATCGCGGAGCATCCGCATCGTGCGGCGACGCTCGCAGCGGCGGATGTTTCTCGAGGTGGAGGATGACGGGCGCGGTGTTGCTCCCGCCGCAGACGGCCAGCCCGACTTCGAGCGGATCGCGACGCACCTGTGCGACTCGATGAAGCGGCATCTCGACACCCCGGCACGCCGCGGCGTGCACGGGGAGTTCGGCATCGGCCTCCTGAGCTTCTGGAGCCTCGGCGAGGAGCTGCGGATGACCTCCGGCGGCGGCCCGGGCGCGGTGCGCGAGCTGCACCTCGAGCGTGGCAAGCGACAGTACACGATCCGTCCGGTCCGTGGCCGGTTGGCCGCACGCGGCACGCGGGTGCTGGTGGGACCGCTGCTCGAGGCGACGAAGAACCTCGTCACCGGCGAGAAGATCGCCCGCTACCTGTCGGCGGAGCTCCGCGACCGCATCCGCAACACGGGCGTGACGATCGACGTGGTGGACACGGTCGCCCGCCGCGAGACCCGCGTCGTGCCGCGGGAGTTCGACGGAGAACGGCTCGAGATCCCGCGCCGCTACGCCACGCCCCTCGGCGACGTGGGCGTGGAGCTCTACCTGCGGGGTGACGATGCGGGAGGGGCCGGCGGCATCGCCCTGTGCAAGGACGGCACGCGTGTC
>Ga0214917_10005199_pt1 | contig 14034 bp, 11 predicted proteins | sample LL_1208_BB_MetaG_FD_177983 | JGI IMG/M metagenome (GOLD analysis project Ga0214917, IMG submission 177983) | Freshwater microbial communities from Lake Lanier, Atlanta, Georgia, United States - LL_1208_BB | ecosystem: Environmental > Aquatic > Freshwater > Lake | place: USA: Georgia | collected... | reverse complement strand
ACCACTCGTGATCCCACCAAGAACTCCTCCTGCGTGATTAGTCACTGTTTCGAGTTTATTTCGGAGTTCCGGGGAAACACAAAACGTATCATTATGCTGTGAACCGCGCATGCATTCTGATCCGCTGAATCCTGAACCTATTTCAAACCCCTTCACCGCTGGGATAGACATCATGGCCTTGGCAAGCTCTGCATGAAATTTATCAAATACCGGTTCCCCAAGACCGATTGGAAGATTGGATATAACACCAACAATTGTTCCTCCGCAGGAATCTTTTCCTGCACGAACTTGGGATATTCGAGCGGCCATCTTTGCCGAAGTTGGACCATGGGGGCACCGAGTAGTGAGGGTAGAAACTGGACCAGATAGTGGGCTGGGCTGAGAAAGAGGTGATCCGTCTAGCAAAAAGTATTGACCTCCGTCCGGATCGGTAACGTAGTCTTGCGATACAGCGAGTGTGCTTTGAGAGTCGACCTGGTCCGGAGTTGGAGGGTTTTTGATGATAGAGTCGAATACATCCGATGGGATTTTAATGTCCATCACAGAATCAACTAATGCAACAAACTTCACACCATAACGATGACACAAGTATTTCATGGCCAAAGCACCAGCGCAAACGCGGCCAACGGTTTCTCGAGCTGATGATCTTCCGCCACCACTACTTGCTCGAATACCATACTTCATTTGATAGGTATAGTCTGCATGACCGGGACGAGGAACCCTGGATGTTTCCTCGTAATCCACTTTACGCATATCCATGTTTCGGACGATCATCGCCACCGGGGTACCCAAGGTTTTTCCGAACTCAATTCCGCTGAGAATCTCCACGGTGTCAGCCTCGGCTCGCGCGGTCGTCAATGAACTCTGCCCGGGTTTCCGGCGATTGAGAAGCGGCTGCACGTCCTCGGTATCGAATTCAAGACCTGCGGGAACGCCATCACAGACGCATCCAACGGCTGCCCCGTGTGATTCGCCGAACGTCGTTACTCGAAACACGGACCCAAATATGCTCATGCGGTTTGCCGAAAAAAAAAACAAAAAAGATGTCGTCGGTGGATGAAGAGGTCCAGGAGCCCTTCAAGTTATGCGTCGATACTATTCAGGGTAAATGGCTCTGTGAAGAGCTTGGAGTTTCCCTCAGAGTCACAGGGAAAACCATTCAGTATGCCTCAGGAGAATGCTATCCGCTAGAAGTTAGCCCCGAGGGAAAGCTTGAAATATTCGGATACCGGGGGCTAGAAAAGAAGTCTGACGCGTCGAGTGTGATTTGGAAGCATAAGGACACTGGCCATTATTTGACATGGATGTACGAAGGGGACAATGCGGAGCAAGAACCCGAATTGGATGCTAGTCTGATTATCCAAAATTCATCCGGTGGAAGAACTACCCGAAAAAGGAAAGTTGATTATGTGGCCCTTGACAAAGAGTTGGACGCTGCGGATGCGGCTCCAGCGTCATCTAAACAAGCCATTTGGAATACTTTACACGGTGATATGAAATCTAACCAATCAACTTCAAGCTCTGGCCCATCAGAATCGGATATCGCGGACTGTTTCATGGACTTGAAGAATCAATTTGAGAAATGGTTGAAGAGCACGAACAACGAACGCTTCAAAGAGATAGTTGCAAAGCGGGGTTATCTCTCCACGGAAATTAGGATTGAGAGGACGAGTAAGGGATCGGCCGCTTCCACTCGTTTCGTTAATTACCTAAAGTCGATTGGAGCGAAGGCATGGGATAATCAAGATGGAAGCGGAGTCAACGTTCGAGTACCTGAGTCACTATGGAAACAATATGCTGGTAATATTGTTACAGTGACCACTAATAAGGAAGCGATCCCGAAAGACAATAATTCATCCACGCTTTCGAGGGTTACTGAAATCAAAAACAGTATTGCGGATTTCACGAACTCTGCGAACTCCTCGGAAGAGAGAAGACAGCATATTGAGGATCTCCTAAACGAATTAGAGGCTCTTCCTATTGACCTTGAAATTCTGAAAGAGACACGAGTAGGCGTGGAAATCAACAAACTTTCAAAATCAAACGAGAGAGCCCGAAAGACTCTTGAGAAACTGAAGGCGGTGTATTTAGACTCCAAAGAAAAGTAGGTATTGAGCAGATCTAGATATCGTGGAAATTCTACTGTAAATGCATGTGGTGAAAATTTTTCAACTTCCCGTTCTAAAAGCGATTGGTAGGATTTAAATCATATGACTTTCATCCCACAGCAGTTGTATGGAGGCAAATGGTCCTGGAAAGCTGTCGACGACGAAATCCGAATGTTCTTCCGTCGTGATAGCGGGGCTCAACAAAGCAAAACGGGATTCGTATTCCAGGATGACAAGGTGTACGTGCGTAAATACGAAGGTCACTCGGATTTCTACGAAATCGAGTCCGCTAAGAAACCAGTGAACTTTTCCTTCTTCCCTTGTGGGACGAAGGTCCTGTAGTAGTGTCATATTGTGCCAGTATAGATAAACAAACTCTTTTCGAAGGATGTTTCCCTTTGGTGTATATTAGAATTTTTGATTTCCGTCTGTAATCTTACCAATGTCCGCAGTTGAAGAGCGTTTTCTTGGTGATTCAGACTTCCCCGCACTTCGATACCCCGAAACTGAATTTGCAGATGTTGTTGTTGCGAATTCGTTCCCAGAGTTGGGATTGATGACCGCTTTGAGCTTTATAGAATTTGTACAGAAAAAGCCCAACGCCGTGTGTAGTTTGCCAACGGGAAAAACACCCGAGTATTTTATAAAATGGGTTGTTCGGATAATAAATCACTGGCATAGTGACGAAATCCGTGCATTCCGAACCAAGTACAATATAATTGGGCAAGATCCACCTTGTCTTTCTGACCTTCGCTTTGTTCAAATCGATGAGTTCGTCCCCATCGATCCTTCCCAATCAAACTCGTACAATCATTATATTCGCAAGTACTATATTGGTGAGTTTGGTTTGTCGGAATCCAACTGTCTTCTAATGGATACGTCTTGTATAACGAAAAAATTCCCTACGTGTCTCGATAGGAGACTAGACCTGTCCCTCCGAACCAGAGACCCCATGAATGAGATAGAGCGTGACCAGCGCCAATTAATCATTCTCCTCGACGAGTACTGTGCAGACTATGAACGGCGTATTGAAGCTATAGGTGGAATTGATTGGTTTTTGGGAGGAATCGGGCCGGATGGACATATTGGATTCAATATTGCAGGCAGCGATCGGGACAGTACAACCCGTCTTCTTCATCTGAACTATGAGTCATTGGCGTCATCCGCCGCCGAGGCACATGGTGGAATGTCCACGGCACGTCGTCTTGCCGTTATCACAATTGGTCTGAAAACAATTCGCATCAATCCCGATTGTACAGTGATAATTTTTGCAGCAGGCGAATCAAAGTCTCCAATCGTCAAGCAAGCCATTGAGGGATGCGACAATCAATGTCGAGGATGTAGTGTTCCTTCGCATGCTCTTCGGTCCTGTGGTCTTGTGTTTTACCTCACTATTGGATCCGCGAAGGATTTAGTTGCGCGGCGCCAGATTACCGTTCCCCAACAATTGGAAATTGAACGTTCTCTTTTGTCGGGAAAACCACTTGCTGATCCCTCGAGTCTTCTCTCCAAAATCGCACGAGCTCGCGAGTATCTACCGGGAGGCTCTCGAACAGGGTTAAAGTTTCTTCACACTGAACCACATCACGACGATATAATGCTCGGGTATCTCCCGTTTCTTCTCAGGGGGAGACCTGCAGGAGATAGCGACACTTTTGTTTGTTGTACGAGTGGGTTCAATTCAGTCGCAAACACATTCATTATGGATTTAATATCCATCAGTCGCGATTTGGTTGTATCGGGTCGATGGGAACTCGCAAAATCGGAATCACGTAATTTTGAGCTGGACGTTTTCTTCAACGGGAATCCCCAGCTAGGAATGGGGACCCGTTTCCTCCGTAATTTTTGCCTCCCAGGATGGTCATCTGAACAAACCCTTGTTGAGTTGGACAATTTGGAGATTTTCTTGTCCTCACTTTACCCGGGCCAAAAACACCCCAATCGGCCTGACATTGAGTCGCTGAAAGGTCGTTGTCGAGAGTTTGAAAGTGACTGTGTTTGGTACAAGCTTGGCTGGGATATTGAGACTCGCGTCCATCATCTAAGGATGGGATTTTATACTAGCGACATGTTTGCCCCGGAACCTGTTTTTGAACGAGATGCTGGACCTATATATGAGCTGTTACTCCGAGAAACCCCAGAGGTTGTAACGGTAGCTTTAGATCCAGAGAGTAGTGGTCCGGACACTCATTACAAGGTACTTCAAGCAGTCACTGCAGCCGTAGAACGATACGAAACAGTGACAGAATCATCTTTGAGTATTTGGGGATACCGCAACGTATGGTACACATTTGAACTGTTTGAAGCGGATTTAATTTTCCCAGTGAGTCGGGGAGAGATGGAGAAATTGTCCCAGCTATTCCTTCTCTGCTACCAAAGTCAGAAAACTGCCGAATTCCCTTCCTATCAACTCGATGGACCTTTCTCTGCTCTCGTTGAGCAGCAAATGAAGGATCAACTGAGGGATCTAGAAACGTGTCTAGGGAACACTGTGGGTGACCCTGACACAGTGGGTGCAATATTTATCAAGGAAATGACGGTTGCTGAATTAAAAAAGTACTCGCGATCTCTGCGACGAAGCGTCGAGAATTTATAATGTATAATAGAGCGATTGAGGGGAAGTTATACTGTACAAGACACAAGGATAAACTTTTGGGGAATCACAAACGACTACGTCTACGGAAAGGTGTTGCCTGATCACTAGCTGACCCAGGTCGGTCTTTCAATACCACAACCATATCCGTATACTTTCCAGCTCTTTTTATTTTCAATCTGACCGAGTCACCAACTGATCTCGATTCAACAACATCACTGACTTGTTCTGGGTCAGTGCATTTGGTTCCATCCACCTCCACTATTTGATCACCAAGAATTAGAGCTCCTGTGTAACCGTCTCGCGACGTGCCCTGGATACCGGCGGAGTCCGCCGGTGATCCAGGCTGCACCGATATGACAAGGACTCCTTCAAGTTTCTTCTTTTTATCTCCAGTGATAGTTATTGGGGCTAAAGACAGTCCAAGCCATGGTCGGATTGTTCGCCCATACTTAATGATCTGATTAACGGTTCGAGTGACCGTGTCGGAAGGAACAGCAAATCCGACTCCACTCCAACCGCCAGTTTGTGAAGCAATCATAGTGTTGATCCCAACAAAGCGACCAGAGCCATCGAGAAGAGGTCCACCGGAATTACCAGGGTTAATTGTGGCGTCTGTTTGAATAACATTCTTAATAACTCGGCCACCAACACCTTCGATTTGACGACCTAATCCTGACACGACTCCCTCTGACAACGACTGGTCAAGTCCAAACGGGTTCCCTATAGCATACACGCGCTGGCCTACTCGCAGATGGGAGGATCTGCCGATAGAGACAGGTACTATTGGAGAGTCGGTTAAACCACCATTCAAGCGAACTCGAAGAACGGCTACATCCACATCAGGTTCAGCCCCGACAAGTTCCGCTTCTAAAACTGTGTGATCAAACAACGTCACGTTCGCTCGCGTGGCGTTGCGAATGACATGATAATTTGTAACAATATGACCTTTATCGTCCCATATAAAACCCGAGCCAGCACCTGAATCTATCCGCGTAATCTCAAACCAATTGGTTGGGACATCCAACTGAGTGGTTATATGAACCACGGATGGACTGCATCGCTCAAACAGACTGATCGTCCGCCTTTCCTCCTCTGATAATTCAGAAGAATCTTGACATAAAACCGGTTTCGTGGGTAAACGGAACGCAATAGGTAGGCATGGAGAAAGGATCATGGACTGTCGCATGAGTTTCCTGCCGAATTCACGAAACATGATAACTATTTTGTAGTATTACTTTTTGAAGATGGGAATGGAAATGCTACAATAATTGACTAACTACAGATTTCGGGAGCTTTATATCCGCGTTTTCGAAGTCGGGTGTGACCCTTACCTGACAACCAAGTCTTGAAGTGTCTTCTACATCAGCGGCAAGATCGAGCATATCGTTCTCGTCATCATTCGCGGGTGGGAATTTTTTGTACAAGTTCGACGGTAAGATCACGTGACAAGTAGCACAGGCGCACTGGCCACCACAAGCCCCTTCCATGTCGATGCCAAATTTGTGAGCACAGTCAAGCAAGGATGTCCCTACAGTTGCTTCGACCTCCCTTATCAAATCACCAGTGTGCTTCACAAACCTGAATTTTACCAGCTTTGAAAGCCGAGAAGAAGCTCGAGACAACATGGAAAATTTTTTTCCACCGTTCTGACATTTGTCATGTTGATTGTAAGAGGGCTGCTCTACCAAAAGATTGTGACGCAGATATTGACGGTCTCGGCCATCTTTGCCATAGCCCAATTGTTAACAAACGGCTTTAATCTTTTTTCAGTCGTGTCCGAGTGGCTGCACTTATGCCTTGTGCTGTTTCTACGCTCCACCATGCTGTCACCTACTTGGAATATTCGATTCAAATGGACAGCCTTGGTATCTATTCCCATTGAGGCATCCCTGTACGGTGGAGGTCTCATTTCACAAGTCCTAGCATTGATTTCATTTTCTCGCTTCCTTGTTGGGTATGGGTATGTTCTGAACTGGAATCCAACTCAGAGAACCAAGGAAACGTTCAGCAACAGATCAGTTGAGATATTCGTCTCGGCAGCTTTGTTTTTCGTTCTCTGCCCATCGCATACAAGAGCCTTTTTCGCTCAACTTGTTTTAGCAGTGCATGCTCTTTGGCTTTCCACTCGCACGGTTGAAGAAGTTTGTTCTTCCTTGACAGATCCCCAACTTCGTCGAGCCGCCGTGTCCGAGCTTCCTCGAACAGTCTCTGACCACTCACGCATCCCAATCGAGGTTTGGCCATTAGCGTATCTATGTGCATCCCGTCGAGTCAACATTCTGCCTCACGAGCTCGCGGCAAGTATCGTTTTATCGGAGCAGCGTTCTCTCGTTCCTTGGCAGTTGCGCCGTTTAGTCGTTCGCAGTATGACGGTTGATCCGTCTCGAGCCCAGATGAAAACACTACTCAATGTGATTCAGTCGGAACAGATTCTCACTCCCTCGTCGAGCCGAATAGATTTCTCTACTTCGGTTCTTAGCAACTTGTATAGGAAAGGACCCAAAGCACATATATCTGAAGAACCCAATGAGCGGGTGATTGTGAACGAAGCCATCCTAGGACTTGCTGTCATCTATGAATCTCTTGGTGAGAGAAAATTCGCCGCCGCTTTCGACAAATCCATAGATGCCAAACTCGCCCTCGATTTCCTAGCTAACAGTACTTCGGGCGGATTCAAGTAGTATATAAGTAGAACATTTTCTTAAAGAGCGTCATGGGTTCGTCTTCCTCATCCTTATCCATCTCTCAGTTATTGCCGTCATGTCCTCGGTCATTGTCGGTATGGAGGGTCCCCTCACAAGTCCCTCAGAATTCGCCCAAGTATTCCTTTTCGAATCAGCATTTTTCGATTCCTCGTCTCAAGCCACTTCATCCTCTTCGGCCTCTCGTATTACCCTTGAGAACCGCTGGGACGCTGTTCTCAATCCAAACAAGTTGCTGGACAACCTTGTTGGTGGTCAAGACATGTTTGAGTATGAGCTGAAATCATTCACTGGTAGCGGTAAAGTCTTGGTTTGCCTTCATAGCAATCAAATCCTTCTCGATGGTTCCAAAGACTCCTTAGACAAGTTCAAAGACACATGTAAACGATACGCGAATAAGTTTGAGTTTATCCTGTCCATTTCGGTACCTTCAACTATGGTGGGTGGAGATTTTGACACCATCGTCGAGTATCTTGTTTCGCATGTCCACTATGGGTCAGCAAAAGGGTTACTGTTTGGTGCTCTGGGTCCGTTCATGATGAACGACTCTGTTCTCACAAAAGCCTTTGTCGAAGCTCATAAACGAACAGGAGCACCGTTATTCGTCGAGCTTTCACCCAAGAGTCATGGGAACGATTGCCCGCTCCTACAACTCGTTGACTTGTCGAAAACGTTCTTTGTTATCAGAGATTTCGATACAGCGAAATATTTTGTTGATCGGTTTGAGGGAAATGGGCAACTCAACTTGATCGTTCCATCTACAGCGACCAATGCTGCTTCGTTCAAGGCTTTGTCACCAAGCTGCTCAATTTTCGTTTCCCCAGGTTGTGGTCAGAAAGTTGATTTTAAAAAATTCGGCGGACTAGGATTCGATTCACCCTCTCCTATTGTCCGCGGGACATCCACTACCGGAGCACTGTCGATTCTTGCATTCCCATGGAGTCCGCCAAAACTTAACGCACAGCAGGACGACGATTATGGCAAATGGGTTTGCGATATTTGCGGGTTGCGAGCCAAATTGTCCGAGAAGGAGAACTTCACCAAACACGGATACACGTATTGCTCAGTAGCGTGTTTGAGTTCGCATAGGAATCGAGGCTTTGAGCCCCTTACTTAGGATGAGGGGGAACGCATGCATCTGTACTGTATGACGACGGATGAAAGCGAGAAAAAACAACGTACTTTTTTTTCTAAACCACTAGAGATTCCTCGGGTAGAGCCGCGCTTGTCCCGACGAAAATACGTTTGTAAAGTTTAAGGACTTCATCCGGTTTGTCGACGAGCGCGAGATGGCCTGCTCCAAGAATCATCGCCTCGTTCATTGCACCAAAAGACCGTATGTACCCGCCTTCCCACGGTACTCGAGGTGTTGATGCATACTCATCAGCACCGGACCATTGGAGGGCATTAATCCACGCTTCGTTTGAGTAGACTCCATCCACCCAATCGAGCTGACCTTGATACCATAGTGTGGGAATCTGGGCATCCAAAATAGGTGGAATATGACCCCAAATAACTCTCATAATATCGGATTTTAAATTTTCAGAAACAGTGAAATTCTTCACAAGAGGAGGGGGAAATGCATGCACTCCGATCGACGATAAATGCTCTTCGTTTTTGAGCCATTCTTGAACTTTTGAGAACGATGGATCAATAGTTGCATTGGGTAAAAATTGACCAATATTTCCCATATTAATATTTTTGCTGCAATTTAATATTGTTTGTTCAAGTAAATTGCGTTGATCCAAACTCCCCAACGAATCACCAATCACAGAAAGCACACTCGCACGCCACGCATGCGCCCGAGCGTCTCCTGTACATGTGCCATCAACAAGGCCAAAAATAGTCGCAGATTCCGCCTTTGTTATAACTTGGATTGGTGCATGTGTATGTCCGTTACCCACAGCGATTCCAGCAATCTTGAATGGGACCTTAGGAGTATGTTGGGCCAAGTTCACAATGAGGGGAATCGTGTGACCGGCATAGTCTTCTCCAGCAATAATGATAGAAGGATTTTTAAACTCTGTATGTCTTTTGAAAAACCCTTCGAGAAAAGTGATTAATTGAGCCGCGATTTCCTCCGATGTTGTTGCAAGATCCGATTGCGACTCGGCACGACTGAAACCCACACCGAGCGGCGCGTCCACAAACACCAAGTTGAAATGTTCGGTCCATTTTGGTGTAAACTCTAAAAGCGTCCCAACTAGGGAAGTGACACCGATTTGGCCTTGCAACCAAACTAGTAGAGGTTTATTAGAGGATTCACGATCCGAGAAAAAGAGCCAGTAGAATGTTTCAGAAGAATCGGAGATCGGGATGAACCCTGTTTGACTCCGACTGGATAAAGGAGTGAACCCACCTGTGAATGCCCGGTTGTGGTCTACGTCTCCGGGATATGTCGCATACGTCACGTGAAACAACGTGAGAAGAATAGAAGTTGCGCGAAACATTCTCTGGGAACCGAATCTTAGGCATACAAAAGAAGGTACTGCAACTCTAGTCGCTAATTGATTCGTCGTCAAAAAGTATAAGCTTCTTCGCCTTTGGTGCATTGGAGGTGGGTTTGGTATTGGTCGAGGACGCCGTTCGCATACCCTCTACAACAGTTTCGACCTTATGCCTCTCGATCTGAGCCAACTGATTAGTGTATTTCTCGTCCAACGCTGCAACAGGCTTGCTGGAGGCGGAACTCGACTGAAGGGATTGAACAATCTCATCCTCTTTCAGTTTTTGCTCCTTGAATTTGCGCAATTTCTCTTCCTGATTTGCGTTGCGAAGCCTACGCCCCTGTAGGTCTCTACAAGAATCGAAATTGTCCGTTTTCTTGCCTATATTCTTCTGGGATTTCAAAAGCTTTCCGAATCCTCCTTTACCTCCTCTAAGTGCGACAGCTAATGTGAAAGTCGGATATCCCGCAATTAAACCAGAATACCTCAAGTGTGATGCACCGAGCTCTGATCTAAGCTCAACGAAACGCTCCCAGTCCATCATGATACTGCAGTTCGTGCCGGAACCTTGAAATGTTGCAATCACGTGCATGGTCGCAGCAATTTTTTTCCATAGTGCATTTCCATGCAGATCACTAGACAGAACACACTTAGTTTATCTGTTAATGGTTATGAATTTCGGACGACGACTCACTCCGAACTACCTATCACGGAGTGTTGGACTCCATCGGTTTTTCGCTGTTCGCCCTTTCAAGCTCCCTGATATTGGTGAAGGAATCGCTGAAGTTCAAATAATGGAATGGTTCGTGAAGGAGGGAGACCGGGTCAAGGAAATGGACAGATTATGTCTTGTTGAAAGTGACAAGGCAAGCGTTGAAATATCGTCGAGGTACGATGGAGTTATAAAAGCCATTCGCGTGCCAGCGAATCAGCATGCAAAAGTCGGGTCCGTCATCGTAGAAATCGACGATGAGAAGGAAGGCAGCGCCGAGTCTCACGTACCTGAAACAAAAGCGTATAACGAGCCCGCTCCAAAGCAACCATCCATGCAGAAGGAACCGAGACCGTCAAAGGCTAGCGATAATATTAAAGCGATTCCAGCAGTTCGAGCGCTAGCGAAGCAGTTGGGGGTCGATTTGTCCTCTGTCAAGGGAACTGGTAAAGACGGACGGATAACGGAGGATGATGTGAGGGGATCTCGCGGACCACCTTCCGCAGCAGTTTCCAAACCACCGCAGCCCTCATACACAGGTTCCTTAGAAACCTTTGGACCATCTAAAGAGGTGAAGCTGTCTCAGGTCGGTATAGCAATGGTCAAATCAATGAATGAGAGTCTGAAAGTGCCTCAACTTAACCATGCAGATGAGATTGAGGTTGATCGTCTCCTGGACATTATCAAGGCACTCAAACCGCTAGCACAATCACGATTTCATCTCCCATCACTAACTTTGACGGCGTTTTTCGTCAAGGCTGTCTCGCTTGGCATGGAGGCGTACCCGATTATCAATTCGCGGCTTGCTCCCAGTCAGGACTCGTACCACTTGATTCAGGCCCATAATGTGTCGGTGGCCATGGACAGTCCGAGAGGATTGGTTGTTCCGAACATTAAGAATGTAGAATCGAAATCGATTGTGGAGATTCAAAAGGATTTGGTGGAACTTCAAAATCGCGCAAAAAATGGCCGACTGTCTCTTGATGATATTCGAGGAGGCACAGTGTCGTTTAGTAACATTGGTGTGATTGGCGGGACGTATGCGAAACCAGTTATATTTGATGGTCAGTCGGTGATAGGTGCAGTTGGTCGTGTTCAGCAGTTGCCTCGCTATGTTAACAATTCTATCGCCCCAAAGAGAATCGTAAACGTTTCATGGACGGCTGATCATCGACATGTAGATGGCGCGTCAGTTGCCAGATTCAGTAATGTATTTAAATCAGTTGTCGAGGAACCGGAACAAATTATTGCTCTCCATTTCAAGTAGCGGAGATACGATAGAAGCGTTGGTGAGAGTAATACAGTACATGTGCCAACAGGAGAATCGGAATACTAATTAAATGATACCGTGATTATCACCGATTGAATTGTTGTGCATAGTTACAAGGAGCGGGTCTAATGGAGTTCCCGTGCTACACGATGAAGGGGTCGATGACGAAAGCTTTGTACCTCCGGTATAATGAACAAGTGAGGGATAGTTACCATTACGATGAAACATAGGGTCATTGAACTGAAGGACGGTCGGAAAGAGAGGAGGGGACGGGTTCGGAACAGGAGATGGGCGAGGAGGATCGTCGGACCTCACCATAGTTTGCAAACTAATCTGTGATACATCTTCCTCTGGGGTGTCTATATGGGAGTTGCTGCAATACATCGGCTTCGGCCTGAAAATCATTTCAGCTTGCATCCCGTTCGTTCCAGGAAACGTACTGATCATCGGCGTGATTGATTGCGGTGGCATGTATGTCTGCTGTTTTTGGCGCATTCTCGTGTTGATCCACATCTTCATGAACTGCCCCTGCCCAACCAGCGTGTTTCGAGCACTAAGAAGTGATTGCATTAGTTCACATGTGTCATCGCGCTGCATAGCGAGGTATAAAGCTTCGGCGGTCTCCTCGTTCGTGAGAAAGTGTGAATCGTACAACAGGCCGATCCTGCTTATAATACTCTTCCGTAAATCATCCGTTTGTACCGATGCATCGATTCGGGTTGACTTTGGGACTGATCTGTTAACAACAAGTGACACTGTCGATTTAGAATGTTCAAGCACGGGTGATTCAGTTTTGTCACTGTCCGTGTCGCCGGGGATGTATGACGTGCTAATGTTGAGGTCCTTCAGCTTCTTCTCCAAGGACATCCTCGACTCTTTGGTCGAGCAACTGCTTAGTCCTAGTGAATGCGATAACGTGCCGGAGGTTTTCGAGTGGTTCCTCGGACTTCCTTGATCGTTGCTCGAGAAGTTTTGAAGCTCGTCTTGCCTTTTCGATCTATACAAAGAAGGCATGAGCACAAAAAATTCCAAGGAGCGCTTCAAATACATTACGGTAGCAACCAAATACATTCTCATGTAACACGTAGATGAATCACTCTCCTGGATAGGTCAACTAGGGATTAGGTAGAAGCTGGGTGAAAATCTTCTTGTAAAATCTCCTCTGATCAGGGTCGACAATCCGAGCTCCGAGATACTCTCCGAGGGATACGGCGTGCACTGAGGTGCAAATCCCTTGTAAGGATGTTTGCCAACCGTTCCTGTGAGATTCATTCCTCGTATACGGAAGCACAGAATCTAAAATCGACCACAGAGCAGTTTCAGCTCTCGATGGATCCGCGACTTCGAAGTACTGCGGAAGTGCTTTATTTAGCTTCTCTATGCATTTGATCGCCAGAGAGCCGACTGAACTGGGTAAATCTGTTCCCGATACTTCGATTAAAGCAGAATAGGCCGTTTCACGTTCACAATTCGAGATTGCATGTACCACTGATAAGTTGATATCACTCCAAATCTCTGGTTCAGTCTGTCTCAACAGTTTATCATCCACAATTCGTAACATTTCATCGAGGAAGATTCTCACGTCACGCACCTGTGCTGTTTCCCATACTTTGGTGGATCTGGTTGCTGTATGAAGAAGAGCCAGAACTGCATGTCGAGAATCGGCGTCTTCACCGATAAGTACGGGTTTCACACTCTTTGCGATCGCTTCAATCAGTCTCTTGTCATCGACGACTCCTTTCTCCAAGGTCTCTTTGATCCGCACACAAGGTTGAACAAGTGAATGGCCCTGCACGAGAGCTCGAATGAGATGCGAAACATTTGCATCTCCTGACGGACTTCCGGGTGAGATGGACCCTGGTCGACTAGGACTTTTCCTTGCATTAGGAGGTTTCCTTGCAGCCTCAGCCAAACCCAGCGTCTCATATATAGCCTTCTTTCTAGCGGGTGGGAGACTTGCAGAAGAGTTCTCAAAGACCTGTAATACGTTTTCCAATTCACCTGGTTGATCGGAGGCAGTGTCTGCAATTATTCTCTTAGTTACAGCTACAGCAAGATCTCTTACTAAAGTTTCACCGTTGTCAAGAGCAGGGCAAATAATGGCCTGGATGACATCCACTCTGACAGGAACTGATGTGATGTAATGGACGATATCCAAAATCAAACTGAGAACGTCTTTGCGACCAGCTTTGGAGACTT
>Ga0214917_10005198_pt1 | contig 14034 bp, 11 predicted proteins | sample LL_1208_BB_MetaG_FD_177983 | JGI IMG/M metagenome (GOLD analysis project Ga0214917, IMG submission 177983) | Freshwater microbial communities from Lake Lanier, Atlanta, Georgia, United States - LL_1208_BB | ecosystem: Environmental > Aquatic > Freshwater > Lake | place: USA: Georgia | collected... | reverse complement strand
CCAGCTTGTGTATGACAAACTGATCACAGTGGGTTTCATCCAGGGCATGGTGGGAGCATTGATGGGTTTTATTAAATTACTAGGTAACCTGTCAGATGGTAACAAAATGGGAGAGGCTATGGCGTTTCTCGTGCTAGTTCTTCTCTACGGGTCTCTTCAGGCATTGTTTTTTCTCCCAAGCACAAAGAGCTTTCAGGCTAAAAACAATTTCCTCTTCGCTGCCTTGGCTGTAACTTTCGTGTTTATCGCAGCAGTTGCAACTTTTTGGGGACTATCACAGAAAGTGTCATGAAAAACACCAAAGAAAAAAGGAAATTCGGGCTTCTTTTGCTGATGGCTGCCGTGCTTACTGGTGTGAGTAGAGGCGACTTGCCAGATAAAAGCTCTGAAACCAATCGGTTAAAACCTGCATGGGTTGTTCTCACGCCAAGGGCCAAAGGAACTCAGTATTTCTTAGGCGAGTCTTCTGAGGCAAAGAAGAAAGAGGACGCACTCCAAAGTGCTTGGATTAATGGTCTGGTAGGAATAGGCATGGCAGAGTTTCCCGAGTTGAGCCAAGTAAGAATCAAAAGTGTTGAGACCCTCACGGATGTTGATTACCGAAAAGATTTTGTCATGAAGCTTGAGTGGGTCGATTGGACGGGTCTTAGAGAAGTCAGCGAGTGGGGTTCTCCTTACGTTATTAAGAAGGAAGGCAAGTGGGTTGCTTATCGTCTTTTTAAATGGGACGAAGAGTTGATTTCCAAAGCTCGCGAGAAAATAAAGGCAAAGAGTAATCATCATCTTCCTAAGCGACCAGAAAGCTACTTACCTACTTCCGAAGCTATGCATGAAGCTGTCTTGGGTACTTTTGATTCCAACGAAGAAGTGAAGTCTGAAAGACAGGTCCAAGTCTCAGCAGCTATTTCTAAGATCAATAATCTCAATCGAATTCACCAAGGGCGTGACCAGCAAATTGGACAAGTGTTGGCAGTCGTTAGATGTGGAGTAACTGCAAACGATCTAGTCCGTGTTCTAGGCCGTCCCGATAGAAAAACGGGTGGGGGCTGCGACTTCTGTAACAAATCTTATGAATGGGGCAACTACAGTGTAGAAACCGACCAGTTTCTAAAGGTGAAAAGAATCAGATTCGCGGATTCCTACCTCAACGCTCGACATCCATGTTCCGAAGGTCGGTTCTAAATCAGATGCCCCGTTGTCTCCAGGTGTCACGCCGATGGATTAATCTTAAGTCATGGAAAGGCACAGAAGAAAACTCACTCTTTTTGGCATTATATTGGTTCTTCTGGGCCTTTTCGTGGGGCGCAGGGGGTATGCTGAAGCAGAAGGCGAACCGGCCTGGCTCCAATCTTTACCCCCTTCAGATGCCTTTTATCGCTATTATGTTGGAAGAGGAGAGTCTTCAAAAAATGAGCAAGATGCATTTTCAGAAGCCTATATCAATGCTCAGGAGCAAGCCCTTAAAGAGAACTTTGGCGTAGAAGCACAAATCCGAAACCAATCCTTCGAAACAGAGAAAGAGGGAATTCTCACAAAAAGTATTTCTGAGCGTTCCCAACGAGTGAGATTAAAAGGCTTTGAGCAAGTAGAGTTCTTTAGAAAACTAGAAGAGGGAAGTACCCAGGTGTGGATTCTCTTTCGCTACAAAAATAGCGAAATCGAAAAAGAACGAAAACGATTAAGTAAAAAGCAATCAGATGAGCCCATAGTGTTTCACGAAGAGGGAATCGATAACTCTGCCAAGGGTGGCTTGAAAATTGTTACTTATCCTTCAGGTGCCAATATCTTCATTGATGGCACGATGGTGCCCTTTCAAAAGACTCCCTATACGATGTATGGACAATTAGAGCCTGGGCCACATGAGATTCGGCTCGACCATCCAAATTACGAAATAGCCAATCGACAGGTTATTTTTGAATCGGGCAAGATCACAAGCCTCGAAGTACAGCTTCAAAAGGCGCTAGGAATTCTCAAGCTCACTTCAAATCCAAGTGGTGCCAAAATTCATCTTAATGGGAAGAATATTGGAAGAACACCTTCAGATGAAATAAAAGTGAGAGTCGGAGAGCCCACCTATGTTGAAATGAGCCATCCTGAAGCTGAAAGAATGGCTAAGGAAGTCTCTGTGGTGAGAGGGCAAGTCACTGAAGAGCATTTTGAAATGACTCCTAAGCCCGCTTATTTTCAAGTGAGTAGCATCCCAGCAGGGGCAAGGGTGGAGCTCAAGGGAAACAAAACGTTCTCAGGTAACACCCCCACGGGCCTTATACCCTGTGAAGCAGGTCAATATACTCTTTCTATCAGTAAAGAGGGTTACATAACTCGCGAGGAAGAGGTTTTCATAAAAGGAGGACAGAGAAAATCATTTCCGACTTATACATTGGAGAGGCCACCCACTGATCTCATACCGGAACCTCCCGTTCAAAAACCAACCGAGGAGGTTAGTTCGCCCTCATCCCACCCCTATCAAGGAGCTGTTTTTGGTTTGTCTTTTATTTATATGGGTTCCACATTCGGTAAATTGGATCAACCCGCTTACGGCGGCGGGGCAAGCCTTGAAGTAAAACTAGCAAATCAAGTGGGCTTATTTGGTGAGTATATTTATAAAGTCAACGGAGGTGTCCAATATAAAAACGGAGAAGTCTCTCATTCGGGAAGTGGATACCGAATAGGTTTACCCATTTACGGAAAAACGCAAAATGAAACTGCTGTATTTATCTCTCCGGAGTTTATGAGTCTCTCAAGCAGTCTGAAAATGGACCGAGGGAGTTCAGGTAGTGAATCCATCAGTGCATCCCAATCGGGATACGGAGCGACTATTGGTGTTGTCGGGTTCTCGCGCGAAAAGAAGTCTGGTTCCATCATTCGTCTAAGTGTTCATAGTTTTGGTGATGGAGGAGGATACAAAGGAAGCACTGCTTTCTCTGCTGGCCTGGGGGTGATCTTTGGTCAGTGAAAAGTACATAGCTCTACTTTTACTTCTTTTGGCAGGGTGTGGGGGTGACCATCTCAACGACGATATTCCGCTTCCAGATGCGGGGAGCGAAGCCGTCTCCGGGGGAGGCTACAATCCGGGACCTGGAGGATCAAATTCAACTGGATCAGTAGCAAAGACAGGGGAACGCTATACGACGACTTCAGGTGGTGCCTTTTATGCCTTAAAAAAAGTTTCATTATCTTTTAGCTACTCAGAGTATTTAACGGGGACGGCTGCTTATGGGGGTACTATTTACCTGGCTACCAGGCAGTACTTGGTCTCTGGGACTCAATACCGTATCTACAGTCTGAGCAATGGTTCAAGTACACAGTCACTACAGTGCAGTTGGATTCACTATGGAACAACCATGGACGGTCTTGGCGTGGATGATTCCTATTTTTATTTTATCGAGGGGTACAATGCTACTTCTCTAAAACGCTTTAGTCGCAGTGGTTGTGGTTCTAGTAGTTCAATCTCAGTCCCTGGGGCTCCCTTTCCGGGCGATCCATTTACCATCTCCGGGGGCAAAGTTTATTACGGTGGTGCGCCTGGTGGGAGCGTTTACGGCCCTCAGTATCTGTTGGAGTCTCCCCTGGGAGGGGGGAGTTTAAATACAATCCTTTCTGAGACCATCTTTGGTTCTTACACAACCAGTTGGTCCACCTTAAAGGGAATAGCAGAGGCTAACTCTTATAAATGGGCTATCTTTAGCCATGACTATCAAAGTTATGCTCTCTGGCAGTTTAGTGAATCAGGAGCGCGATCAGTCGGGAAAATCCCTTCTCAGGTTCTAGGTACCTATCTGTACTATCCGACGGATCTGATTCCCATCTCAAATACGGAACTGGTTCTTGTAATCGGTGGCAGCTCAACGCATTTAATTTATTTGGATGTGGAGGGTTTTTAAAATGACTCTTCAGGAAGCCAAAAAAATTCTGGGAGTTTCCGAGATGGGTTCCCCCGAGGTCCTAAAAAAGGCCTTTCGAAGGAAAGTATTCGAATGCCATCCGGATAGATTTATTGGAGCGGCTGAAAAAATTAAAGCTCATCGACAATTTATCGCTGCTCAAGAGGCGTACGTATTGCTGAAGAATGCGGCCCACGTCTCAAATTTCACAAAAGAAGATCCAGAGTTTGAAAAACAAAAACCACGTGAGCTTGACGATACAGAACCTGATCTCGAAATAATCCTTAAGGGAAGTTTTGCTGGGCGTGTGTTTTCTCTTTGTGGGCGACTGCAATCTTTTTTAGAAAGGCTGAACCAAGACCCATTGTTGGAGTCGGTCATAACGGTGATTTCAATCCCATTCCTCATGGGGTTTGGATGGATGGCTACTCTGACATACTTGATTACCAATTTTCTCTATGAAGCGGTTTTTGGTTTTAAAAGCGAATATGGCACTGTTGGACTTATGAAGAAGAACGCCCTTGCCATCTGGGTTAAACCCATTGGCTGGGCTCTTTCAACACTGAGCTTCTTTTGTCTCTTTCATTTCGTATTCAAAGCGCCCGAAGAAAACTGGCCTGGCTATCGTTACCTTCTTCGTAATTTGCTTTTGAGTGGGATTTTTCTGCCGGCCCTCATTGCGCTATTTCTCGAGGCGACTGCTTCGTATCGGATGTGGGTGTGTAGGAGGAGGGGGATTGTGGTGGTGGACCGGGAAGAACAGGGTGGTTAATGAGGCTGCTTTCTGTTGGACAGTGCTCCTTCCAGTTCGTGAACTAATAATGTCTATCTAAGCCCCGTTGTTTTAACAGAAAAATAAATGGTTTATCAGGTGCAGATAAATGTGAAGAAGATTCCATAAAGTGTGTGACGCGCACCACCGATATCAACCAGAAGAGGAAAGCGAGAGGAAGGCATGAACCTGGACGACCTACTTTCTAAATTTGCGAACGAGCAATATATCGGTGTCTTTACCGTCTTAGCAGTTTTTTTATTTTGGGGGGGGAGATACCTTTACAAAACCCAATTGTTTTTAAAACAATGGAAAGATGTTTACGACAAACTCCACAGTGTTCTAAACGGTTCAAATCGGCCTACTTTAGAGCATATCGAGCAAGTCGACTCGGTCTTTAGAAATCTTCCTAACTCTATTTGCCACTGTTGGGATGAATTCAAAAAGAACTTAATAGCTGAAACTAATTTAAATGAACCAGTAGAAGAGACTTATTGCGCAACACACCCCGTGTCGGATTTTTTCCAGAAAGAGTCAATTCTTGCTGAGGCTACTAGCACAAACTTTTATCATCAAGTTCCGGGCTTTATTACAAGTATTGGATTAGCGCTGACCTTCATCTTTATTGTGCTAGGTCTCAACTCGCTGGGGAAAAGTTCCTCAGATCAAAGCCTAATAAAGGTGGCAAGCTCAGAACAATCCGTATCAAGCCCCAATGGCCAAGAGGCAAATCAGAAACCATCCAATATCAGTGAGTTAAAAGAGACTGAAAACCTCAATCTGGAAAATTTGATTGAACACCTTGGAAGCAAGTTCATGGCTTCGATTGCTGCTTTGATCGCGTCAGTGTTGTTTTCAATAGGCCAACACTCTCGACAGGAAGAATGTGAAAAAAGGCTATCCAAAGCTCTCAATTTCCTCGACCAGAAATTTCAAAGAACAACATCCGAGTTGTACCTAAGTTTTGTAGACCAACACCTTCGAGAATTAAACTCGATAATGAAACCATTTGGAACCTCGCTAGCTCAGTTGGTAAGCGAGGGGATCCAGGAGGGAATGAAAGTCAGCACCGGAGAACTACTTTTAGCTATCAATGCCCTCAAACAGGAAAAAAAGGAGGGGCAGGAGAGCTCACTTAAGGGAATTCTTGACGAATTTAAAAAAACGCTCAGCTCAAGTACTCAAAATGAATTCCGCGATTTGCAAACGACAATAGCTTCTCTGTCATCCACTCTCTCACAATCCGCAAGTCAAAGTAGCAACTTTGCCAGCGATTTGAGCGAAGTGGTCAAATCATTGAAAGATTCAGCCCAAATCCAGAAGACTTCTGTGGGCGAGTCGGTAAATGTGTTGACGTCTCAAGTCACATCTCTGGTCTCCCAACTCTCTGACTCAACCTCAAGACAAATGGATGTCATACAAACTATTGCAACCAACCTAGCAATGAGCTCAACGGAGTCGATGAAAAGCCAAAAAGAGGCAGTAAATCAGTCAATCGAAAAGCTTACTTCCCAGGTTGAAGCGTTGATTTCCAACCTTAGTGAGGCAGGCCTAAAACAGGCTCAGTCGCTCGAGGGGGTTACAACTTCTATTGTAACAAGGAGCAAAGAGGCAAATCTGGATCTGGTCTCTGCTGTCGAAAAAGCTGTTTCAAAACAACAGACAGTAGCTAAAGAATTCGTTGAGGCTAACCTTGCAATAAGAACATCCCTGAATGATCTCCAAGGAGGAGCCCAGGCAATAAAACAAATATTAAGCTTCAGTGAAAATGCAGCTAAAACCATTCTAAATCAAGTTGATCAAAACTCTAGAACGGCCTTAGCAGTCAGTGGGGCAGTTCAACAGTCGAATGAGCTGTTTGCAAAAGCGCAAAGACAACAGGAACAAGCTGCATCTGAGATGCAAAGGTATCAACAATTGTTCAAAGAGGCTGAGCAGAGTTGCAATCGCGTGTTGACTACACTGGATCAGAATCTTCGGCAGTACTCAAATGTGACATCGGAGCATCTTTCAAATGTTCTCAAACAGTATGATCAACAATTGAGCAACGCATCTCAGGTCTTCACTGCAACAGTAAGAGACTTAGAAGAAACATTGAGTGAAGCACTTGCAAAAAAATCTGAGATCGAACAAAGAAAAGTGGCATAGGATCAAATATGGCTAACCATGGAAATACCCACTATGCGCACTCGATGATCGACATGATGACTTCGCTGGCGGTGCTCTTTATTTTGATTGCTGCCTATCTAATGCAATCCGCTGCCAAAGATAAAGAACGGGCCAGAATTCAGGCGGCTGCAATTGAGATTTCTAGACAGGCTACTATGTCGTTGAGAAATGAACTTGTTAAAAGTCTGAGTGAATTTTTTAAAGAGGGTGCAGGCTTGAAAGTGAATTCAGATCCAAATGATCCAAACCTCCTCGCAATCACAATTGAAGATCAGGTATTACAGTTTGAAACAGGGGAGTTTGCCCTTAAGAAAACCGCAGAGCCTCTCGTTCATAGTCTGGCTCAGGTTTTAAAAAAGGTGGCTAAAGATCCAAGGTATGAAAAGGCGCTGGACTATGTAGTTATTGAGGGACATACATCAAACACAGGCGGACTAACCAAAAACGTCGAATTATCTCAGAAGCGTTCCTTTGCAGTCCTCAAAAAAATCATTGCTTATCTGGATCAAGAAAGCGGAAAGGATGAAACGGAGAAAACAACAAGGCTGCTGAGCTCTACTGGGCATTGGTATAACCGACCCTTAGATGAGGAGCATCCGGAAAGTTTAATCAACCAAAGAGTTGAGATAAGGATCCGTATTAAATCTCAATTACCGGGTGACAAAAAAAACAGAAAAGGCATCTAGTAAGGGGCGTTTCTCATGTCGAGACAAAAAGCAGCTAATATTTTTGAGGCTCTCAATTTTATCGAACTTGAAATGAAGTGCTTTCCCTCTTATGCAGCTTCACTCGGAAGAGTGTCACCAGAGGCTCTGAAAAAGTTTGTGGTGAATGTGCCGACTTGTGAGGTCCCAAAGAATCAAGATCGAATTAAATTAGCAGAAGAGTCGTGGAAAAGATTTCTCAAAGGTGATCAGAAGATTACTTATCTCGATCTCCGCTACATTTGCTGGCTTCCTCGGATTTCTACCACGATTGAGTTAGTAAAATTTGTAAATAAGGAAAAAATAGTTCTAAGAGATCGGGAATTGAGAGGCCTTCTCTTCGGGGGGTTGACTGAGTATGATCGAGTAAAAAATGATCTGGTTTGGCGAAAGGAAGTCCGTAACATTTTTGACAAGTCAAACGAGCGTCAAAGGCAGCTTTGGAATGAGTTGGAATTGTATTGTCTGCGTTCCGAGGGGCTTGGAGTTTCTATATTAGACATGTTGAAGAGGCGCGAAACCCCAAAAGATTTCATAAGGCGAAAATTCGGTCTCACAGTGGAGAATGGTCAATTTATTAATCTCCTTAGTCGGGAGCTGTGCACCCATGGTAAAGAACTGCTCCTTGACCCCCCGCGGGAACAAAGACAATGGGCCTATGAAAAGATTCTCAAAAATGCTGTGCAGAGCGATAAATTGTCAGCAATCGAATCTGCTCTCACATCAATGAGCGATAGAACAAGCGTCGAAGCAAAACAGGACCTTAAGAAGTTTTTGTTAGACGATCCGTTTCTGGGTGATCCACGTCTTAAAAGTGGTAACTGGATCGCTGCCTCGGATTTTCTAAAAAAGAGAATTATCGAATGGTTTAGCTCCGAAGATATCCGGTTTTTTTTCGAGTCAATCTTTCAGGCTCATCTTGATACACAGGGAAGAAAAAAGTTTTGGATGAGGTATGGAAGTGTGGTCAAGAGAACTAGGGTGTTATTGAATGATTCAGATCGAAGGCAGTTTCAACACTTATTAGTTCGAGAGGGTTACGAAAGCAGTCCGGTTATCGGCAGGATAGACGATTCCGGTCGGCAGGGCTCTGGCTCTGTTTTCTTAATCGACTTCGGTGATGTAATTGTGGCCGAATTTAGTGTTCCCAATAATTCATGTTGGGTTTTTACAAAAAACACAGAAAATCAAATCAATCGTGAAATATGGGAAGACTCTGTGTTTTGGAAAAAAATCTTTACGAGAACTGAGTTTCGATTAGCACAGGATTCCTGGCGGCACGCAAGTGGGTGGGAAACGCGCTTTTCGAATAAATTAGCCCAGTTTGGTGTCCGACCACGAGGGTATCATGACTACTAGAGACTATCTGCTGTTATTCTCAAACGGTGAAGCTGAAGTTCGCGCCTTTCCAAAGTATTTAGAAGCCACCAAGTGCGAAACCCTTATTGCCAATTGCCGAGATGATTTAAATTCACCCTTTTCATCATTTTTAGCCCTATTGCCTGCGCTCTCAACGATACCTAATGCTGAGTTTGCTGATGAAACCCTGCGGTTGCCTAATAGCATCCTTGAGGAATCTTTTGCGTCCGGAGATGATCCTCTTAAAGGGGTAGCTCCGAAGTGTCTTTTTACGCTTGTAGTTGAGTCCGTTGGTGCGATTGCCTTACCGAACTTCACGTTCAGATACTTCTTTAAAGATGAAAAGGGAAAAGTGGCCGTTCGCCCATGGGGTGTATTTGCTCAGTACCAGGAAAAGATTCTACGATTGTATCCCAGACAGTCACTCGCTGTTTCCTTGATTGAGGAGTTCAATTCATTTGATGGAACAAAGAGGGCTAGAAAAGCAATGGAGTTTGTGAACAGGCTCCAGCAAGTTCAAGATCCCGGAAGAGTATCACTATCGAAGTATCTAACTTCTGAAAGCTATCTTTCGGCAGATGCGATCGTCTTAAAGGCACAGGACGAGAAAGGCATTTTAAACATTGCCCCAACCCTACCAGGACTTGAGACCGATGAACTTGTAAGGGCGTTCAACTACTTCAGCGAGGTTCAAAACACCTACAATCTGACCATAGGTGGAAAGATTACACGTGTAATTATCCCTGAATCAACTAAACCCATTTTAGAAGAAGTTAAGAAGCATGGAAGGGTATTAAGTGGAGAACAGAGAAAAGCGGTCATAAAAAACCCCTTTCTTCTCTTCGGAGCTAATCCGGATATAAACCGTGAATTGATCAGCGTTGAGAACTGGGCCGAAAGATACGGTACAAATTTGACCGATGCCGTTGTTCTTAGTTTTGGCTCAGTGAAGCATAGCTTCGGTCCCCGGGTAATAGGCTTCTCTGAGGAGTTTAAACAAGGGGTTGTGCAGGCTCCCCCCACTGATATCGACTGGTTTTCGGGATTTCCAATGGAGGGAGGAGATTTTCCAAGTCCAGAAATAACAGTAACAACAGTCGACGGACGACAAATCGCTCTTTCATTACCCGATAAGGAGAAAGTCGAGGAGCTTGAGAGAAGCGCTCTTGAAGCTAAACGGAATGATCAAGAGAGTTTTCTTTTCGATGGTTTACAAATCCCATTAAGTAATCAGTTGTTAGAAGCCATCAGAACTGTTGCAGTTCAGCTAGCCCCAAAACTCCAAGAAAAGAAGAAGAAGTTTGTATTGAAGGTTGTTGAGAATTCGGAAAGCCTAGCTTTTGAGGCCCCTAGAAATGAAGTTTCATCAGAGATATCGGAAAAACCTTATTCACCCCCAAAATCACTGAGAGGTCTCGAATTAAAGAACCACCAAATTGAAGGCGTTAGGTGGCTGCTCCGAAAATTTGAGGATGGCTCCCCGGGTGTGCTCATGGCTGATGATATGGGGCTAGGGAAGACGCTACAAATATTAACTTTCGCGGCTCATTGTATTGAGGAAAAGCTAATTGCTGAACTGGCAAATGAAAAACCACCTTATCAACCTATTTTAATCGTTTGTCCCAAGATACTGTTCGATACCTGGTTGGAAAAGCATATTAAAGAAAACTTCAATTCTTTGTTTATGCCTTTCCTGAAACTTCACGGCTCCACATTAAGTGGATTTCTGAAGCCAGACATCAATAAAGATGACCCCTTAGAAGTTAAGCTCAAAATTGACGAGATATGTGAGAATAGATTGGTACTAACCAATTACGATACCTTGGCAAATCATCAGACCTCGCTTTGTCGAATTGATTGGTCTTTAATTGTGTTTGATGAAGCACAAAAAATAAAAGAGCCCAATACCAGTGCGTCGATTGCCGCTAAGGCCACCAAGGGGAGATTCAAGATTGCATGTACAGGTACGCCAGTAGAAAATCACCTCGGAAATCTATTTTCTCTTTTTGATACAGTTTACCCCGGACGACTTCTGGGGTCGGCTAGGGAATTCAGGGAAACTTTTGGAATATTTCCTGACACCCCTCCTGATGAAACGCGGGAGAAGCTACAAAAGTTACGAGAGCGAATCGGAGTTAATGAAAAGTCAGGTTATCTTATCAGAAGAAGCAAGGAAGATTGTGCCAGCGATTTTAAGACCAAGAACTTTGTTGTTCAATTTTGTGATCTTTCTGAACAACAAGAGCAATTATATGAAACAGTAGTTTCTGAGGTTAGGGTATCCCATAACCTGAGGAAAGGTGGGGTTCTGGAGGGGTTAATCAAGCTTCAGCAGATCTGTGAGCACCCTTTTCTCTTAGAAGACTATCCTCTAAGGCATACCACTGACGAACTCTTAAAAAGTTGTCCAAAACTTAGAGCCACCATCGAATTGCTGAACCAAATCAAAGGAAAAGGCGAGAAGGTTCTTGTTTTTGCTAGATTTAAAGATATGCAACAGATTCTGCAAAGGACGATCCTGGATGAGTGCGGATTTAAGTCCCAAATCATAAATGGAACAACCACAAAGCATGCTGAGAAAATAATTTCTGATTTCGCCCAAGGGAGGGGTTTTGGCGCTCTTATTTTGTCACCAGATGTCGCAGGAGTTGGTTTGACAATTACAGCGGCTAACCACGTCATTCATTACGGGAGGTGGTGGAATCCAGCCCAGGAAAATCAGGCAACAGATAGGGTGCACCGCTACGGGCAAGAAAAACCGGTTTTTGTTCACTACATTGTTAGTCAGTTTCGAAAAAAGGAAAAAGCCAAGTCGTTTGATGAAAATTTGCATGATGTGATCGCACATAAGAATTCACTTGCCAGAGATTTTTTGACCGCCAGACCTTCAGACAAAGATTGTCAAAAGGAGATAATTCAGGGGGTTTTTGATTTAAATGTACCCGAACGAGAAGAAGCTGATGAGAAAGCGTCATCTAGCCTAATCTTGCGGGAACTAAGTCCTGAGGATTTTGAGGCCTTAGTGGCCTCGATCTACAAAAAGCAGGGCTATGATGTCTTTTTAACACCCTTTAGCGGTGATGGTGGTATCGATGTTTTAGCATTTAACGACAAAGAAGTATGTTTGGTTCAGTGCAAACATACCCGAACGAAGAATGCCGAGAAGTATGGCTCAGCCATATCAGAATTGCTAAATGGACTCACACTTTATCAAAATGATATTGTGCCTGAGCTTTTCGAATCGAGAACAGTCAGGCTTATCTACGCAACCAATAAACCTCTTGAACAACACCTTATCGAACGAGCCCAAAAACTTGAGGTTAAGATTCTTAACGAACAGGAAATAGAAAGCCTTATCAAGGAGCTGAGTATTTCCTCAAAAGATATTAGGGAAAGTGAGTCTTTTAGAATTAAGAGCTTAGAAGGCCTGAAGGGTGCGTGTGGTCAAAGATTTAGAAGCACGGGTTGAAGTTAAAAAAGGGGCCCGGATAATTCGATTGAAAATTGAGTCAAGAGGAACAAATGAGGATCAATGAAAAGTATCTTGAGGCGTTAAAGCAGATAAATGACTGGACAACAGTATCTCAGTGGGCAATCAAAGTGGGGGAGATTTATCCCGACCTTCTAGAAAAAGCCAACAAGGAAGCCGCAAATTATAAGAAACCGTCTACCGGTCTTAGAGAAATAGCGGCAAGGATAAGTTCATGGATTTCTACTGGCGATTTCGCGGGCGTCGTGGAGGTTGATGAGTCGGAGCGCCCTCGTAAAGTCAGATATTTATCCAGCGAGCGAAGAGCCGAAATTGTTGAGAGAGATGTTGATGAGGATACTGAACCGTTTACAAGAGCCCAACGTATTAAACAGGATTTACAGTCCTTGTCGACCCAAGAAAATTATCGATTAGATGAATTACTGGCGGTTATTGACACTTTAAACTCCTATTTTCGATGTGATTTTGAGGTTGATCATTCCCAGGCTTTGCTAAACCCTGATAATCCTGGACGGCACCATCCTGACAACCTCCAGATCCTTCTAAAAAATCACAACCGTACGAAAAACAGCTCAAATTGGGAGCGATTTTCGTTTGACGAGCAGGTTGAGTATATTAAGGCTGTCATCAGGTTTCAGTCTATTGTCGCAAAGAAAATGGGCGTCGATATCGATGAGAGAGTAATTGATTCGATTATAGAAAGATTGCGGCTTGTTTTTTAAAAAAGGTCTCATTTCAAAAGGTGGTTCTAAATTTCAAATCCTTTTCAGAATGTCCATAGCTTCTAGAAGAACTGTCTTTTGACGGGTTTCGAGATTTATAGATGCGGTTCCTAATACTATTTTGTAAGGGTCAACCCTAAGTACGGTACATATTGTTTCCAGTGTTTCTAACGATAAATTCTGCGGCTTGGTCTCGAGCCTCGCTATGTAGGACACCTTAAAGCCCGCTTTGTCGGCGAGTTCTTTTTGAGTCATGCCGGCTTCAAGACGGGCTTTTCGGATGTTTCTGCTCACGGTTTCTGCAAGCGATGGCTTCTTCTTTTTCACGGTTTAGGCATGTTAACCCAAAAGTTATTAAAAATAACTTAAAAGTTGACTCGTAAAAAGGGCAGTCCTAGCCTGGGTCTTAAGTTAGAGGTGTTTATGATTAGAATTTTAGAGTGGCTCGGTGGAGTGATGTTCCTGATAGCCCTGCTGGATTTTGTACCCAGTCCTAAGAAAGCGATACAAAGTATCGATTCGGTCCTGAAGTCGAATCCGGTTCATATCAGACGCTAAATCAAGCGATTCTGGTAACTTAGAGTGAGACTTAAGTCTCACAAGTATTTTAAAATACATAGCAAAATCAATATATTGACTCGCTAATAGTCTCAAGTTACTGATACACCCCTAAATTGGGGGTGCGCGTCATGAAAGACCAGATAGTCGGAAGCTGGCGGCTAGAAAGCTTTGAGATTGAAGAGCCATCGAAGAGGCTAAGACCGTGGGGGAAGAACACCCAGGGCCTCCTCATTTACACCCCTGATGGGTTCATGAGTGTCGGCATTAACCGAGAAATCGAAAACAAATCCGGTAACGAAACCAAAGATGTTTTTGATTCCATTCTTTTTTACTCAGGCACTTATTCCATCCAGAAAAACGAAATCCACAATCA
>Ga0214917_10005196_pt1 | contig 14036 bp, 8 predicted proteins | sample LL_1208_BB_MetaG_FD_177983 | JGI IMG/M metagenome (GOLD analysis project Ga0214917, IMG submission 177983) | Freshwater microbial communities from Lake Lanier, Atlanta, Georgia, United States - LL_1208_BB | ecosystem: Environmental > Aquatic > Freshwater > Lake | place: USA: Georgia | collected... | reverse complement strand
TGAACCCCCTTCCCAGCGGGTGGTACGGATACTGGGAACCGTTGTGCCACTTGCCGAAGCACCCTGTGGCGTATCCCGATTGGCGCAAATACTCGGCGATGGTGCGCTCGTCGGTGTCGAGGCGCTCGGCGCCCGTGGACACGCCGTGCACGCCCCCGCGCGGGTGCCACCGGCCGGTGAGGAACTCGGCGCGCGTGGGCGCGCAGACCGGTTGCACGAAGAAGCGGTCGAACCGCGCCCCCTGCCGGGCAAAATTGTCCAAATTCGGGGTGCGCGCCGCGGGGTTCCCGTTCACTCCCAAGTCGCCCCACCCCTGGTCGTCGGCCAATATGACCACGATGTTGGGGCCCGAGGCGCCAGTGGCCAGCAGGCACCAGAACGCGATGGCGGCGATCATGGGTTCATCCCTCCGCGCCTCGGCCGGGGTGGAAACCAGGCGGCGGGCCGGGGGTTGTCCACGGTCAGCGGGGCCGTGTCGCCGTACGCCTTAAGGTCGGCGGCCAGGGTCGCCATCATCTCCTTCACGCGCCCCGAATGCGCTGGATTTTCCGCGAGGTCCTCCTTCTCGAAGGGATCATTTTCCATGTTGAACAATTGTGTCTGGTTCACCTCGGGGTAGCGGATCAGCTTCCACGGGCCGTCTCGGAGCGCGCGCTGAACTTTGCGGTAGCCGAACGCCAGCCGGGGCCTACCCGGTCCGTCTCCCTGCCTGAGGATGGGGGCCAGGCTGTTTCCCTCGCTGGTGCCCGGGCCCTTCACTCCGCACAACTCGCCCAGCGTGGGCAGGACATCGAACAGGTAGCACATCGCTCCTGTCCGTTTTCCGCTGGCGATCCCGGGGCCGGAAACAACCAGCGGCACCCGGATCGATTCCTCGTACAGGTTCTGCTTGCCGATCAGGCCGTGGGCGCCGCGCGCCACCCCCGAGTCGGCCGCGTACACCACGATGGTGTTGGACGCGTGCGGCGACTTCGCCAGCGCGTCGAGAATTCGGCCCACCTGCAGGTCCAGGTAGGAGACATACCGGTAGTACTCGGCGTTCATCGCGGTCACCGCCGCGGGGGTTCGCGGCCAAGGCAGCAGCAACTCGTCGCGAATCGTCATGTCGCCGTTGTCGAACGGGTGATGGGGAAGGAAATTCGGAATGGGGGGCATCGACTTGGGATCGTAGTTGACGGGAAACCCTTCCGGCACGATGTGCGGATCGTGCGGGGCGTCGAACGGCACATAGCAGAAGAACGGGGCTTCCTTTTGGCAGTCGATGAAACGGATCGCCTCGTCGGCGAAGACCTCGCAAGCGTGCTTGGGAGACAGGCGAGCGGGGCCCACCTTGCCGTCGTCGACATCGCTAAGCCGCGCCTTGAGCGGGTTGGCCATCCCGGCCATCAGCATCGACCGGGCCTGCTGGAAGGCCAATGGCAGCGACTGCGGCCCGTTGTGCCATTTTCCGCTGATGAAAGTGGTGTATCCCGCCTTCCCGAACGCCGCCGGCCAGGTCGGGTCGCGCAGCAGGCGCTCATCGGCCCTGAAGAGGTTCCGACCGGACATCAGCATGGCGCGCGAGGGCACGCAGGTGGCGCCCTGCAGGCCCCCCTGCATGTAGGCCCGGTCGAATGCCACACCCGACTTCACGATGCGGTCGATGTTGGGGGTGCGGATGAGCGGGTTGCCCAGGGCGCCGATGGTGTCGGCCCTCTGGTCGTCGGCGAACAAAAAGACCACATTGGGCCTCTCGGCGGCCAGCACCGCCGCCGCCATGATCAACGGGACAAGCATCGCCGGATCTCCCTACTTCGCCACGCCCCATGCGGTTCGCAAAAGCGCCGCCATGCCCGGGTCGGTGCGCTCAAGTTCCTTGCGGTCAAACGGGAAAAAGTCGTTGCGCGAAAAAAACGCCTCGGTTGTCTCCGCGAAATATTCCTTGGCGTTGGTCATGGCGTAGGCCTTCTCGCGCGTGTTTGCCTTGCCGCGCCCGTTGACCCTCTCCACCCTGTCGTAGCTTCCGTTGTCGCGGGCCTCGCGGTAGGCCGCCTCGATTCTCGGGTTCTCGAACCCCAGCACGCGGTCGTGGTAGGCGTGGGCCAGTTCGTGCAGGGCGAAGTTCGGCATGCGCGTCGTCTCCTGCTCGAAGATGCGGATGTTGGTGAACTCCACACCCTTGGCCATGGCGGGATCGCGGCCATGCGACTTCAGCCAGTCGGCCGAGGGATGGTATTCCGCCCGCGGCGGTGTGCCGGGATACTCTGGCGAGAACCACAGCGGAACCTCCCTCAGCTTGGCCACGGCCGGCGCGGGCACCACCCGGTCGATTTCCCGCAATTGCTCCCTGAGAAGGTTCACGGCCTTGTCGAGATCGGCGCGTTGCCCTTCAAGGAGGGGGGCGGAGGCGTGCACCTTCCAGCCCAGCACATCCAGCGTGCTTCGCCCCGCCGGGCCGGGAGTCCAGGTGGCCGTGTCCGCCGCCGAGAGCAATAAGGAGATTTGCGCAATGAAAGGGGTCATTTTTTCAGGGGGCCTCCACCGTTGGGGCTAAGCCGCTTCCACCAGTCGGGCCCCTCGGCCTCAACCTGCCCGTTGAACGCCTTGAGCTTGTCGCGCATCGAGGCCAACCGCGCGGAATCCTTCGTCGCGAGGTTGTCTTTCTCCCCGGGGTCGGCCTTCAGGTTGTAGATCTCCACGGTTGACAAGTCGCGCGAGGCCAGCACCTTGAAGTCGCCATCACGCATCGCCATCGTCACTTTTTCCCGCGGCGGCGCCATGTCGAGCCGCCAGTAAAGGGGCAGGGGCCTTTTCAGGTCGGTCGCCTTGCCGGTCAGCGCGGGCAGCGCGTCGGTCCCGTCGATCACCCTGTCGGAAGGGGCCTTCACACCGCACATCCCCAGAACCGTGGGGAAAAGGTCGGTTCCCACGACCGGGGTGTCGCAGACGGTGCCCGCGGGAATCGTGCCCGGCCATCGGGCCAGTCCCGGCACGCGGATGCCCCCCTCGTACATCGACCTTTTGCGCCCCCTCAGGCCGCCGGTCACCCCGCGCGTGCGTCCCTTGGTGCCGTCGCCCTCGGGGCCGTTGTCGGCGGTGAAGAACACCGCGGTGTTGTCCGCCAGCTTGCGCTCGTCGAGCGCCTTCATCAGGTTGCCGAAGGCGTGGTCAAGCTGCGTGACATTCCCATGGTGCTGCCGGAACTCCTCGGGCATGTCCTTGTACGGTTCCTGGAACTTCGGGTCGCTCTCGATCGGCAGGTGCGGCTCATGGGTCCACACCGCCAGGAAGAACGGCTTCGCCTTGTCGCGACCGGAGTCGAGCCAGCGGATCGCCTCGTCCACCACCAGCGGGGCGGAGAACCCCTCGAGCCTGCCCACAGGCGAGCCATTGCGGACAAAATTGATCGGATTTTTGTGGCTGGGCGCGGCGTTGTTCTGCGTGGCCATCCAGTGGTCGTAGCCGTGGTCGCCCGGTTGCGGCTGGGCGGGATTGTTGAACTTCCCGTTGAGGTGCCACTTGCCCACATGCGCCGTGGAGTAACCCGCCCCCTTGAGAAGCTTGGGCAGGGTCACCTCGCTGGTACGCAGGTGCACCTCGGCGCCCTCGGCGATCCAGGTGTATACCCCGTTGCGGTGGGGCGTGCGCCCGGTGAGGATCGCGGAACGGGAAGGCGAGCAGACCGCGCTGGCCGAGTAGCACTGGGTGAGGCGGACCCCCTGCCTGGCGAACGCGTCGAGGTTGGGCGACTTGATCCGCGGGTGCCCCTGGCAGCCAAGGTCGCCGTGGCCCAGGTCGTCGGCCAGGAAGATGATGACATTGGGGTTGTCCCTGGCGGGTGCCGTGGCGGCAACGGCGGCCAGCATCAGCAAGGCTGCAAGTCGCATCGATCGTGTGCTCCGGATAAAAGTTGTGCACCGGCGAGGATACGCCAAACAGCCCACGCCACCAACCATTTGCTTGTTGTGGACAAGCATTTCGGGCACCGTATCAAAGACCTAATAACAACCCGCCTGAGGAACCCCTCCCATGGACACGCCAGCGCCAGAAGCACCCAAGGTGACCCTCACCACTTGGCTGGTGCTTGCCGTCGCCGCCATCGGCTTCCTGTTCGACACCTACGAACTGCTGATGACCCCGCTCGTGCTGGCGCCCGCGCTTTCCGACCTGCTCAAGCTTCCCGCCAACCATCCCGAAGTCACGGCATGGGTGGGCCGCGTGCTGTGGATGACGGCCCTTTGCGGCGGCGTTTTCGGCCTTCTGGGTGGCTACCTCATCGATCAGTTCGGCCGAAAGTCGGTCATGGTGGCCAGCATCTTCCTTTACTCGTTTTCGCCGGTCATGGCCGGCCTCAGCACCGACCTGACCTGGCTCATTTTCTTCCGGTGCACCACATTTGTGGGCGTTTGCGTTGAGTTTGTCGCCGCGGTCACCTGGCTGGCCGAACTCTTTCCCGACAAGAAAATGAAGGAGTTGGCCCTCGGTTGGACCCAGGCCTTCGCCTCGGTGGGTGGCCTGCTTGTCACCGCCGTCAGCGGTGGCGTTGGTTACATGGCCGCGCAGAAAATGCTCCCCGCCATCCCCGGCATCGAGAACGCCGGCAACTGGCGCTACACCCTGATGACTGGCCTTTTCCCGGCCATTCCCATCGCCCTTTTGCTGCCTTTCGTGCCCGAATCGGAAGTATGGCGGCAGCGCAAGCGTTCCGGAGCGCTCAAGCGCCCCAGTTTCACCGAACTCTTTTCCCCCGCCCTCATTCGCACCACCCTGGTGGGAACCCTGCTCTCGGCCTGTGCCTATGCCGCCGCCTTCGGCACCCTTCAGGTCACCGTCACCCAAGGCGTGCCCGGCCTGAAGGTTGAAAGGCTTGAGGAACCCCGCAAGGCCTTGGCCGAACTCACCAAGCAGGGCAAGGCGGTCGAGGCCAAGCTGAAGGACGCCTCGGAGGATGAGAAAGAAAAGCTTCAGGGCGAGTACTTCGGCCTGCTCAAGAAGCAGGGTGCAATCAACAAGGAGAAGGTACAGCCTGTCCGTGAGGAAGTTCAATTCCTTCAGGAACTTGGCGGCCTCCTGGGTCGGATCCTTTTGGCCTTGGCCCTTACCGCCATCGCCAGCCATAGGGTGATTCTGTGGCTGTTCCAGGTGCCCGGACTGGTGGTCATCCCGTTCGTCTGGTTCTGGGTTTACCAGCAACAACCCGAATATTTTGCCTGGGGCGTGTTCGCCGCCGGCGTGATGACCGTGGCTCAATTCAGTTACTTCGGTGAATACCTGCCCAAGGTATTCCCCGTGCACCTCCGCGGCACCGGCGGCGCCTTCGCCACCAATGTCGGCGGGCGCATGATCGGCACCTCCGCGGCGTTCCTCACGACGAATCTCATCGCGCCGTACGCCCCGGGTGCCAACCTGTTTGAAAAGGTCGCCTTCGGGGCTGGAATCACGGGCACGGCGGTCTTCGCCATCGGGTTTTTGGGCAGTTTCTTCCTGCCCAAGCCCCCGCGCGAGGAGCATTGATCCCCGGAACCTCCCGCCATGCGCATCGCCTATATCACGGCCGGGGCCGCCGGCATGTTCTGCGGCTCCTGCATGCGCGACAACACGCTGGTGAGAACCCTCTGCCAACTGGGGCATGAGGCCCTTCTGGTTCCCACATACACCCCCATCACGACTGATGAACCTGACGCTTCGTCGCGGCAGGTCTTCATGGGTGGGCTCAATGTGTACCTGCAGGAACTCAGCCCGGTTTTCCGTCACACGCCCCGGTGGTTGGACCGCCTGCTCGATGCCCGCTGGCTTCTCAAGTGGATCGGCCGGTTCGCTGGTTCCACACCCTACGACGAACTTGCCGGGCTGACCCTTTCCATGCTGCGCGGCACCCACGGGCACCAGGTGAAGGAGGTGCGCCGGTTGGCGGCGTGGCTGGCCTCCGAAGTGAAGCCCGATGTGGTGCACCTCACCAACGCGCTTTTGTCCGGAGTGGTTCCGGAAATCCGCGCCAAGCTGCCGAAAATCCCGGTGGTGATGGAACTTCAGGGCGACGATATCTTTCTCGACGCGCTCCCTCCCGCCGCCCGCGCCGAGGCGATTGGCCTGATTCGCGCCAACGGGGAAGAAGTCGCGGGGTTTCAGGCCACCTCCTCGGCTTACGCCGATGGCATGTCAGCCTATTTCGGCATCTCCCGCGACCGGATCAGTGTGGTGCATCCGGGGATCGACCTTTCCAGCTGGCCCAAGCCTTCCCTCGCGCCGGACCGGCCGTTCACCGTCGGTTATTTTGCCCGCATTTGCCCGGAAAAGGGCTTTCACCATGCCGTTGACGCCTTCCTCGAACTGAAAGGGTGGGTTCCCGAGGCAAAATTCCATGTCGGTGGTTGGCTGGGCCCGGCAAACAAGGGCTTTTTTCAGGAACAGATGACCAAGTTAAAAACCGCCAGCCGGGCAGGGGATGTGTCCCACATCGAATGTCCCTCGCTTGCGGACAAAATCGCGTTCATGAATGGCATCGACCTGCTCAGTGTCCCCACCGAATACCGCGAACCGAAGGGCCTTTATGTGCTGGAAGCCTGGGCAGCGGGGGTTCCGGTGGTTCAACCGGCACATGGTTCATTTCCCGAATTGATGGACATTTCCGGAGGTGGGGTGCTTTTCCCCCCCGGAGATTCAGGCGCCTTGGCCCGGGCCTGGGCCGAGATGGCCACGGATTCTGCCCGGCGGCTTTTCATGGGCAGGTGTGGCCGGGAAGCGGTGGAAAAGCATTTTTCGGCCAAGGCGATGGCGGAAAAAACGGCTGCTTGGTATCGATCAATATCTTGATGATGCAAAAGATATTTAGTTGATTGCGGTTTTTTTCCAATTCCTTGACAATCCGGCACAAATGGATTCATCTAAATGAAGAAAGGCCAATTGGCCGATGCCAAGCGGAACCTTCCCCGGTTCGTTTGCATCCAAACCGTAGCTCCCGGGCTCCCGCCATTGCCCGCATGCATGACCTGAGTCGACCCATAACCGAACCGTGAGGATCGCCGAAATGAGCAGCACCATCCGCGGCACTTGGAACGATGATCCCGCCCACTTCCTTCCCCGCCCCAACCGCCGGAACTTCCTGCATGTGGGTGCCGTGGGAGCCTTGGGCCTCACCCTTGAAGGGTTGATGCGCAACGAGGCCCGCGCCGTCGATTCCATCGGTGGCCGGCCCAGCAAGGAAGGCAAGGCGAAGTCGCTCATCCATATTTACCTGCCTGGCGGCATGGCCCATCAGGACAGCTTCGATCCCAAGCCATTGGCTCCGGTCGAGTACCGGGGTGACATCGGCTACATCAATTCCAAGCTCGAAGGGGTTCAGCTTGGAGAGCATTTCAAGAAAACCGCCCAGATCGTGGACAAGATCACCATCTGCCGGGCCATGACCCATGGCGAAGCCGCCCACGAGCGCGGCACCCACAACATGTTCACAGGCTACCGCCCAAGCCCGGCGCTCACCTTCCCCAGTATCGGAAGCATCGTCAGCCACGAGTTCGGCCCCCGCAACAACCTGCCTCCCTATGTGTGCGTCCCCTCGATGCCCACGAACTACGCCGGTTCCGGTTATCTTTCCAGCGCCTTCGCCCCCTTCAGCCTTGGCAGCGACCCTGCCAACCGCAACTTCACCGTCCAGGACCTCAACCTGCCCGGCGATGTTGACACCAAGCGGTTCAGCGCCCGTCGCTCGATGCTGGATGCCGTCAACGACCACTTCGCCGCCAAGGAAAAGGCGGACGGGCTGGAGGCGATGGACACCTTCTACCAGCGGGCTTACGGACTTATCAGCTCCCAGAAGGCCCGCGAGGCGTTCAACATCAACGCCGAACCCGCCGCCCTGCGCGACGAGTACGGCCGCAACGCCGCCGGCCAGCGCATGCTGATGGCCCGCCGGCTTGTCGCCGCCGGTGTGCGCCTTGTCTCCCTCACCTACGGTGGTTGGGACATGCACAATGGCATCAAGGGCGGCATGGCCGGCCAGGCCCCGGCGCTCGACCAGGCCTTCGCCGCGCTGATCTCCGACCTCGACCGCAGCGGCCTTCTCGACTCCACCATGGTGATGATCTCGTCCGAGTTCGGCCGGACCCCGAAGATCAACGCCACCGCGGGGCGCGACCACTGGCCCAAGGTGTTCAGCATCGTGCTCGCCGGCGGCGGCATCAAGAAGGGCTTCGTTTATGGCAAGTCCGACCCCACCGCCACCGAACCCGAGGACGACGCCCTCTCCGTCGAGGACATGGCGATGACCGTTTACAACCAACTGGGCATCGATGGCGAGAAGCGCCTCATCGCCCCGGGCAACCGCCCGATCGACATCGTCCGCGACGGCAAGGTTGTCAACGAACTGCTCGCCTGAGACCAAAAAACAGGCCGCGGGCAAATCACCCGCGGCCTTCGCATCATGATCGACACCGCTGGAGAACGCATCATGGCCACCCCGCCCGCCGGGCGAGTCGCCCTGTCCTTGGCCAGCGCCCTTCTGGCCGGCCTTCTGGTCCTCGCGGGGCCTGCCCCGGTTCTCGCCGTTGCTCCTTCGTTGGGAGGCATCTCCCCGCGCGGCCTTCAGCGCGGCAGCGAAACCGAGGTCACCTTCTCCGGCGCGCGCCTGGCCGACGCCAAGGAAATTTTCCTTTATTCCCGCGGCCTGCAGGTCACCAAGCTCCAGCCTGTCAACGAAACGCAGGTGAAGGCCACCCTCAAGGTGGCCCCCGATTGCCCGCTGGGTGAGCACACCCTCCGCGTGCGCACGGCGACCGGCATCAGCGAGATGCGCACCCTGTGGGTGGGCGCCCTTCCGCTTGTCGAGGAAAAGGAACCCAACTCCGATTTCGCCTCTCCGCAAAAGATCCCGCTCAATGTCACCGTCAACGGCGTGGTGAACAACGAGGATGTCGACTACTTCTCCGTGGATCTCAAGAAGGGGCAAAGGCTGGCGGTCGAGGTGGAGGCCATGAGGCTTGGCGGCACCTTCTTCGATCCCTATGTGGCCATTCTCGATTCGAAACGCTTCGAACTGGCCGTCAGCGACGACAATCCCTCGCTCGGACAGGACGGGATGACCAGCATGGTGGCTCCCGCCGACGGCACCTATGTGGTGCAGGTCCGCGAGACCAGCTACGGCGGCAATGGCGGTTGCGCCTACCGCCTCCATGTCGGTTCGTTCCCGCGCCCCACCGCCGTGGTGCCGGCGGGTGCCCGCCCCGGCGAGGAACTCGATGTCACATTCATCGGCGACGCCACCGGCCCGTTCATCCGTCGGGTGAAGGTTCCCGCCGACGCGGGCGTCAGTTACCGCCTCCATGCCGAGGATGCTGGCGGGATTTCCCCGTCGGGCCTGGCGTTTAGAGTCATCAACCTCGTGAATGCCGTGGAGAAGGAACCCAACGACACCCCGCAAACCGCCACCCCCGCGACCGGCGCCCAGGCGTTCAACGGTGTCATCGAGAAGGCCGGCGATGTCGACTGCTTCAAGTTCGCCGGCAAAAAGGGTCAGGTGTTCGATGTGCATTGCTACGCCAGGCGAATCGGTTCCCCCCTGGATCCCGTCATGACCCTTGCCGTTGCGGGGGCCGGGCCTTTTGCCAGCAACGACGACTCCGGCGGCCCTGACAGCTATTTCAGGGTCACCCTTCCCGACGACAAGGAATATGTTCTCACCATCACCGACCACCTCAAGAAGGGTGGGCCCAACTACCACTACCGGGTGGAGATGACGGCCATCGCCCCGAAGTCCACCCTGAGCATTCCCAAGGTCGCCCAGTATTCCCAGGAAAGGCAGCCGTGGGTGGTCGCCCGTGGCAACCGCATGGCGAGCCTGGTGACCCTCTCCCGCGGAGGCTGGGGGGGCGACGCCGCCTTTTCCGCCAATGGCCTTCCCGCAGGTATCACGGTGAACTGCGAGGGCATTCCGGCCAACCTGGAAACCTTCCCCGTGGTGTACGAGGCATCGGCCACCGCTCCCGTCGCCGGCGGCCTGGCCCGGCTCGCCGCCGCGCCCGCCGATCCCAAGGTTGGAAATGTCCCATCCGGCTTCTCGCAGATGGCCGAGCTGATCGTCAACAATCCGGGCCAATCGGTTTACTGGAAGACCGAGGTCGACTCCCTGGCCTGCGCCGTGGTCGATGAGCTACCCTTCAAGATTTCTGTGGTGCAGCCCAAGGCTCCCATCGTGCAGAACGGGTCGATGCAATTGAAGGTGGTCGCCGAGCGGAAGGACGGATTCACGGCACCCATCACGGTGTATCCGCTATTCAATCCGCCGGGGATCAACACCCAGGGTTCCTCCACCATTCCCGAGAAGGGCAACGAGGCGACCCTCGCCGTCAACGCGGCGGGCAACGCCCAGATGAGGAAGTGGAAGACGGCGATCATCGCCAGCGCCCCGGTCAACGGTGGCACGGCATGGGTTTCCTCCCAAATGTTCGAGATCGAGGTGGCGGCGCCATTCTTCACCTTCGCCATGGAACGCGCCGCGGTGGAGCAGGGCAAGGAAACGGAAATCCCCTGCAAGATCACCATGACCACGCCGATTCCCGCCAACGCCAAGGTCAAGTTGATGGGGCTGCCCACCAAGGTGACCGCGCCGGAACTCGACCTGACCAAGGACACCAAGGAACTGGTGTTCAAGTTGCAGGTGGACGCCGCCTCTCCCGCCGGGCAGCATCGCAACATTTTCTGCCAGGCTGTGGTGCCTGTGAACGGCGAGCCGGTTGTTCACAATGTGGGCACCACCGAACTGCGCATCGACAAGCCGCTGCCGGCCAAGGTGGCCACGGCCGCCCCGACCCCCATGCCGATGGCCAAGCCGGCGCCCCAGCCGGCCCAGCCGATGGAAAAGCGGCTGACCAGGCTCGAAAAGCTCCGGCTTGAGCAGGCCGAGCGCGAAAAGAACATGAACAAGTGACGCAAGCGAGGACCCGACCATGACGCACTTATCGCTGGCCATCGCCGCCCTGCTCATGCCCGGGCAGGCGGCGCCCCCGCCCAAGCCTGCAACGGTCCCCGCGGTCGCGCCCGTCGCGGCACCGCCCAAGCCCGCCGTCGCGGTGGCGGCCGGTCCCGTGGCCGTCAACCGGCAGGTCACCGAACTGGCGATCTATCCGCCCGACATCCAGTTGGCCTCGAAGCGTTCCAAGCAGGTGGTGGTTGTCCAAGCCTCATTCAGCGATGGCATCACCGAGGATGTGACCGCCAAGTGCAACCTGCGGCTGGAAAACCCCGCCTTGGGCAAGCTTGAGGGGCAGACCATCCTTCCGGTCGCCGATGGCAACTCCCGGGTTCTGGCCGACTTCGGAGGCAAGTCCGCCGCGGCGCCCATCGCCGTCGCGCAGGCGACCGCCGAGCGCCCCATCAGCTTCAAGCTCGATGTCATGCCGATCTTCATGCGCACCGGTTGCAACACCGGCGGTTGCCATGGCGCCGCGCGCGGCAAGGATGGCTTCCGCCTGTCGCTGTTCGGATTCGATCCCGATGGCGACCATCACCGCCTCACCCGTGAACTCAACGGCCGCCGCCTCAACATGGCATTGCCCGGTTCCAGCCTGCTGCTCGAGAAGGGCGCGGGCAAGGTCGCGCACACCGGCGGGCAGCGCTTCGCCGAGAACGATGAATACTGGCAGACCATTGTCCGCTGGATCGAGGCCGACGCCCCCGCCGACCCGCCCACCGTGGCCACCTGCGTCGGCGTGGATCTCTTCCCCCGCTCGGGTGTGCTCAACGGCAAGGGCGCCACGCAGCGCATGACCGTGAAGGCGCGCTACAGCGATGGCACGACCCGCGATGTCAGCCACCTGGCCCTTTTCCTCTCCAGCAATGACGCCAGCGCCAAGATCGCCGCCGACGGCATGGTGACCGCCGGTGACCGGGGCGAGGCCTTCGTCATGGCGCGCTTCGCCACCTTCACCGTCGGCAGTCCGATGGTCGTCCTGCCCAAGGACTACCAGTTCGCCTTCCCCGCCACTCCCGAGGCGAACTACATCGACACCCTCGTCAACAACAAGCTGAAGAAGCTTCGCATCGCCCCCAGCGGCTTGTGCGCCGACGAGGCGTTCCTCCGCCGCGTCTACCTCGACATGATCGGCATCCTTCCCAATGCCGAGGAATACGCCCGATTCGTGTCCAGCAACTCGCCCAACAAGCGCGAGGAGCTTGTCGACGAGCTCCTCGGCCGCAAGGAGTTCGCCGAGTTGTGGGTGCTCAAATGGGCCGAACTTCTCCAGATCCGCAGCTCCAACCAGGTCAGCTACAAGGCGACCCTGCTCTATTACAACTGGCTGCAGGACAAGATCGCCCGCAATGTTCCCGTCAGCGAGTGGGTGCAGGAGCTGCTCGGCGCCTCCGGCGGCACCTTCAAGAACCCCGCCACCAACTACTACCAGAACGAGACCGACATCCTGAAGGTGACCGAGAATGTCGCCCAGGTCTTCATGGGCATGCGCATCCAGTGCGCCCAGTGCCACAACCATCCGTTCGACCGCTGGACGATGGACGACTATTACGGGTTCATGGCCTTCTTCACCCAGATTGGCCGCAAGGGCACCGACGACCCCCGCGAGACCATCGTGTTCAACTCCGGTGGCGGCGAGGCTCGCCACCCGGTGGGCAACCGGGTCATGACTCCGAAGTTCCTGGGCGGCGCCGCTCCTGACACCGCCGGCAAGGACCGCCGGGCCGTGATGGCCAACTGGATGGCCTCCCCGGAAAACCCCTATTTCGCCACCAATGTGTCGAACATTGTCTGGGCCCACTTCTTCGGCGCCGGCATCATCAATGAGGTGGATGATGTCCGCGTGAGCAACCCGCCCTCCAACGGCGAGTTGCTGGCCGAACTGGGCAAACGGTTCACCGACTACAAGTACGACTTCAAGAAGCTGGTGCGCGACATCTGCGTGTCCAAGACCTACCAGCGCTCGACCCAGACCAACGCCTCCAACGAGCAGGACACGCGGAACTTCTCCCATGCCGCCATCCGCCGCATCAAGGCTGAGACCTTCCTCGACTGCATCAGCCAGGTGACCGAGACCCGCAACAAGTTCCCCGGCCTGCCGCTCGGCGCGCGCGCCGTTCAGATCGCCGATGGCGCCGTATCCAACTACTTCCTCACCACCTTCGGCCGGGCCACCCGCGAGACGGTGTGCGCCTGCGAGGTGCGCCTCGAACCCACGCTGTCGCAGTCGCTGCACCTGCTCAATGGCGACACCACCGGCCAGCGCATCCGCCAGGGCGACCTGATCGCCAAGCGCCTGGCGGCCAAGAAGGAGGCCCCCGAGATCATCGACGAGGTCTTCATACGCTGCCTTGCGCGCCGTCCGACCGATGCCGAGAAGCAGAAGCTTCTTGCCATGGTCGCCTCCGAGACCGACAAGAAGAAGGCCCTCGAGGATGTCTTCTGGGCCGTTTTGAACTCCCGCGAGTTCATGTTCAACCACTAAGGCTTCCGCGGCCTTGATGGGCCGCCTCACACCGCCGGATTGACAGCCATGACCGCCTGTATTCTCCTGGCCGGCCTCGCCTTCGGTCAGTCGCCCGCCAAGCTGAACTACGATCAGCATGTGCTGCCGTTTTTGATGGAGAAGTGCGGCAACTGCCACTCCGCTGACAAAAAGCGCGGCGGTCTGGTTGTCACCAACTACCAGAAGCTCATGGAAGGCGGCAGTTCGGGCGCGGTGGTGAAGGCCGGCGATCCCGACAAGTCATCCCTTTACACCACCACGGCGCACAAGTCCGAGCCGTTCATGCCGCCGATGTCGCCCAAGGTGGCCGACGACAAGATCGAATTGGTGCGGGCATGGATCGCCGCGGGCGCCCCTGAAAACGCCGGCAGCAAGGTCATGGCCGCCGGGCCCAAGGCCGAGATCGGCCTCGCTTCGATCGTCCGTGGCCGGCCGGCAGGTCCTCCGCCGATGCCCGCCAAACCCCTGGCCCAGGACCCCTTCGTGCAATCCCGTCGCGCCGACGCCATCCTTGCCGTCGCTTCCAATCCGTGGTCGCCCCTGGTGGCCGTGGGCGGACAGAAGCAGGTGCTGCTTTACAACGGCGAC
>Ga0214917_10005195_pt1 | contig 14037 bp, 15 predicted proteins | sample LL_1208_BB_MetaG_FD_177983 | JGI IMG/M metagenome (GOLD analysis project Ga0214917, IMG submission 177983) | Freshwater microbial communities from Lake Lanier, Atlanta, Georgia, United States - LL_1208_BB | ecosystem: Environmental > Aquatic > Freshwater > Lake | place: USA: Georgia | collected... | reverse complement strand
GTCTCGACGAACGCCTTGAGCGTCAACTCATCTCCGGTTTCGTTGTTGAAGACCCAACCTGTTTCACGCACGACATCGTCGGCGGTCAGATCGTTATCGGCGAGGTTTCCAGCCGAGTTCCAAGGCAGGTGATGTGCGCGCAAACCAATAGCGCGTCGTGACCTCATGGATTATTAAACCTACTTGTTATTTACGCACCGGTAGCGGTGCCGAATAATCTTCACCGCTGTCAAGATCGAACGCCGTGTGCAACGATCGCACAGCTTTTTCGAGCATCGGTGCGGCGACCACGACTGAAATTCGAATCGTGCTCGTCGAGATCATTTCGATATTGACTTTGTTGTCGGCCAAAACCCTGAACATTTTCGCGGCGATGCCCGGGCTCGACTTCATGCCCGCACCTACCAAAGATATTTTCGCGATGTTCGTGTCTTGAGTTACGCCTGTTGCACCAACTTGTTTGGCGATTCTTTCGACAATCGGCTGCGCAATCTCGACATCGGTTTTTGGAAGAGTGAACGAGATATCGGTCGTGCCCTGCGTCGATGTGTTCTGAACGATCATGTCGACATTGACATTTGCGTTGGCGAGTGGTTCAAAAAGTGCAGCCGAAACACCGGGCTGGTCTGGCACACCTAGGACGGTTATTTTTGCATCGCTGGCATCGTGAACGACCCCTGAGATGATTGGTTCTTCCATATTTTTTTCTCCTTTGCGTTCTTCGCTCGTAACCCACGTGCCTTGCTCCCAAGTGAAACTTGATCGCACATGTATCGGCACATTGTGATTGCGCGCGAATTCGACACTGCGCAGCGCCAAAACTTTGCTGCCCGCGCCAGCCATCTCTAACATTTCGTCGAACTCGAGATGTTTCAGTTTGCGGGCCTGCGAAACGATGCGAGGATCGGCTGTGAATACGCCTGTTACATCTGTGTAGATCTCGCACGCGTCGGCTTTCAGTGCGGCGGCAAGTGCAACAGCAGTTGTGTCGCTGCCACCGCGACCCAGTGTCGTTATTTCTTTTGCGGTGCTCACGCCCTGAAAGCCGGCGACGACGGCAACTTTTCCTTCGCTAATTGCTTCGCGCACTCGGTCGCCTTTGATCTCGAGAATCTTTGCTCGACCATGAACCGTGTCGGTGATTATGCCGACCTGGCTGCCCGTGAAACTCATTGCTTCGACTCCGAGATCATGAAGCGCCATGCACAACAACGACATGCTGATTCGCTCACCGGTTGTCAACAACATATCCATTTCGCGACCTGCCGGCGCCGATGAAACCTGGCGAGCAAGGTCCATTAAATTGTCGGTGGCTTTGCCCATCGCCGAAACAACTATTACAAGTTGATTGCCTTGCGCCTGCGTGGTGGCGATATGACGCGCAACATTGCGCATTCGTTCGGGGTCGGCAACCGACGTGCCGCCGTATTTCTGAACGATCAATGCCACGGGCTTCAACGCTACCGCTAGTGGTGTTGGCGACCTGTAGCATTTTCTCTTCATGGGTACAGACAAGCGAAATCGACAAAAAGAAAACCGTCGAGCACGACAAAGCGAACTTGAAAAGCAGGTTCAGCGTCAGAAAATGGTTCGACGGGGCACGCGCATCGCGTTGCTCGTCGGTGTCGTAGTTGTGATCGTTGCTGCTATCAACTTGTGGCCAGAAAGCAACTCTGATCAAGCAACAGATTCGACAGAGACAACCGAGAGTTCGACAGCCGAGACAATTGCGACGACAATCGCACCGGCACCAGCAGGGCCGTTCGAATATGGTGATGGCGAATGCGCACCCACCGACGGGTCAGGCGACAAAGTTCAAAAATTTACATCGGCGCCAAAACTTTGCATCGACCCTGCCAAGACATATACGGCGCTTGTTTCAACCAACAAAGGCGACCTGACAATCGTGCTCGATGCAGCCAAGGCGCCAGGTACGGTCAACAATTTTGTCAACTTGGCGAGATCAAAATATTTTGACGGCACTATCTGTCATCGGGCGATACCGACCTTTGTCGTTCAATGCGGCGACCCAACTGCAACCGGTGGCGGTGGACCGGGATACGCGATCTCTGACGAACTGCCTGCAGCCGGCGAGTACAAACTCGGCTCGTTGGCGATGGCCAACTCGGGGGCCAATACCAATGGCAGCCAGTTCTTTATCATTTCAGGCGAGCAAGGCATGACACTGCCACCGAATTATTCGTTGTTCGGCCAAGTTACGACGGGGCTCGATACAACTTTGCCGGCGCTCGACAAAGCCGGCAACGGCGACCCGGCGTCGAACGGTGTTCCACCTAAAGAAGAAATTCGAATTATTTCGGTGACGATCACCGAAAGTTGAGCAGATCTAGACGAGTAGTTCTGCACGAAGTGCAGTAAACACCTTTTCACTGACACCAATTTCAAGCAGGTAGTTCTGCACTGAGCCATGCTTTTTGTTCAGATCATCAAGGATGATCGCCATCGCTCGCGGATCTGACGCAGCAAACCGCGCCGGCATGTTCGCATATGCATCTGCCAGTTCAGGTTGCTTGACCTTTGCCCACTCGATCAGGCGCTTCATGCCGTCTTCGGTTTTTCCGTAGTCGGCACTGATTATTTCTTCGGGCACACCGAGAATCGACAATATAAATGCCGCAAGCAAACCTGTGCGGTCCTTGCCGGCAGCACAGTGAAACACCGCGGGCAAAACATCTTGCTCAGCGATCAACTTGATGGCGTCGGCGAATTTCTTTGAGGCGTGCTCGAGCATTTCGCGATATGCCCAAACCAAAAACTCGACGACATCTTCGATTTCGGGCGTGTCACCATCGTTCCATGTTGCGTCGATGATCGGTAAATGATGAAAGTTGACCGGAAACTGTTTGACCGGAAATGTGCCTCGAGTACTAACCTCGTTCGGCGTTCGCAAGTCGATAACCGTTTGCACGCCGAGATCGATGACAGTTTGTGCATCTTGTGGGGTCAATCGATAAAGACCATCGGCGCGAAACAAAGTGCGCCATTTGGTGGTTTGACCATCTTTGGTTGGGTATCCGCCGAGATCGCGAAAATTATGCACGGCTTCAAGTTTGATCAGGCGTTGTGGGTCGCTGATGAGAGTGGTTACCTGCTGGTTAGTCATTCGTTCGACACTACTGTCGCAGGGTAAATGCAAGATGATCATAAAGCCACGGTTTGGCAAAATAACTCGTCACAACTAGTGTCGCAACAATGAAATTAGAGACAAAACTCGTCGGCGTTATCGGTTCTGGCATCATGGGTTCGGGCATCGCCGAAGTCGTCGCCAAATCGGGTATCGACGTCGTTATTCGTTCGCGCAGCCAACAAACAGCCGACGCAACCAAGACCGCAATCGAAAATAGTTTAAAAAAACAACTTGCAAAATCAAAAATTACTCAAGAGCAACTTGACGCGGCGATGGCCCACGTATGTGTCACCGACAAACTCGAAGACTTGGCGAATTGCGACTTGATCATCGAATCGGTGGCCGAAGATCTCGCCACCAAAAAAGAGTTGTTCGCCGCACTCGACAAAGTGGTCAAGCCGAGTTGCATCTTGTCGACAAATACGAGCACTTTGCCGGTAATCGAAATGGCAAAGGTCACGAATCGCCCCGACAAGGTCTGTGGCATCCATTTTTTTAATCCGGCCGTGTTGATGCCATTGGTTGAAGTTGTTCGACCGGTTACGGCGAGCGACGACACAATCGCATTGGCCAATGACTTCGTCAAAGCGTGCGCCAAAGATGCCGTGCAAGTTGTCGACCGTGCCGGCTTTATCGTCAACGCACTCTTGTTTCCGTATCTAAACAATGCGATTGCGATGCTCGAAGCCGGCACCGCAAGCATGGAAGATATCGACGTCGCGATGAAAGGTGGTTGCAACTTTCCGATGGGGCCATTCGCATTGCTTGATCTAGTCGGCCTTGATACGTCGATGGCGATTCTCGATGCGCTTTACGCCGAATTTAAATCTTCGAATCTCGAACCACGACCAATGCTCAAAAAACTCGTGGGCGAGGGCAAACTTGGGCGAAAAACCAAACAGGGTTTCTACAACTACTAGTTTCGATTTAAATGAACTTCGACGACTTGCCATCAAGTCTTGGCGAGTCCGTCTGGGAGTTTCCTGAAAAAGAAAAGTGGCCGAGACACGATGTCGTTGGCCGCGGCGCCGATTTAGAGCCAGAAACATTGATCTATGCGTATCGACACGGCGTATTTCCGATGGTGTCAAGCGAAAGCGGCGGGGCGGCAAGCGATTTGATTTGGTGGTCGCCACAGATGCGAGCGATCATTCCTCTTGATGGTCTCAAAGTTTCGCGCACGATGCGCCGAAGCGCAAGAAAATTTAAAATTCGAATCGACACCCAGTTCGAGAACGTGATGCGCAACTGTGCCGCACCGCATCGTGACAACGGATGGATCACCGAAGAATTCATCGAGGCATATGTCAAATTGCATCATCTCGGCTGGGCGCACAGCATCGAGGTGATCGATGAGAACGGTTTTCTTGCGGGCGGTCTTTATGGAGTGAGAATCAACAAGTTCTTCGCCGGTGAATCAATGTTTCATCTAGTGCGCGATGCATCAAAAGTCGCGTTGATGGCACTCGTACAGGTCATGAATTCATCAAAAATGACTTTGTTGGATGTGCAGTGGCTGACACCACATTTGGCGAGTCTCGGCGCCGTGTCCATCAGGCGAGACGAGTATCTGCGCCAACTGCAGATTGCCGTAAGCCAATAATCTCGCGCCTAGCCTTATCTAATGGTGAGCGAGTCAATGAACAAGGTCAAGCGCGATGAGCCATGGGTGATGCGCACCTATTCGGGACATTCGAGTGCGCGCGCTTCAAACGAGTTGTATCGCACGAATTTGGCTCAAGGTCAAACAGGGTTGTCGATTGCTTTTGATCTTCCGACGCAAACTGGTTATGACCCCGACCATGTATTGGCCCGCGGCGAAGTCGGCAAAGTCGGTGTGCCGGTCGTCCACCTCGGCGATATGAAGACTCTTCTTGATGGCATTCCGCCGAAAGAGATGAATACTTCGATGACGATCAATGCGACCGCGGCGTGGTTGTTGGCACTTTATGTTGCAAACGCAAACGAACAAGGTGTCGCGACCAGCGACTTGCGCGGCACTACTCAAAACGACATTCTCAAAGAATATTTGTCGCGCGGAACTTTTATTTTTCCGCCGCAACCGTCGAAGCGACTCATCGTCGACATGATCGCATGGTGTGCGAAGAATGCGCCAAAGTGGAACCCGATCAACATTTGTTCTTACCATCTTCAAGAAGTTGGCGCCACGCCAGTGCAAGAGATTTCGTTCGCATTGGCGAACGCCATCGACATTTTGGATTCAGTAAAGAGCAGTGGTCAAATTTCTGATCAAGAGTTTCCACAGGTTTTTGCGTCGGTCTCATTTTTCGTCAACGCCGGAATTCGGTTCGTCGAAGAAACATGCAAGATGCGGGCGTTCGTCAAACTGTGGGAGCGAATCGGTCGCGAGCGTTATTCGATTACAGATGAGCGTGCGCTACGTTTCAGATATGGCGTGCAGGTCAATTCGCTCGGTTTGACTGAGGCACAGCCCGAGAACAACGTCCAGCGAATCGTTTTAGAAATGTTGGCTGTAACGCTCTCTAAAGATTCACGCGCACGAAGCGTGCAGTTGCCCGCATGGAACGAAGCCCTCGGTCTGCCTCGACCATGGGATCAGCAGTGGTCTTTGCGAATGCAACAAGTTTTGGCTTTTGAAACAGATCTTTTGGAATACGACGACATTTTCAACGGCTCGCATGTGATCGAAGCAAAGACGGCGCAACTTGTCGACGAATCTTGGGCAGAGATGAACGAGATACTCGATCTCGGTGGCGCATTTGAAGCGGTCGACACGCTTAAAAGCCGACTCGTTCAGTCAATGTCAAGCCGTACAAGCCGCATCGAAAAAGGCGAGCAACGCGTCATCGGTGTCAACGCATTCACCCAGTCGGCACAGTCACCACTCGGTGGCACCGACAACATTTTGAAAGTCGACCCAAAAATTGAAAAGCAAATGGTCAAAGAATTGCAACAGTGGCGCAAATCGCGTGACCAAAAGTCGGTCGACGCTGCTCTTGTCACTCTTAAAACGGCGGCAAATAACAACGAAAACTTGATGCCACCGTCAATTGCCTTGGCGAAAGCCGGTGGCACGACTGGCGAGTGGGCCCAAGCATTGCGTGACGTATTCGGTGAGTTTCGCGCGCCAACGGGTGTGGGCGGTGCATCTGGTCGCCACGGTCAGTTGTTGGACCATGTTGTCGAGTTCGTAAAAACAATCGCGGGTGGGCCACCGAGGTTGTTGGTTGCCAAGCCGGGTCTCGACGGTCACTCAAGTGGTGCAGAACAAATTGCTGTTGCCGCACGAGATTCGGGCATGGAAGTGGTTTATAGCGGCATTCGCTTGACGCCAGAACAAATCGCCGCGTCGGCACGCGACGAAGACCCCGACGTCATCGGTTTGTCGATTCTTTCGGGCTCGCATCTCGATCTCGTTCCCGAGGTTTTGTCGCAATTGAAGAAACTCAAAGTCGTTGCACCGGTTGTCGTCGGCGGAATCATCCCTGAAGGTGATCGCGCCAGATTAAAAAAATTGGGTGTCGCCGCCGTCTATACGCCAAAAGACTTCGACATCGCCAAGATCATGCGTGACATCGCCGATCTGACGATTCGTAACCGCAAAAAGTAATCTCAGGGTTTCATCGTTGTCGATGGAGCAACCGGGACGAATCCGTTTGCCGGCGGAAAAATCAATTCTTGCCCTGCTTCGACTCGATCTGGGTCTGTGATTCCGTTCATTTCCATCAATATGCGCATATCGAGTCGGTTGTTCTCGGCGATGCTGAAAAGCGTGTCACCTCGTTGCACGACATATCGAATTGGTTCTACATAAATAGTCGTAGTCACGACGACGGTCGTTTCGACTGGGGCAATTGTTGTTGGTGTCGGTGGCTCGATGCCACGTTGCGCAAAAAAGATCGAGAGCAGACCACTGACGATAGTCACTGCGAGAAGTGACTTTCTCAAATTGCCGGCAAGAAACATGCGTATTGATATTAGGCGTGAGACTATTGACTTGACTGTCATCGTGCTCACAACAACCTCTAGTGTGAGCGTATGAAAGTGCTCGCAGCAGTCGACAAATTTCGTGGCACAGCGACAGCAGCACAAGTAGCGACCGCAATCGGTCATGCGTGTTGGCAACTTGGTCATGATTGTGTCGAGCGACCACTCGCCGATGGCGGTGAAGGCACTCTTGATGCACTCGGTGGCGCAAATCGCACGACTCTCGTTACCGGTCCACTCGGCAAACCGGTGCAAGCACCTTGGCGTATGCATCGTGGAACCGCGGTCATCGAGATGGCCTGTGCTTCGGGGTTGATGCTCGCAGGCGGCAAGTCAGAAAATGATCCAGTTGCGGCAACGACCACGGGCACGGGCGAGTTGATTGATGCTGCCCTTGATCTAGGCGCCAAAAGAATAATTGTTTGTCTCGGCGGCTCGGCCACAACCGACGGTGGTCTTGGTGCGGTCAAAGCAATTCAGACGCCCGCGCGACTCAAGGGAGTTGAATTTGTTGTTGCCTGTGATGTCACAACACCATTTACCGACGCCGCAAAAGTTTTTGGTCCGCAGAAAGGGGCTTCACCGGCACAAGTGCAATTTTTGACGACGCGACTCGAAAAACTAGTTCAGGTCTATCAAGAAAATTATGGCATCGACGTTTCAAAAATTTCTGGTGCGGGTGCCGCCGGCGGATTGGCAGGTGGTCTTGCGGCTCTCGGCGCGCAACTCGTGCCGGGTTTTGATCTCGTGGCTGAAGAGGTCGAACTTGACCTGTTGTTGACCGACATCGACTTGATCATCACCGGAGAGGGATACATGGATAGCGAGAGTTTTGCCGGCAAAGTCGTCGGTTCAATGGCTGAACTTGCCGCCGAGCGAAAAATTCAGATCGCGGCGATCTGTGGCGAGATCGATTCGCAAGTGCGTTCTCAGATAAATAGTGTCAGTTTGATCGAAACTTTTGGTCGCGAAGAGGCTTTCGCGAGGCCTTTACATTGCATCGAGCACGCTGCGTTGCAACTTTTGCGCGAAATTGCGCGCTAACGCTTTGGTTGATTAGCGAATTTTGATAATGGGCGCTTAGCCCGTCGTCGTTGTGACGGCGGGTACCACCGGCACGCTGACTGCTGCACCCGAACCCAACGGCTTGCCCGCAAGATCGGTGCCAAGAAGAATCATGACGGTCGCTTCGCCGAGGTTGCCGGTTTCAGTTGGAATTGGTGCAGGCATCGCCGCGATACCGACCCCACCAAGCACATTGGCCACCGCGGCGGCAGCCTGTTCGCTACCCAACAGATAATAAACAACAGTCACCGTCTGTTTCGGGGTGATTTCACTTTTGTTGTTCGCCGGTTGCACGATGTAACCACGACCTTGAAGTTCGGTCGTCAACTGACCCGCACTTCCAGAGATGCCAGAAGCGTTCGTAACTTGAATTTTAAATGATGTCAAAACCAATGTTGTCGGCACGACTACTTCAGAGACTGTTGTTTGAGTTGGATCGACGGTTGTTTCAGTTTCGACCGATGCTGTTTGCCCGGTTTGGTCGTTGCGAATGTCGCGAAGAATAAAAAAACCAAGCAAAACTGCGAGCACGGCGATAATTATCGAGAGCGTCGAGTTCACATTTGTGGTACCACTCGATTGGCGTCGGTCAGATGGTGCGCGTCGTGGTCGTGATTGTTCTTGGCTCATACCTATATAACTTACCTCTAACGAGTTGCCTCGTTAAGGTTTTGAGCCGAGGGTGGGGATTGAACCCACGACCTACCGCTTACAAGGCGGTTGCTCTGCCACTGAGCTACCCCGGCGTCGTTATTGCGCGTTCAGTGTACGGTCGAATTCGGCACCCAGACGATTATTTGTTGCCACCACGAGATCTGACTATCTCATAAGTTGCGAGCGCCGCGGCGACAGAAACATTGAGCGATGAAAGTGAACCCAACATCGGAATATTTACGAGCAAGTCGCATCTTTCTCGTGCGAGCCTCGACATTCCAGCGCCTTCTGCCCCGAGAACCAAACAAATCGAATTTTTTGCAACTTCGCCGATTTCAAAAATACTTTTCTCGGCGGCATCATCGAGTCCGACTACGAACACACCGGCTTGTTTCAATTCTGCGAGTGCGCTCGGCAAACCACCGACAACACACATGTTCAAATATTCGATTGCACCTGCAGACGACTTCGCGACGGTCGGCGTGACGTGAACGGCGCGGTGACGCGGCAAAATTACGGCATCGACGCCGGCGCCATCACAGCAACGCAATATTGCGCCGAGGTTGCCCGGGTCGGTGACGCCATCGATAGCAACCAACAACAACGGCGCGTCCCGAGACTCAACCAACAAATCAGCAAGCAAGGTTTCTTCAATAGATTCGGCTTTGGCCAGCACACCCTGAGGTGCTTCACTTCGTGCCTCGCGTTCAAGTTCGCGACGCGAAACACTCATTACTTGAACTCGTTGGTCGCGCGCCAAATCTAAAATATCTTCGATAACGGGGCTGGCTTCGATGTCGCTGGCGATCCATATTTCACGGATTCTGCGCCGTTGTCCGAGCAAAAGTTCGCGCACGGCTTGTCGGCCTTCGATTTGCTCGCCGCCAAGCCCGTGCTCTTTTTGTGTCGGACGATTGCTGCTTGCGTAACGATTTGATCTACTCGCAACATTGATGTGTTTCGGGCTGTTCGGGTTGCGCCGTTTCGAGCCGCCGCTCGATTGGCGGTGCGTCGCGCGACTGTTTCGCTTGTTTGACTTTGGGTTTTTCGGCATCAGAACTTAAATTTATTTTTCTTGGGTTACTAGCGCGACGGCCCAACATGCAATGCCCTCGGCACGACCAATCGCCCCGAGACCTTCGGCGCGCCGACCTTTGACCGAAACCGGTGCGCCGACTGCGAGCGAAAGGTTTGTTTGCATCTGATCTCGATACGGGGCGATCTTTGGCTGTTCACAAACAATGCTGCAGTCGACGTTGCCAATATCAAAATTGTTTTCGTGCGCCATTTTGACAACGAGTTCAAGCAACTTGATTGAGTCGACATTTTTGTATCTTGCGTCAGTATCGGGAAAGTGTTCGCCGATATTGCCGAGACCACACGCGCCAAGAATCGCCTCGGCAACTGCATGTGCCACAACATCAGCGTCACTGTGGCCGATCAGTCCACGTTCGCCTTTGAAGTGGACACCGCCCAAAATAAGTTTTCGGTCGGTGCCGGCTGATTCGACAAAACGATGAATGTCGAAGCCTTGGCCAACTCGCACTCGCATTGTCATTGTCAAATTCTTACACTTCGCCACGCGAGATGGCGCGAGCCCAATTTAGGTCTTCAGGTGTCGTGATCTTGCGGTTCAAAGGGTCTCCGATAACGACGACGATTTTTCCGCCTTGAGATTCGACCAAAGTCGAGTCGTCCGTGCTCTCGGGATTATTTTCGTGAGCCTTGCGAAGCGCTTTTGCCCTGAAGGCTTGTGGTGTTTGCACGGCAACCAACTGACTTCGATCAGGGGTCGATGTGACGATGTTCGACGAGTCGACGAACTTGATCGTGTCGACAACCGCCAAGCCAGGAACGGCACCATCGGCACCACCGCAAACCGCATCGATCACTTCATCGAATAGAAATTCGGACGCAAAAGGTCGTGCCGCGTCGTGGACGCAAATAATCGTCGCGTCAGCTGGTACGGCCGCGAGACCACATCTCACCGATGCGCTGCGCGTCGTGCCACCCGCGACACCGCCTTCGCGTTGCGCCTGCTCGGCTGGCAAGACGACGACGACTCCGTCACTAGAAATGCGCGCAGTTTCAACCGCCCAGTCGACAACTCGGCGCTCGTTAATTAGTGCAAACTGTTTTGGACTGCCGAATCTTGAGCCCGAGCCCGCAGCGACGACGATGGTCCATATTTTTTCACCAACTCGTTGTTTTGAGACGGTGTTCACGCCTATTTAGGGTAGTACCGTCAATACCTTATGGGACACGATGAGCTACTAAAAGGCAGTGAGTTTTTCGCCGAGACATCAAACGAGGTTTTGGCGCACATAGTTTCGACCGCTCAGACAAAAAATCTTCAGCGCGGAGACGTTCTCTTTAACGAGGGTGACAATCCAGAGTCGATGTACATCGTTTTGTCGGGACGCATCGCAATCGCAATCGGCAATCGACCACTTGACAGCCGAGAGAGCATGCTCGCATTAATGGAGCGTGGCGATTTGTTCGGTGAACTTGGTTTGCTCGATGGTGGTGCGCGAAGTGCGATGGCGCGGGCAATTGAGCCATCTTCGGTATTGCAAATTTCTTATAAGACTGTTCGCGAGCAACTCGAGTCGAACCCGTCGATGCTGTGGGGTGTCACCAAACTTCTCGCAAACCGTTTGCGCACGATGGACGAAGTGCTCTCGGACAGCGTTTTTCTTGATGTCACGGGCAGAACCGCCAAGCGATTGCTTGAACTTTCGAACGGCAAAGACGAGTTTGTTTTGCCGATAACTCAAGAAGAACTTGCGGGCATGGTTGGTGCATCGCGCGAGAGGGTCAACAAAGCAATTGCCAGTTTCATCCGCCTCGGTTGGATTGAACAGCACGATCGCCGCTATCGAATTCTGTTGAGAGCAAAACTCGAATTTCGCGCCAGTTAAAAAATCAGTCGGTTAGCCAAGCCTCGGCGCGACCAAATGCATCGGCTGCATCTTGTGCACGATGTGCTGGTCGTGAAGCGTCGTGTGCGAATGCGTGCTCTGCATCACGATAAATCTGGGCGCGCACGTTTAATTTCACCAACTCGGCAACGTCACTGGGTGGGGTGTAGTGATCTTTGCCGCCGATGATCGCCAAAACGCGATCAGCGTTACCGTTTTTCAGAAACTCGAGTGGTTCGCCTTGTGTTGCACTCTTCCAACCATCGGGAATCTTGATCATTCCGTAGAACGAGACGATTTTTTTGAATCGATTCGATCGTGCTGATTTGAAGCAATACATTCCGCCCATGCAAAAGCCGATCAATCCGACTTCGGCAGTGCCGAGCGCGTCGGCTGCTTCATGCAGATCGCGCAGATGATTTGCGTCATCTAGCGATGAAACCGCCGCAAATCGCGGTTCGATCTCTGGTCCAAGGTTTAAACCCGGAAACGGCTCGACAGCGCACACGGCCATTTGCCATTCGGTTGCGAGGCGCTTGACAAGATCGTCGTAAAGAGGTCGCAAACTAAAAATATCCGGGGCGATTACTAATCCCATCCGCGGATCTTTGACGTTCGTGTCGATCTCGCATGCTGTGCCCGATGGCAAAGTTATTCGCACCCAACAAGTATGCCTAAAAATTTCGACTTGCTCGGCTCGGTGAGAGTTTCGGTGAGAAGCGGGGTCAGGTTCGCGGTGAAGCCACTTTTCAACGATTTGAGGCATGACCGAGAACCAAAATTCGTCCCGGCTCGAGTGGAGCCCCGGGCTGACACATCGAACCAACAGTCCCGTTTCAAAACTGGTTAAAGAATGGCAACTAATCAGTTCGCGTCGCAAAGAAGTCGACGTGGTCAATTCGTGGCGTCTGCCCGGCGGTGAGGTCGAAAATCTCGATCAAGTTTTGGTTCGTGCGGGCTTTAATACGGCTCGCGACGACTCTCAGGGTGACGGATATTTGTGGTTGCTAGTCAAACACGCCAGCCAAGACGAACTAGCGGCGCGCATCGTGTTGCAGAGAATTCTTCCTCCTCTCGTCGCGATTGCTCGCCGTCGTGGACAAATTCTCGACGGTGGTATTGATGCGGCGATAGCCGAGGTTTTGCCGACTGCGTGGACGGTGATTCGTCAATATCCATGGCATCGTCGACCAAATAAAGTTGCGTCGAATCTCGTGCTCGACAGCGAATACTTCGCATTCGTGCAGGCCAATCGAACAAAAAAAGTCAAGGTGTTCTCGGTTGAGCCAAAATTATTGAGTGAAATCGTTGCCGAACCAGAGAACGACGAAGTCATTCAAGAAATTAGTTTAGAAAGTTTGATAAGCGTGGCGATAAGTCAGGGTATTCAATCGCGACATGTCGATGTATTGCGCGCCGTGGCGAGCGGCAAAACCGCGGCGGCAATCGCCAAACAATACGGCATCGCCGAGCGCACCGCTCGGGCGTGGCGTGCGACGGCGATCAGCGAGTTGCGTGAACGAACGCGGTGTGTGGCGTGAGTTTTGTTTTTCGCAAACGCAAACTGTTTGTAACCACAAAAATGCTCGATAATGCCATCGCCAAACCAGCCCACATCGGGTTCAAGTATCCGAGTGCCGCAAGCGGTATCGCCGCCGTGTTGTAGGCAAAAGCCCAGAAAACATTGGCTGTGATCGTTCTCAGCGTCGCACGCGAAAGCAAAATTGCGTCTGCTACCAGTCGCAAGTCGCCGCTAATAATTGTCAGGTCGCTGGCGTGCATCGCGACATCGGTGCCCGTACCCATGGCGACGCCAACATCGGCCTGTGCGAGCGCTGCGGCATCGTTAACCCCGTCGCCGACCATGGCAACTGCGTAACCGCGTTGTTGAAGATCTGCAACGACCCGCACTTTTTCATCGGGCAGAACACCGGCGATCACATGCTGTTCGTCGTTCTCGATGCCAACCTGAACCGCAATTGCGGCCGCCGTTGCGGGATTGTCTCCCGTCAACAAAACAGATCGAAGACCGAGTTTTTTTAATTCGGTTATTGCTTGCGCACTCGTTGACTTTGGTTGATCGGCAACTACGCACACACCTTTGACCAGGCCATCGATGACCACGAGCACCGCGGTGTTTCCGGCTTGACGGGCGTGCGTGAGTGCCTCGCGTAGATCGCCCGGAACAATAATTTGTGATTCGCTGAACAACGACTCACGACCGACCATCACTTTTTGTGACTCGACGATGCCAGAAGTTCCTTTGCCTGGTGACGAAAC
>Ga0214917_10005194_pt1 | contig 14037 bp, 11 predicted proteins | sample LL_1208_BB_MetaG_FD_177983 | JGI IMG/M metagenome (GOLD analysis project Ga0214917, IMG submission 177983) | Freshwater microbial communities from Lake Lanier, Atlanta, Georgia, United States - LL_1208_BB | ecosystem: Environmental > Aquatic > Freshwater > Lake | place: USA: Georgia | collected... | reverse complement strand
GGGCATCAGCCACTTCTCCTGGGCTGACTTTGAATACACGTGCCATCCGAAAGACTGGCTATCCGGCAAACCCCCACTGTAGTAGCGACCCACTTCCAACCCATCTTAAGGATTAAGGCGAATCCTTAAGTATCCTCAGACTTAATATGGATTTAATCAACCTCGTTTTGCCGGGCGCTTCCTCCGCGTCCTCCTGTATGTTGACTATGTTTTCGTGGCTGCCAATTACGTATTAACGTATTTAATTTGACTCGATCGAAATCTTTATCAAATAAGTTTATCGCCACTTGTGTGAATTGGAAATCATCAATGTCCTTATGACCTTCCATGAACTTATGTATTGTGCAAACACTATTATAAAAAGGGAGAGCCGAATTAAATACTGTCGATGCGACAGTGCTCGATAGGACTTTTCTAAGCGGCCCAGCCAGTAAGCTCGCAGTATTATACAGAACGCTCTCGTGCTTTGTCATCGTATCCTTTAGTTTTCCCTTGAAGACTCCCAACAACAAAAAATCTGGCTCACCCGTCTGCACAGCATCAATTTCACTTTCAAAATCTTTTCGGAAATCTTTCCAACCCGGATTGATTGAATTAACGGCCGTTACATATTTTTGAAATATTTCAAGTAATTTTTTATGTGTTGGATTTTTAAGATCAAATGTGCATGCATCTCCAAAGTCAATCAAGTATGGAATGATTTCAACCTTATCAGGGTCGGGTCCACCTCCAAATACTCTATCATGACGGCTGACTTTATATTAAACTTCTTCAAACATTATATTACCCAGGGATCAGGGTTGAAACCATCCGCAGATTATTGATGAGACGGCTTAAAGACGTGATATGTCTTTAAGTCATTTCGGTCATTGCTTTAAAGCGGTTCCAACCCTGCCAGGGATGGATCTGTGTGAACCAGAAAGTTTTGTGTTCCTCTCTTTGGCTTTTCGGCTGCTTTTTCGATAATCCGATTCAAATTTTTCATAATACTATTCATTCTTAGTATCATGTAATAAGTTTTAGCACAACTCTTTAAAGCATCTGCTATATCTTTATTTGTAATTCGTTTAGTCATCGATGTTATGAACGTTGAACCAGTAAAAAGAAGTAATTCTGTGTGAAGTGTCTTTCCTATGTCTTGAATGCCGTTAAATAGTTTAGTTGCGCTATCCAAAAAATCCCGTGCGGTTTCTCCTATGCAACATTCCATCGAGTATGCATTACAACCCTCCCAGAACATGATAGGTTTAGGAACACGCAGCCCGTAAGGATTATTAAGTTGATTATATCCAATTTGTAAATTATGATATTCTCTTTGCATATCAAATTCGGGTTTTTTCGAATCAACAAACTCGTATGCTTTTATGATATCCGACTTATCATATGATTGTAATCCCTGCACATATTTTTGGACAACATCAAATTCTATCTGGAAGCGTTTGAATGTATCCTTACCAACCATCTTGGTCGCAATATTCCCTTCAAAATCAGAAAATACAATCGCAACACTCGCCATTCCCTTCACATCGTAAAAAAGATTCGAGGGAATTCCTTCACTTCCTTTCGCCAATTTCTGAACCTCTTCCATAGTTTGTCTTATTTCTGGAATGAGCTCTGCCTGCTGCTTGGTTAACTTCTCCTTCGTAGTGTTTGCTGGTTTGTGTATCTGTTTTTGGACGAGCCTCTGTCTCCAATGGAACAACCAGTAAAACCATTCCAAATCCAAGTTCGGAACAGTTATGGGCTGACATATCTTTAGCATGATCGTTCCCATGATCCTAAAATACATCTTCAGGTAAGTCTTGAAGCATATCCATCTGCCCTTGAATGCACCCTCGATGGCGGGCTGGTACAGGTGATCATGCAGCACATTGAATAGGATGAGCTTGTCTATTTCTATAATAGCCAACTGCATAATCCTTCTGAACTCGATACCATGATTCCTGGCATTCCTGAGGCACAGGAACAGGGGATCGTACCACCACGCATTCCGATCCTTCTGTTTGATAGCCTTGACCTGTTGTGTCATTTACTGAACGAGGTTTTTTTGTTGCTGACTCGCTCTCTGCTGCCCCGGTGATGATGCTCCTCCTCTGGATGACATATTTATTTATGCAAAAAAAAATGAAGCAGCACAGAAAAAAAAAAGAAGCAGACAAGATGGATGATATTATCGAGGCGGCTCTTCAGACCAAGGATTGGCGATCCCGACAGCCGTGGTACAGGAATGGACGACATAACGAGTGCGAAAAGTTCCAGCGCTCCCTCGTCGAAAAGATCACCGGCAGGCCGTGCGACCTCACTCACAACCGCATCCACATGCTGACGGGGAATATCCGCATCCTGAAGAACCCGCTCTCCGCCGATGACGGGTTCGAATGGTCAGAAACATTCGACGGCATCCAGACACTCGATAATGGGCGGATCCTGTTTTACAACCTGAAGATGATCTGTTCGGAGGGTGGGTCCCAGACACGCTCTCTCCGCGAGGTCTTTCACTTCATCATGGCTCAACAACGAGCGGATCCATCCAAATACTGCTTCATCAATATACTCGACGGCGATGCCTGCCATCGCCACATGAACAAACTAAGGAGCAAGGCGACGGAGAACATATTTGTGGGCGACATGAAGGACTTTGCTCAATGGTTTCCGTCATCATCAAACAAGAAGAGCCTCGGCCAGTTCTACACGACCCGCTTCGGCTACATCCTCCAGGGCATGGAGCCCCCGTCGAGCGAGGTCGCGGTTATCGAACCATTTGCCGGGAGGGGGGACCTCCTGCGATTCCTGGGTGAAGACCCACGGAATCCGATCGAATGCTACGATATTGATCCGAAGCGGGATGGCATCATCCGACGGGACGTCCTCATGGATCCCCCGGACTACGACGGCAGGTTTGTCCTCACCAATCCACCGTTCCTGTCGAGGAACAAGTCCAAGGACAAGCGCGTGTTTGACAGGTTCGGGCTCAATGACCTGTACAAGTGCTTTATCCAGCAGCTGATAGAGCATAATCCGGTCGGTGGTATCGTCATCATCCCTCTCAACTTTTGGTGCTCCTCCAGGGCATCGGACGTCGCACTGCGGGGACGATTCCTCCACAAATTCACCATTCAACGACTGAATATATTCGAGGAAAAGGTCTTTGACGACACCGCATACACGGTCTGCTCGTTCCAATTCCATCCCCGGACGGCTGCGGAAAAGATACCGGTTGTCATCTTCCCACAAGGCATCAGAATGGACGTCGTCCTCAATCAAGAAGCCGATTACCTGATCGGTGGGCACATCCACCACCTCCCATCAGACGGCAGATACACGGTCTCCCGGCTACTGGATGCCGCGAATGAAGACACAACCAGGCTCCTCCTCAAATGCATCGACGACGACACCCCCAACATCGGCCTCCGCGTGCTGAAGCCCGACGAAGACCTCTTTTATGACAGGACGACCAATCACTCCGAGCGCAGCTACGCCACACTGATCATATCCCCCCGCCTATCCATCGACGAACAGACCTCTCTCGCATCCCGATTCAATCATTTTCTCAATGAACAACGGTCCAAACACCACTCCCTCTTCCTCAACAACTTTCGCGAATACGGACGCAAACGGATCACCTTCTCCCTCGCCTACACCATCATCAGGCACCTACTCTCCAACCCAAACGCTCACAGTTGAAACCCCGACTGAACGTAAGGATGACTCATTAAGTATGTCATCAAACCCACCTTAAGGATTAGATAAACATATATAATATTTTTTTTTTTTTTGAAGGATAAAGTATCTTGCCATCATGGATGAAGGGCTACATTCACTTGTATTTGAAAATGATATTGAAGGGGTGAAGGCATTCCTTGATTTACCGAACTCAACTCATGAGATGGTGAGTGCGGTCAATACTATTGGACAAACAGCGCTCATGATTGCTGCTAGAAAGGGGTATGCCGACATTGTAAAGGCATTGCTGGCATCGGATAAGTGCACTCTTGAGATGGTCAATGATTATAAATACACAGCGCTCATGATGGCTGCTGCAAAGGGGCATGCCGAGGTCGTCAAGGCATTGCTGGCATCGGATAAGTGCACTCTTGAGATGGTCAATGATTATAAATACACAGCGCTCATGATGGCTGCTGCAAAGGGGCATGCCGAGGTCGTCAAGGCATTGCTGGCATCGGATAAGTGCACTCCGAAGGTGGTCAGTGCGGTTAATAATTCTGGAGACACAGCGCTCATGCTGGCTGCTAAAAATGGGCATGCCGACATCGTCAAGGCATTACTGGCATCGGATAAGTTAACTCCTGAGGTGGTCAGTGCGGTTAATGATTCTGGAGACACAGCGCTCATGCTGGCTGCTAAAAATGGGCATGCCGAGGTCGTCAAGGCATTGCTGGCATCGAATAAGTGCACAACTGATGTGGTCGGTGCGGTTCATAATGGTTATAAATACACAGCGCTCATGCTGGCTGCTGGAAGCGGTCATGTCGAGGTCGTCCAGGCATTGCTGGCATCGAATAAGTGCACAACTGATGTGGTCAGTGCGGTCACTATACTTGGAGAAACAGCGCTCATGCTGGCTGCTGAAAATGGGCATGTCGAGGTCGTAGAGGCATTGATGGCATCGGATAAGTGCACTATTGAGGTGGTCAGTGCGGTTAATAATTCTGTTGGAGAAACAGCGCTCATGCTGGCTGCTAAAAATGGGCATGCCGACATCGTCAAGGCATTACTGGCATCGAATAAGTGCACTATTGAGGTGGTCAGTGCGGTTAATAATTATGTTGAAGAAACAGCGCTCATGCTGGCTGCTAAAAATGGGCATGCCGACATCGTCAAGGCATTACTGGCATCGAATAAGTTAACTCCTGAGGTGGTCAGTGCGGTTAATTCTGTTGGAAAAACAGCGCTCATGCTGGCTGATAAAAACGGGCATGCCGAGGTCGTCAACGCATTGCTGGCATCGGGTAAGATCAATGCTCATGATATTCATGGGAAGACGGCGTCCCATTTGGTCACTGAAGAGGTCCATCCAGAAGCTACCCGAGCATTCGTTGATCGGAATAAGGCAACGCCAATGCCATTCTTTGCGATAATATTGTTCTTGATGTTATAGTTAATGATATAGTTAATGATATAACACAATAATCAGATATGACCGAACCATGCACGACTTCACTTTGGAATTCATCGGATCACCTTAAGGATTAGATGAATCCTTAAGTGTATGAAAAATAGAGTTGGGTTTGACTTGGATCCGTGCACCATATATGCCATATATGAACCATACATTCTGTTCTCACGCCTTGTCGCCACAAGATATCCACACAGGGTTGAAACCAACTTTAGGTCGCCTTAAGATCGTCTTCTTAAGCCGACCTAAAGTTGGTTTCAACCTGCTTAAAAACATACCATGTCTTTCAATCATGTCGGTCATTGCTTTAAAGCGGTTTCAACCGTGCACACTCCATTACCATAATGTTCTCGTGCGGTCGCGACCCAATCAATACCTCATATCAATAATTAAGATATTTATATATAGTTGATATATGTTGATATTTAGTGTCATCAGAATCGAGTTGGGATTGGACTTTTCTTGAAGAAGGGGGATGAAAAAACATTTTAAATATATCTCATCTCTATAAGTAAGTGATTGATGGGAATAAAGAACCTTCACGGCTTTTTGAAAAAAAAGATACCGCATGTGTATGAGGAGGTGCACCTATCGGAGTACGCATTCAAGCGGGTCGCGGTGGATGCCGCGATCTACCTGTGCAAGTTCAAGACCTCGTTGGGGGTCCAGTGGCTCTCGGGCTTTGTTCAGATGTGCGCCGTCTTCCGGGACAATGGCATCCATCCCGTCTTTATATTCGACAATGTGTTTCCTCCGGAGAAGAATGAGGAGAAGAAGAGGCGTGCCGATGCTCGCACCCAGACAAAGAACAGGCTGGACACGCTCAGGGCCGAATGGGAGGTCCTGCGCGAGCGCCTCGTCAATATCGACAAGACGCGCCACTGCTCGATACGGGACCCGTCCATCCCGATCGACCTTTACTCATTCCTCTTCAAGACCTTCATCTCGACCGACTCCAAGATGGAGGACTCTCAGCACGTCATCAGCATCAATGACATTGATCTCGAGTTTGATCGCCTCCACAACACCCTCCTGGTCATTGATCCCGATGACAATAACCGCATCCGCCGCCTCCTCGACATCCTCCGGATCCCTCACATGATCGCCATCGGGGAGGCCGAGGCGACCGCGTCCTACCTGAACATGTGGGGCGTCGTGGACGCCGTCCTTACCGATGACACGGACGTTCTCGCATACGGCTGCCCCGTATTCCTCCACCGCCTCAACATTCAAGACGCGACATGCACGAGGCTCAGGATCGTGGACGTGGTGCGATCATTGGGGATCTCCACAGAGACCTTTCTGGACTTTTGCATCCTGTGCGGCACCGACTATAACTCCAACATACCGGGGATCGGGTGCGAGAAGGCCTTTCGGCTGCTGAAGGAGAACGCCCGGATAGAGGATCTGGGCGTCCGGCATAACATACACTATCATAGGGTGCGCGAGATCTTTCAGAAGAAGCCCGTTGTCGACAAGCGCATCAATATACCATTGTGCGACATTCCCGATGCATCCGATCTCTCCCGCTTCCTATTTGAAAATAACATCATCCTGAACGATCCCGCGCACACCATGAGGCAGTTCACCGAGAACAGGTTCATCATCTACCCATCCGAAGACACACCCGAACCCGCCGGCATGTTCCGACTCTCCCTCCTACGACCCGTCAAGTAAAATCAATCAGCGTCGGCCTCGGCTGGATACGCTCCATGTAGGACACCCAGTCCTCGTTGATCGTCGACCAGTCATGCCTCAGCAGACCCCCCGTATCCCCCGAATCCGCATTCAGACACCAGTAATACACATCACGGATCCTCCTGCTCTTCATGTAATTTATCAGATTGTCCAGCCACGCCGCCTCATCCGCCGAAACCCACCCACCAATCTCCCCGATGACCACCGGATTGGACAAAAACGGCCTATGGTCCAACCCAAACCACGCATCATACGTGTCCCACGTATCGCTGAACGCATCCTCATCGCGTATGCTGTGCCCATAGATATGAGGCGACAGAACGCACCTGTCGCATGCAGCAATCGCCGACTGGACATCCCGGGGCATCGACCGGAAGCTCCCACCCCATACGCTCCCGTCCGCCGGGTCCTCTATCCCCTCGATGAACAAGAGACCATCGAATGTCGGATGATTCGTTTTCATCCGACGTATAAACGCCCTGATCTGACTACCCCATGTGCTCCACCCAATCGGAAGATGCGGCTCGTTCTTCAGGTCGATCCCCATAAGATTGGGGTGCATCGAAAATTCATCGATAATCATGTCCCACATCAGAAACACATCGTTCTGACTCATATCATACGTCGTCAGCCCCGGCTGGATGATGCCATGGATCCGATGGAAATCCAACACCACACTCATGTTGTTGAGCGCCGCCTTTTGAAAAATCATGTGCATGAGGCTGCGGGACGACACACCCAGCATCCAGTCATTGGCATTCACACAGTCAGGAAGCGGGGGATCGTCCCACCTCTCTATCGTCTCCCATGCGAACGGGATCCTCAGCGAATTAAACCCCCTGCTCCGGAGCAGCTCAAAGTACTCATCCACAGGCCTCATCCACAGACCGTGCACCACACGACAATCCGAATCAAAACCAAACCAGTTGATCCCCCTCACATGATATGACGCATTGTTATACATGATCCCACCCTTACTTATACCCCATCGCCCACCAGCAGCACCCACCACAGCCCAAGACGTTAACATCACCCATAATACCCTCATTTCTACCCATGACAATCATACGATTAAGCAAGAATCCTACCCAAAATCGGAAGTGAGACTTAAGAATCAAACCGGAATCCTTGAGCCGGGTATGATCTTTTAGTGGGGGTAGACGAAGTTATCCCGGACGGTGTGCTGGGTGCCGGGCATGATGACGAGGTGGACGACCCCCAATCTGCCCGTGCGGAATAGGGCCTCGCACGTCGTCAGGTAATAGATGTATCTTCTGAACAATGTCTGGTCGTCGACATGGGAGCGCTCCAGGTTTTCCCTCCACGCCCTCAGGGTCTGTGCATAATGCTGCCCCGAAAAAATTTCCTGGTGAACAATCTTCAGATCTGTATCCCGCAACGAATCACGGATCCACTTCATGGTCGGCATCTGCCCTCCGGGGAAGATGTGCGTGGATACAAAGGACGGCTGCTGTCTGTCCATCGGCTCAAGCTCATCGTATGTCGTTATGATGCTGTGCAGCACGAAGCGACTGCTGTCGTCCGCCATGGACTCACGGATCCTCCTGAAGAAGCGGTGGTAATTCTTGGCGCGCACATGCTCAAACATGCCGATGGAGTAGATGCGCGAGAACCTTCCCGGCGGTTCATCTTCCAAAAAATTCATCAGTCTCACATCGACCGATGGGAATGCGTCCGCGCAGAAATCATGCTGCTCCTTGGACAGTGTGATCCCAACGACCCTGCAGCCGCACTTTTTGGACACATAATCGGCGATCCGCCCCCACCCGCTCCCGATATCCAGCACATGACATCCCACCGGCACCCTGAGCTTCTCAATGATGATGTCGATCCTGCGCTTCTGCGCCGATGCCAGATGCGTCCCCTCATCATCCCATATGCCGCACGAGTAGGCACGCCACGGGTCCGTCAGGAAGAGCCCATAAAAATCATTGCTGACGTCGTAATGATGCGATATATTCTTGGCATCATCCTGGCGTGCCTCCGCAGGCATGCGACGACTACCGATGGGCACACTGCGCACGAGGAAGCACATGAGCCCAATGAGATCGGGGGATGTCCACTCGCCGCGTGTGTACGACTCACCAAACCCCACCTCCCCCCTGGAGAAGACGGACATGAAGAATGCTTCCTCGTCATGGATATACAGGTTATGCAACCGCCTGCCGATCGGATCACCTATCGGTTGTCCGTTGATGCACAAACACCCCTCCGGATCGTTCCTGGGGAGCCGATTCATGACCAGACCCCTGATTATCCTGAAGCGATAACAGTAAGTGATGATTGACAAAAACACAACCATGACGAGAATCGCCACCATCAACCATCCACCACGATTCATTTATCCTACCATGAATTTTAGTTTTTCATAATGTGCGTGGGCACCTTCTTTTGACCCGGTGTCTATTTTTTGTCAGCAAAATCAATCCAAAATATAAAAAAATTTGGATTGAAAATTTTTTGATTTCTCCTCCTTTGTCATCCCGATCCGTCCCGATTGGGTTGAAACCCCCATCAAACCTTGATTCGGCATCTGAATCCGGGCTAACGTTGGCTTCAGCCCTGATTGGGCACACTGATGATCCGGACTTTAAGCCTGTCTGCAATTCATCCCCTGTCTTATAAGTTGTTCTAGAGCCGAATTAAGGTTTGAGGGGTTGGGCATTCTTCCATTTGTGTTTATACAGGAAAAATGGAGGACGTGTAGCTCGACCCCCATCCTTCCTTGCTGTACGCCGTCGTGCTGGCATAATACCGAGTCGCCAAAGCCGGGTCGTTCACCAATGCAACTGGCCCATCGGTCGCATTCACAGGAATAGCGCTCGAAACATACCGCCACACCGCCGATCCCGACGGCCTGCATGCCAGGAAGCACTGATTCGATGTTGTCCAGCACATCCTAAACACGAGCGGGGTCGCACCCATGACCACCCTGTCCCCGTCCGTCGACACATAACCCTTTGTGCACAGCTGCGTGCCGCAGCACATCAGTGCGGAAATGTTGACATCAATGATCCTCGCAGCACCCGATGGAACGAAGCTATCCGACTGCATGGCCGCCGTCCTCGTTATCATGAACGCATTGTACACCGAATACGGCCACGCACTCCACGATGCATACCTGCTTATCGTTAAATCGATTGCACCTGAGGAAGAAGATTTTGCGATAAGCCCGTAGCTGGTGTCGGCGGTGGACATGAAGCGGACGATCCTAAAGTCGATCCCCTCAACAGGCGGACTGACCGGTGCACTCGTCGGGCACGCTGGGCATACGGGGCATGATGGGCATCCAGGGCATGCTGGGCACACGGGGCATGCTGGGTTCACGGGGCATAGTGTGCTCATGGGGCATGCCGGGCACACGGGACATGATTTCGTGCTTGTCGTTGAGACTTCGGACGAGGGGCATGCGGGTGGATCCGGGCATGGTTGAGGAGCCGGGCATGTGGTCTTTTTGAAGAAGAATGCCCATACCAGCACAATGATAAGGACGCCTGCCATTAACGTTATGGTCGCATACTGTAGCCATTTTGATGACGGTTCAGTTTCAGATGGTGATGCCATTTTTATTGAGTATCGATAACTTTTTTTTTTTGAGAGAATTGAAGAGTGTGCGAATAATGAGACGGCTCCCAACTAAGATTCATACCCCCACCCCAAAAAAAAAAACTCTGATCCGGCTTAAGAACAACTTGTTAAGTCGGTCGGTTTCAATCGTGCCTCGAGAATTTTGAAATGATTGTTGAAGAATGTCGCCCAGGGTTGGAACCGCCTTAAAGCAATGACCGAAATAATTTAAAGCTTTAAGCCGTCTTATCAATAAATTGTAGATGGTTTCAACCCTGCCTTCAGAATCAATCAGGGCTTAATAAGGAACTCTTGTGGCTCAGAGCTTAAACCAACCATGCTTAAGAAGATGATGTTCTTAAGCCAGATTTATAATTTCATGAGGTTTGGTGGATTAGGAGAGGACGGCTGCGATCTTGAAGAAGATGCGGTTCCGATTCTTTTCGTCCATGGCTTCGAGACGGCGGATGGTGAGATTCTTGGTCAGCGAACATAATCTGGGGATCAGATCACTGGAACCACTGAAGTGCTTGGCGATGGATCGGCACAGGACACGCGCTCGGTAGAGGTCGCGGATGCCCTTTGCCCTGGCGGACCCGTGGAGCGGGTTCCGCTTACGGAAGGTCATGGGATCCATCATGGTAATGTTCTCGCGGACAATGACATCAAAGAGATCGCGGACGGCGTAGTCGATGCTGCTGACGGGCAGCCCCGTCTTCTTGGAGAGGGGCCTGTCGATCCTGTCCCTGGGTATCGGGTGCGTCGTGAATGAAAAATCGACAAAGTCGTCGAACTTGAACTGCAGCTGGAGTATGCAGCACAGCCCCCCACGATCATCCGGTTTGGATATGACCGTCTTTTTGAGCGAAAAGAGCCCTTTGAACAACGGATCATCGGCCATGAACGCCCGGAGACGCTTCTCCCAGTGCCGTATCGTCCTCGGCATCCCCCACCCGGCATTCGACACGGTAAAATCGAGATCGTTCGTCAGTATCCTCGTCTTGGTATCCCCCAGCTTCTCCCTCAGAAGAACCCTCAGGTTCGAACCACCCTTCATGACCACAATGTACGAACACTCCCGCCTTAAACCCTCCAACAAATCGTCCTTAAAGTATTTTACGAAATGTTCTGATGCGATGGACCGGGGCTGAGCGGCTTGGACGGCGTCGCAGATGTCTCCGATGGGGGTGGACGACGATGCCTCGGGGAAGCCACACCGTCTGGCGTAATGGATCATGGTCTTTTTGGAGTAGGGCTTGATGTCCATGGGGACGGCCGGGTCCGGGTGTGGCTCGCAGGGTCGGTCATTCTTGAGGGCGCAGTCAAAGGTAACGGGGACATGATGAGCCCTGAGCAGCCGCCCCATGGCGTGCACGGCCTGCTTTTCGTCATCGGGCGATGCCTGATGCAGGAACTGGTGGAGGGGTCCACGGGGCCTCAGCCACTCGGACGGGAGAGCGGGATGCATCAGCGAATCGATCGGCAGAAACAAGAGGTTGAGCACACCACCGCCGGACTCCCGAAACACCCGGTTGAGGAACCGCATGACCTTCCTGCTCAGGCCCTTGGACTGCCACTCCGGCGATACCCGTCTGCCCGGGTAGGATAACCGGATCACCTGCGGAGAATCCGAAATCAGAATCACACTCATCCGATCGATCGGCTCCTTCTTCTGAACCCTCAGATTGCCAAAGAACCCAATCGGATTATTCACAGACTCCTTAAATGAATCGTCCATATATTTGTATAAATCCGGGTTAAAAAAATTTTCATGATAAAAAGAAATGCGCTACTGTCTTTTTCCGATTGAGAACCACGACATATGGAGGGCCTACAAGCTGCAGATGCGGTCCTTCTGGACGGCGGAGGAGATTGATTTTTCGGTTGACAAGGGGGACTGGAATACGCGCCTTACCCACGACGAACGCGTGTTTATCGAGCACATCCTCGCTTTTTTTGCGGGATCGGATGGGATCGTGTTGGAGAACCTGGTCGTCAACTTCTGCAAGGAGATTGATATCCCCGAAGCCAGATGCTTCTACGCGTTCCAGGCCATGATGGAGAACATCCACAGCGAGGTCTACTCGCTCATGATCGACACCTTTGTCAGTGATCCCGATCACAAGGAGCACCTCTTCAACGCCATCGACCGGATACCCTGTGTGAAGCGAAAAGCCGATTGGGCCATCCGATGGATCAAGGACGCCCCTGATCACGATGTCGGCGTGCGGCTCTTTGCCTTTGGCATCGTCGAGGGCTTATTCTTCAGCGGCGCATTCTGTGCCATCTTCTGGCTCAAGGAGAGGGGTCTGCTCGTGAATTCGTTGGGCAAGAGCAATGAGTGGATCGCTCGCGACGAGGGTCTGCACACGCAGTTTGCCGTCCTCATGTTCCACCACCTCAAGTGCTCGATGGACGAGACGGTCGCCAGAGGCATCATGGAGTCGGCGGTCGACATCGAGACGGAATTCATCTGCGACAGCATCCCCGTTGCCCTGATCGGGATGGATAAGGAGCTGATGTCGACGTACATCCGCTTCGTGGCCGACCGTCTCATGGTCGAATTCGGGTTCCGCAAGATTTACAACGCCCAGAACCCCTTCTCCTTCATGGAAAAAATCGGCCTCGATGGCAAGACCAACTTCTTTGAACAACGGGTTTCCGAATACGGCCGGCCCGTCGTCGATATCATGAGCACCACCAAGAAGTACTCCCTCGAAGATCTCGCCAACGATGACTCCTTCTAAACTCCTATTTGAACCACCCTGCCTGGTCGGAACGCGGACCAGGGTTGAAACCAACCCCCATCAAACTTTAATACGGCTTAAGAACAAGATCGTCTTCTTAAGCCGTGCAGGATTGGGATGATTCATTTGGAATCTGAGATCGAATAGTTTGGGTGGTGCTCCAAAGAACGTGGTCGAATTGTTGTGATCGACCGGCCTTTGAGTAGGCGTCTTGAAGATAGTGGTGCACGAGGCGGACATAGACTGCAGCTGCCCAGACATTTATTGTTTGAGATCGAAATCAAAAAAGAAGAGAAATTTTTTTTTCTATTCAAAGAAAAAAAATAAATGACGGACGCTGACAAATTCTTCAAGAGCACCAAAAATCAACTCATCGGCCTTGAAGTATTAGTCGGAGCACACCTCCTGGCCACCCTCGTGTTTGGTGGACTGGCTGCCAGCAAAGATCCAAATAAGTTGGTAAATGGACTATGGGCAATAGTGTCGATAATCGATATTGTCATTTCGATAGCACTGGCAGTCAACATCTTCAAGGAGAGCATCAAGGACTCCTCCGACAAGCAGCTGAAGGACACCTTTGGCGCCGTCATCGGCCTTTTGGTAATCCACGGCGTGGTGTCCATACTCTCCTTGTTAGCAGTCGTCCTCGGAAAATCACCTCCTCCTATCATTTACATTCTTTCCGGTGTCGTGATTGTCGTCATTGGGATCCTGCTCGTTGTCCTCAATGCCCACAATGACATTACGTCCCTATTGTCATAAACACCCCCTGTATTGAACCCCCTGTATTTAACCCCCTGTATTTAACCCCCTGTATTGAACCCCCTGTATTTAACAAACGCCTGTATTGAACCCCCTGTATTGAAC
>Ga0214917_10005193_pt1 | contig 14039 bp, 9 predicted proteins | sample LL_1208_BB_MetaG_FD_177983 | JGI IMG/M metagenome (GOLD analysis project Ga0214917, IMG submission 177983) | Freshwater microbial communities from Lake Lanier, Atlanta, Georgia, United States - LL_1208_BB | ecosystem: Environmental > Aquatic > Freshwater > Lake | place: USA: Georgia | collected... | reverse complement strand
CGGATTCGACGCGACGCAGCCCTACTGCATCGACGTGGACCTGTGGTGTCGGCTGTTGTCGGTGGGAGACCTGTGGGTGGTGCCCGAGACGGTGGGCGCGTTCCGCGTGTCGCGGTCGTCGTGGAGCTTCCGGCTGGCGGGCCAGCAGGCGGCGCAGGACCGGGCGTTCTTCGCCCGGGTCCGCGACACGCTCGTCCCCTCGATGCCCCTGTGGCAGGTCCGGCTGGGCCAAGTGCGGTGCACCCGCGACGCCTTCCTCAGGCAGCTGGTGTATCGGACGCTCCGACGATCGCCGCGATCGGTCTCGGCATGAAATTCGCCGGGAGTGCGGCGGCGGTGCTGACGTCCGTCCGCCCGGCTCCATTGGCCCCCTGCTGAAACAAGCTGCTACATTCTCGCATGGGGCTATCCAGCGATCGTTTCGTCGTCGAAGGGGAGAGAGCGAGTGCCAGTCGAAACCACGCAGTGCCGCATCGGCGGCGGCAGCCATCTCGTCAGCGTGCTCGATCTCGGGGAGCAGGCATTGACGGGCGTGTTTCCGCGGTCTCCCGACCAGCACGTCTCGCGCGGGCCGCTCCGCCTGGTCTGGTCACCCAAAAGCGGATTGCTGCAACTCGCCCATCGTTTCGACCCGCGGGAAATGTACGGCCAGAACTACGGATATCGTTCAGGCCTCAATCCATCGATGGTGCACCATCTCGTCAACAAGGTGCATCAATTGCGGCAGCTTCGCCCGCTCCGGGCGGGCGACGTCGTCATCGACATCGGCAGCAACGACGGCACGCTCCTCAACGCCTATGCAGATGCGGGCGTGCGTCGCATAGGAATCGACCCCACCGGCGAGAAGTTCCGTGAATACTATCAGCCGGACATCGAGTTGATCCCCGACTTCTTCTCGAAAGCGACACTGAGCCGCTGCGTTGGCGACGGCGCGGCGCGAATCGTGACATCGATTTCCATGTTTTACGACCTCGAGGACCCCGTCGCCTTCGCCCGCGACGTCCATGATCTGCTCACCGAGGACGGCATCTGGCATTTCGAGCAGAGCTACATGCCGTCCATGCTGCGGCTCAACGCGTACGACACGGTGTGCCACGAGCACGTGTCGTACTACAGCCTCGAGGCGGTGCGCTACATCCTCGACCGCGCCGACCTCAAGGTGGTCGATGTCATGATGAACTCGGTGAACGGCGGCAGTTTCGCCGTCACGGCGGCACGGAAGTCGTCGCGCGTCCAGCCCAACACGCCCGTCATCGAATGGCTCCTGTCCGAGGAGGATCGCCTCGGGCTGCATACGCCGAAGCCGTTCCGTGACTTCGAAACCCGCGTGTTCGAGCACCGCAACAGCCTGACCTCGCTGGTGCGGTCGCTCAACGCCGATCGGAAGGTCGTGTTCGGCTACGGCGCATCGACCAAGGGAAACGTCCTGCTGCAGTTCTGCGGCTTCGACGAGCGGGATCTGCCGTGCATCGCCGAGCGCAATCCTGACAAGTACGGGTGCTCCACCCCCGGGACGAACATTCCGATCGTGTCGGAGGCGGAGGCACGCAGCCGTCGACCGGACTACCTGCTGGTGCTGCCCTGGCACTTCAAGCCCGGGATCGTCGAACGCGAGCGGGAGTTCCTCGCTCGCGGCGGACGGATGATCTTTCCCTTTCCCGAAATCGAGATTGTCTGACGCACCGTGCACAACGTGGCTTGGATCATCGGTTGCGACGGGCAAGACGGCACCTATCTCCGCCGGCATTTGACGCACGATGGCTGCCGCTGGATCGGAACGGCTCGTCGCCGGACCATCGACGACCGAGACCAGATCCTCGACCACATCGACGTCCTCGACGCACGCTCCGTGCAGGAAGCGCTGGAGCGGCATGCGCCGGACGAGGTCTACTACCTGGCCGCGACGCACGGCTCCGCGGAAGCCGTCGACGGTACGCCCGGGGGATTGGTCCACGACAGCATGGCGGTCCACGTCACCGGCTTCGTGAACGTCCTGGAAGCCGTCAAGAGCACCGGCGGTCGATCGCGCGTCGTGTACGCGGCGTCCTCCCACGTGTTCGGCACTCCCGTAACGCGGATGCAGAACGAAGACAGCCCGTGGTCGCCGGAATGCGTCTACGGCATCAGCAAGGCGACCGGTGGTCGACTCTGCCGGCATTACCGTGATCGCCATGGGCTGCACGCGTCCGCGGCAGTGCTGTTCAACCACGAGTCGCTCCTGCGTCCTCGCGGCTTCCTGAGCATGAAGGTCATCGACGCCGCATGCGCCGTGGCGCATGGTGAGCTGGATCGCCTCGTCGTGGGGTCGCTGGACCGCGTCGTCGACTGGGGCTACGCGCCCGACTACGTGGACGCCATGGTTCGCATCGTGAGGCACTCGCGCCCCGCGGATTTCGTGGTGGCCACGGGCAAGCCTCACACCGTGCGTGACTTCGCCCGCATCGCCTTCGAGGTCGTCGGACTCGATGCGGAGCGTCACGTGACGCAAGACGCCGCGTTGACCCCGTTCCCCAAGCCGCCGCTGATCGGCGACGCGAGCCGGCTGCGCGACGCGACGGGCTGGAATCCTTCCATCGACTTCGACACCATGGTGCGCCGGATGACCCGCGAGCACTTCCTCACGACGCGTGGTCCGCACGCGCCTCCCGGCTCGCACCCTTTCGGGGCCTCCTCGTGAACGACGCCGCACGCACCCTGATATTCATCCCCACCTACAACGAGCGTGAGAATGCGCCGCGCATGGCTGAGGAGTTGCTGGGCCTGCCCATCGATGCGGACATTCTGTTCGTAGACGACCATTCGCAGGACGGCACCGGCGAACTGCTCGAGGCGATCGCCGCACGTGAGCCACGGGTCACCGTCTTGCACAGGCCCGGCAAGCTCGGCATCGGAAGCGCGCATCTGGCGGGAATCCGTCATGCCTATGCCAATGGCTATCGCTGGCTGGTGACGCTCGACTGCGACTTCACCCATTCACCCTCCGACATTCCGCGGCTGTACGCCGTGCGTGAAACTGCCGACGTCATCGTCGGGTCGCGGCACCTGAGGGCCGACAGCCTGCCCGGCTGGACCGCCTATCGTCGCTTCATGACCAAACTCGGGCATTTCATGACGCGGTCCGTGCTGCGGCTGCCCTTCGACGCGTCGGGGGCCTTTCGTGTCTATGATCTTGCCCGCATCCCCGAGCGGCTCTTTTCGCGGGTGCAGGCGCTCAGCTACCACTTCTTTTTCGAGAGCCTTTTCATCCTGCAGCACAACGGCATGAGCATCCGCGAGGTCGCCATCGTTCTCCCCGCGCGGACCTACGGGCATTCGAAAATGACCCTGCGTGACGTGGTGCGATCGGCAACCCGCATCCTCATGCTCGGCCTGCAGGCACGCCTCGCACCCGGCCGCTTCACGGCAGCCGACGACGCGCCGGCACCCGAACGGGGCGGTGATGCCGCCACGGAGTGGGACCGCTACTGGGGCGGCAAGGCAACCCCGAGCGGAGTGACGTACGATTGTCTCGCGACGATCTATCGCAATCTGGTGATCAAGCCCGCGTTGCGACGAGCGCTGCAACGCACGTTTGCCCCGGGATCGTCCCTCTTGCATGCCGGTTGCGGGAGTGGGCAGGTCGACGTCGGTCTCCACCAGAGACTGCGCATCACGGCCATGGACATCTCGCCGAAGGCGGTCTCGCTGTACCGCCGCCACAACCCGAACGCCGAGGCAGTCCTCACGGCGGACCTGTTCGACCTCCCGTTCGGACCCGCGACGTTCGACGGTATCTACAATCTCGGCGTCATGGAACATTTCTCTCCCGACGACATCGTCCGTATCCTTCGGGGATTCCATCGGATCCTTCGCCCCGGTGGCACCCTGCTGCTGTTCTGGCCGCACGCGAGGGCAACCAGTGCCTGGGTGCTCGACGCGTGGCACGCGGCCAGTCGGCCATTCTCGCGGCCCGGGTTCTCGCTGCATCCGCCCGAGCCGTCACGGGTGAAGTCCCGCCACGCGATCGAGCCACTTTTTCGGGCAGCGGGCTTCCGCGTCGATGGCTATCGATTTGGCCCTGGGGACTTCTGGGTACAGGTGGTCGTGACGGCTTCACGGATCGAGGACGCCGCCCATGTGGCTTGATCGGGCATTCACGCCGCGAATGTCCCGGGAACATGTCGTCGGGGTGGCGATCACCCTGTTTCTCCTCGCCTGCCACGTGTTGGTGTACTGCTGCGCCGGCGGCTTATGGCGCGACGAGACCAACAGCGTTCAGCTGGCGACGCAATTTTCGCTTTCCGAACTGTGGCGGGAATTGGAACACGACTCGTTCCCTCTGCCGTGGTTCCTGTTTTTGCGCGGATGGCACGCCCTGGGCCTGGGAACCTCCGACCACGGCTGGCGGCTGATCGGCCTGATCGCCGGCGTGACGATGGTGGGGATGCTCTGGGTCGCCGGCCGGACGTTGAGCCTCGACCAACAATGGCGACTGCCGCTGATCGCTGCGGTATGGATCGCGCTGTGTCCCGCGACCCTTCACGTAGGCGACTCCGTGCGCGGCTACGGGACCGGCATGATCCTGCAGATGGGAGCGATCATCTGCACATGGCGCTACCTGGCGACACGGTCGCTGTGGCACTGGCTCGCGATGGCCGTGGTTTTTCTCGCCTCGGTCCAGGTGCTGTTCTACAACGCCCTTGCCGTGTTCGCCCTCGGTGTCGCCGCCGCGACGATCGGCTTTCGCCGCCGCTCGTTCGCTGCCGTGATCATGCCGCTGCTTGCCGGCGGGATCAGCGCGGCGTCTTTGCTGCCCTACCGGGACATGTTCGCGAGAATGTCGGCATGGAACTTCCTCGTCAAAACACAGCTCACTCCCCCGGTGTTCCTGACGTCCTGGAATGCGGCGCTCCATGACTTTTCCCTGGGCCTGTCGCCCGATCCGCGATTCCGAGTGGATCTTCTGCCGCATTTCGCTCCGCTGTGCCTGCATGTCGCCGGATTGGCTCTTGCTCTTCTGGTCTGCTACCTGGACGCCCGGCGACACCCTCGACCGATGCACGGAAACAACCCCCAACGCGATGCGCTGGCCGCCGCCCCGTCGACGGGCCATCCGTCTGCCATCGCGGATCGCGCCTGGTTCTGCGGAGTGAGCCTCGGCATCTACGTGCCGCTGTATCTGATCACCCTCTCGCAACTCGGCTACGTCCTGCATCCGCGCTACTTTCTCGGACTCATCGCCTTCACCGGAATCCTGGTGGACATGGCCCTCGACACACGCATCGCCTCTTTTCCACGGGGCAGGTCGTATCGCCTCGCCGTCGCCGGCATCCTCGCGCTGCTCTCCGCGTCGTCCGTCGTGCGCGCATCGCTTCTCCGCCAGACGAACGTCGATCTGGCGGCACGGTATCTCGAAGAGCATGCGGGCGGGAAGGACTTGATTCTCGTCTCGCCGTGGTACGTCGGCGTCAGCTTCGACTATCACTTCACCGGCAGATGTCGCTGGATGACCATGCCCGCAATCGAGCGTCTCGAGATCCACCGGTACGACGACTATCTCGTGAAGGCCCGCGACCCGAATCATGCCCGGGACATCACGGCAGCCATCGAAGCCGCAAGCCTGTCGGGTGGCGACGTGTGGTACGTCGGTACCGAACTCGTGGTCGCACCGGGCGCCGCTGGCCAGACCATGCTCCAGGGATCCGGGTACGGGCTGGGGGTCGCGAATCTTTTGCTTCAACAGCGATGGGCGGCCGACATGCCTCCGCCGCTCACGGCGCAGCCCGTCCAGGAGTTCGAGAACGTCTCGCTCCTGCGTTTCCGGCGGCCAGCGCCCTGACGGCAGGACCGCCTAGCGGCCGAACCACATCAGATAGTCGTTTATCTGTTCACCCCTGCCGCCGCTCGCAAAACGTGCGACCCATTGGAATGACAGCTTGTTTTTCGTCTCATCCTCCGGCGACTGAACCGCCATGTTGTCGTTGTTCACCCAGACCACCATGGCACCGATCCGACGGCCGGCGGTGACGCGAGCCGGGTCCGCGGCGATGGAAGCGAGCGTGTCGCAGGACACCATGCGCGGGATGTAGACCGCCCGCCGCTCGGCGTAGAAGGCGATCTCCGGCGACCAGTCGAAGCCCACGAACACCGCCACGTCGTCCCGGTCGAGTTCGGACTTCAGCCGCCGGGCGACGGCCAGCCGCGCGTCGCGCGAGAAGTCGATCTGCTCCATCGGCAGGTAGAACCGCAGCGACTCGCACGCCTGCCCGCCGAGGCAGAGCAGCACGAGGCCGATCCACGCCGGCTGCGGCAGCCGCTTCGACAGGCTCTCCACCACGACCGCCAGCGCCGCCACGAGCCACGGGGCGTTGGCCACCTGGTAGTAGTCGTGCACCATGTGCAGGTTCGTGAACAGCACGAACGGCAGGAGGAACAGGCCCGTCAGGCCCCCGGCCACGAGCCGGGCCCGCCGGTCGGCAGCGACGAGCCCCGCCCCGAGCACGAGCAGCCCCGGCCAGCCGATCGCCTCCGGAACCGCCCGCAGCAGGACCGTGCCGACCCACAATTGCGGGCTGAGCTTCTGGATCAGCGTCCCGTAGTTCCACGCCCCCAGCGCCGCCGACGTGGTGGAGGCGGCGATGGGATTGAGCCGCTTGACCGCGTCGGCATCCGCCAGCCACGGCACGAGGCAGGCCAGCGCGACCGCCAGAGGCACCACCGCGGGCAGGAGCCTCACGGCCGCGGGCACGAGCCTTCCGGCCGCACGGTACCGCGGCCATTCCGCGAGCAGGCAGGCGATCCCCGCGGCCACCGCGAAGGGTGGAAACGTCGTCACCTTCACGAGCACCGCCGGCACGGCCGCGGCCGCCGCGGCCGCCAGCCGCCACGGCGCCGGCCGGCGGCTCCAGGCCACCATCGCCGCCAGGTACTCCAGCGAAAAGAAGACGGCCGTGGTCTCGATCAAGGCCGCCCGGCTCCAGTGATGAAGCACGGGGGCGAGCAGGAACAGGCTCGCGAGGAGCGTCCACAGTCGCTCCGTGCCGCCACAGGTGCGGACGATCCGCCACAGCGGCCAGAGGCAGGCGAGATGGAAGACCGCCGCGACGATCCGGCAGCTCTGTCCCACCGGCCAGCCCGTCAGCCGCACCACGATCGCCGCCAGCCACTGGTAGAGCGGAAACTCGAACGGCACCCGCCAGGGTGCGCCGAGGATCGGGGTCTCGTAGACCAGCATCCGCCGCGGATCGAGGTCGGCCGCCAGCCACGGCACCGAGATCGCGGTCTGGCACTGACGGAACGCGTGCTGATCGAGCAGCGGTTCGCCCACGTACGCCGCCGTCGTGACGAGATAGACGAGCAGGCAGAGGACGGCGACGGCCTCGATCGCCGTGAACATACGGACGCCGCGCGGCCCGCCCGCGGCGGACGCACCCACCGCCGGCGCCGGCTCGTCACGACGGGACACGGTGATAGTCCCCCCGGCTGAAATACTTCTCCAGCCAGACGTAGGCCACGATGAAGAAGTAGCGGCTGCCCATCTCGCGGATCTTGAGCTTCGCGACGCCCGTGCGGCGGTTCCGCCAGGTGATCGGGATCACCTTCCAGGTGTAGCCCCGGACGATCGCCTTGAGGGGCAGTTCGACGGTGATGTTGAAGTGCGGCGACAGGATCGGCTGGCAGCCCTCGATGACGTGGCGGCGGTAGGCCTTGAAGGCGTTCGTCGTGTCGTTCAGGCGGATGCCGAACAGGAGCCGGATGAACAGGTTCGCCTGCCGGTTGAGGATCCACTTGAGCCACGGGTAGTCGATCGTGCCGCCCCCCTTCATGAAGCGGCTGCCGAAGGCGCAGTCGTAGCCCTCGTGAAGGACGTCCCAGTAGCGGACCACGTCGCGGCAGTCGTCGCTCTCGTCGGCCATCATGATCACCAGGGCGTCGCCGACGGCCCTCGTCAGCCCCAGCTGGATCGCCCGGCCGAAGCCGTGCGGCCCGGCGTTCCTCACGGGACGCAGTTCCGCGATCCGCTGCGACTGCTCCGTCAGGATCGCCCAGGTCGCGTCGCGGGAGCCGTCGTCCACGACGACGATCTCGTGGGGCACGTTCCGCAGCGACAGTTCGAGGTGCAGGTGCTCGACCGTGGAGGCGATGCAGCCCGCCTCGTCCCGGGCCGGGATCACCACCGAGAGCAGCGTCGGCGGGGCCGCCGCGGCGACGGCGGGCAGGCTCGGCGGCCGCGCAGGCGTGCCGTGCCCGTCCGTGCCGCTCTGCCCCGACGCCACCATCGACCCGGTTCCCGTGCAGGCTGTTCCTCGTCCGTCACCGTCCGTAGGATACACGCCCGTCTCGTCGGACTCGGGGGTCCGCGTTCCGCCGCGACCGGGCCGCCGCCCGCCGCCTCGTATCAACAGCCTCGTCGGCACCGCCATGGACCCGGCCACCACGCCCCTCGTCAGCCGCCGGGACGCCCGCCTGCTGGGCCTGCTGGCCGTGGCCGCCGCGTTGGGGGCGATCGCCGCCTACGGCCGCTGGGATGCGGCCGCCTGGAACACGCCGATCGAATACGGCCATCTCGGCTACGACGCCGACGCCATGGCCGTGCTGGCCCAGATCAAGGCCGCCTCCCAGGGCGATTTTCCCCTGCTGCTGACGAAGTCCGTGCCGCAGCTCGGCGCGCCCTTCACGGCCAACTGGAACGACGCCCCCATCGTCGAACAGCCGCTCTACTGGCTCACCGGCTGCCTGGCCGGCGTCACCTCGCTGTTTTTCGCCGCCAACGCGATGGTGCTCTGCTCCCACGTGCTCGCGGCCCTGTGCTTCTTCGCGGTCTGCCGCATGCTGGCGTGCGACGCCCGGTGGAGCTTCGCGGGGGCGCTCGTGTTCGCCTTCGCCCGGTTTCCATTCGCGCGGCAGCTGCACCATCCGCAGGTGCTCTACGACTGGCACGTGCCCGCCTGCCTGCTCGTCGGCTGGTGGCTGCTCGACGACACGGGTTTCCGCGTCCGCGACCGGCGGTTCTGGATCGCCATCGCCATCGCCGTCGTCACCGGCGTGCAGCATCCCTACTACACGAACATGTTCGTGCAGCTCACGGGCCTCGCCTGCCTCGTGCTGTGGCACCGCGGCCGACGGGCGGACGCCGTCGCCGGCCTGACGGTCTGCGGGACGTCACTCGCGGCCTTCCTGCTCATGTGCGGCAACTACCTGTTCTACAAGCTGGTCCATGGGTCGAACCCCGCCGGTCTGGTGCGGTCGTTCCAGTGGCTCGAGTTCTACGCCCTCAAGCCCCTCGACATGTTCATGCCTCCGCCCGAACACCGCTGGGGGCCGCTCGCCGCGCTGTCCCAGGGCTATTTCAAGAACGTGCTGGTGCCCGGCGAGACGCCGCCTTCGTGCTACCTCGGCATCCTCGGCATCGCGGCGCTGGCCTGGCTCTGCGCCACGGCGGTCCGCGACACGCTGGCACGCCCCGGCCGCGACGTTCCCGGCGAGGCCTGGCAGGTGCTCTGGATCGTGGCCTATTCGATCATCGGCGGGATCAACTGCCTCGTCGGCGTGTTCGGCATCCAGTTCTTCCGCTCGGCCAACCGCTACAGCATCTTCATCCTGGCGATCGTCCTCGTCTGGGCGATCAGACAACTGACGCACCGCCACCCCACCGCCAGGGCCGGCCAGTTCGCCTGGGCGTTGCCGGCGTTGGCGGTCGCCATCGCCGCCTGGGACCAGGTGCCGCCCCCCCCCACCGAGAAGCAGATCGCCGACGTCGCCATGCGGGTCGATTCCGACCGCAGCTTCACCCGGGAACTCGAGTCGCGGCTGCCCGCCGGCGGCATGGTGTTCCAGCTTCCGGCCATGAAGTATCCGGAACAGCCGGTGCCGGGCGTGTCGGCGTCCGATCACTTCCGCCTCTACCTCCACTCCGACACGCTGCGGTTCTCGTTCGGCAGCTTCGCCGGTCGATCCGACACCGCCTGGCAGGACGCGCTCCTCAAGGCCGACCTGCCGGAGGTGATCCGTGCCCTCGAACGCTACGGGTTCGGCGCGATCACCATCAACAGGGCCGGATTCCAGGATGCTGGCGCCGCGCTCCTCAAGGCCCTCGGCGAGCAGGGACGCTCGCAGACGCTCTCCAGTCCGCGGGGCGACCTCGTCGCGGTTCTGCTCGAGCCGGCGGCGCGGCCCGAACTGCCGGCCACGGTCCCGCCCGGACGCTGACCGCCGGTCGCGCGGCCGCAGAGGCGTGGGCGATGCCCGGTGTGCCGCGGGGTATGCTGCCGACATGAGAGGCATCCCGCCATGGCCCTGACCCGCCGGCAGCAGGCGGTGGTGCTCGCCGGCATCACGTTCGCCGTCTTCTTCCCGACGCTGTCCGCCGGCTTCGTCTACGACGCCCGGATGCAGATCCTCACGGGTGAGTTCATCCATCAATGGCGGCACTGGCCGGCGGTGCTGACCGGCCGCGTGCTCGGCATGGACGTGCTCGACTTCAACCGGCCGGCGATGCTCGCCTCGCTGATGCTCGACGCGGCCGTATGGGGCCGCGATCCGTTCGGCTACCACCTCACGAGCGTGCTCCTGCACGTGGTCAACGTGCTGCTCGTCTGGCGGCTGATCGACGTGGTCGCGCCGCCCGGCGTTGGCGCCGGCCCGGCCGCACGACTCTGGCCACTGCTCGCAACGCTCGTGTTCGCGGTCCATCCGCTCGTCGCCGAGGCGGTCTGCGAGCCCACCTACCGCGAGGACCTGCTCGTGGCGGCCTGCACGCTCGCCGCCCTCGTGCTGGCCCTGCGACACGATCCGCAGACCGCCGCCGACGGTCTGCGGGCGCTGGCGTGCGCCGCCTGTTGCCTGTTGGCGGTCGCCAGCAAGGAGGCCGGCGTCGCCGCTCCACTGCTGCTGGCCTCGGCCTGGTGGCTGCTGCGTGGCGGCGAACCGGGCCGGTTCTGGGCCCTTGCCATCGGCGGGGGCATGCTCGCCGCCGTCGGCTTCCTGGCCGCCCGCTTCCTCCTCGAGCCGGCGACGTCGTCAATCTTCATCACCCGTCCCGTCCCCCTCGGCGGGTCGCCCGCGCGGGCACTCCTGCTCGGAGCCCGGATCCTCGCGCTCTACGCGCAGCTGGTCGTCGCGCCGGTCAACCTCTGCGCCGACTACGGGCTCGCGTCGATCCGCCATCTGCCGCTCTGGCTGGCGGCCGCGATCCTGCTGCTGCTCGCGGCCGCCGCCATGGTCGCGGCCCGGTACGACCGCCGCATGCTCTTCGCCTGCCTGATGATCGTGCTGCCGCTGGTGCCGGTGGCGAACATCGTGCCGATCTACCGCCCTGCTGCCGACCGCTACCTGTACCTGTCGCTGGCGGGCGTGGCAGTGGCGTTCGCCCGCCTCCTCGACGCCCCCTGGGTCGCGCGCCGACCGGACCGGCGGCGGCGGCTGGCCGTCGGCGGCATCGGAGTGGTCGCCGCCCTCGGGCTGTGCTGCATCGGCCGGCAGCAGGTCTGGATGAGCGAACTCGCCCTCTGGGACGACACGCTGCGGAAGAACCCGTTCTCCGAGACGGCGGCGCTGGGGCTCGGCGAGGCGCTCCGCGGGGCGGGACGGCTCCCGGAGGCGGAACGTGCCACCCGCCAGGCCATCCGTCTCTCGCAAGGCCGACGCGGCGACGCCTATGCCACGCTGGCCCTGATCCTCGACGCCCGCGGCCGTCGGCAGGACGCCGCGGAGGCCGTCGCCGTCGCCCTGCGGATCGAGCCGCGACTCGCCGACCCCGACGCCTGCGTCGCCGCGCTGGCGATGGACCGCCCCACCGCCGATGCCCTCGAGCGGCTGCTCGCGGAGACGCGGCCGGCCGGCTGGCCGCCCGCGCGAAAATGAGGATACTGGTGTGATGAGCGCCGCCGCCCAGAATCCTCCATCCAGCCGCGGCGCCGCGGCCGAGGTGACCACCACCTCGGCCGACCGCTGGCGCGACCTTCTGTTCCGCGCGGCCGTGATCGTGCTGGCGGCCCTGTGGATCTATTCCCCGGCCTACCACGGCGACTGGCTCTGGGACGACGATCAGCTGCTCACGCAGAACCCGGTCGTGCAATCGGGGACGCTGCAGGGGCTCGCCAGGCTCTGGTTCCACCCGGCCGGTGCCGACTTCTTCCCCCTCTCCTACACGGCGCTGTGGGCCCAATGGCCCTTCTTCAAGCTCGAATCGACGGGCTACCACGTCACCACGATCGTGCTCCACATCGCCGGCAGCCTGCTGGTCTGGGCGCTGCTGGCACGGATGCGGGTGCCCGGTGCCTGGCTCAGCGGCCTGCTGTTCGCCGTGCATCCGGTGTGCGTCGAGTCGGTGGCCTGGGTCTCGGAGACGAAGAACACGCTGTCGCTGCCGCTGTGCCTGCTCTCGTGCCTCTGCTGGGTGATCCAGGACGACGAACGGGAGCGGCCCGCCCGCCGCATCCGCTCCTACTGGCTGTCGCTCCTGCTGTTCCTGCTGGCGATGTTCGCCAAGACGTCGATGGTGGCGTTGCCGATCGTGCTGCTGCTGCACGCCTGGTGGAGGCGGGGAACGATCACGCCCTGGGACGTGGTGCGAACCTTCCCGTTCTTCCTGATCTCGCTCGTGCTCGGGCTGATCACCGTCCGCTACCAGTGGACCGGCGCCATCGGTGCCGAGAAGATCCTCGTCGGCGGCCCCGCGTCGCGGATCGCCACCGCCGGGATGGCGATCCTCTTCTACCTCAAGCAGATCGTCTGGCCGCTCAACCTGCTGCCCATCTATCCGCGGTGGGACGTCGATCCGCCGAAGGTGTGGCAGTTCCTCGCCTGGCCCGTGATCGCGGCCGGTGCCGCCTGGATCTGGTCGAACCGCGGCACGGCCGCCCGTCCGGAGTGGGGTCGGCACTGCATCCTCGGGCTCGGATTCTTCCTGCTCATGGTGGCCCCCGTGCTCGGGTTCGTGACCATCTCCTACATGCGGATCACCTGGGTGGCGGATCACTTCATCTACCTGCCCATGATCGGCGTCATCGCCCTGATCGGCGCCGCCGCGGCCACCTGGTACGAGCGGGCCGACGAGCGGGCGGACGACCAGATCTTCTCGAAGTCGCTGATCCTCGCCGGTGGCACGATCGCGGTCTGCGTGTTCGGATGCATGTCGTTCCTCTACGCCCACGTCTGGTCGAACGAGGACGCCCTCTGGACGCACACGCTGCGGTTCAACCCCGACGCCTGGCAGGCGCACAACCGCCTCGGGGCGTGGAAGTTCACCCGAGGCGACATCGACGCCGGGTTCCACCACTTCACGGAGTCGACGCGGCTGCGGCCGGACCTCGGCGAGACCCATAACAACCTGGGCACGGCGCTGATGGCGAAGGGCCGGCTCGACGAGGCCATCGGGGCGTTCACCGAGGCCTGCCGCCTGACACCGCAGGTGAACGCCATGCAGCTCAACCTCGCCAACGCCCTGTTTCAGGCGGGCCGGTTCGCGGAATCCTCCGAGCGATTCCGGATCCTCTTGAAGCGGTCGCCCAAGGACCCCACCCTGCTCAACAACCTCGCCGTCACGCTCTATCAGCAGGGACGGAAGGAAGAGGCCATTCCCCTGTTCCGACGGGCGCTCGAGATCAACCCCGACCTGAAGGACGCCCGCGAGGGCCTCGCCGTCGCCCTCGGCACGCCGGCCGAGGCGACGCCCGCCGCGGCCGGCCCGCCGTCTCCGCCGGGCCAGTCGACGCTCGGCCCGCCTCTCCCGCCTTCGCCCGCCGTTCCCGGCCTGCCATCAGACCCCCTCGGCATCCAGAACCTGGGCAAGTAATTCACCACCCGACGGGCCACGGCACCGTGCCGGCAGCATCGCCACCCGACGAGCCGTGGGTCGGCTGAAGTTCGAGGAGCTTGTGGCCGCCCCGGCCACCGCGACGAGACTTCTGCCGCCCGCGGCGTACCACGCCGCACGACCACGCCGCACGACCACGCCCCCGGCATCGCCACCCGACGAGCCGTGGGTCGGCTGAAGCTCGAGGAGCTTGTGGCCGCCCCGGCCACCGCGACGAGACTTCTGCCGCCCGCGGCGTACCACG
>Ga0214917_10005192_pt1 | contig 14041 bp, 31 predicted proteins | sample LL_1208_BB_MetaG_FD_177983 | JGI IMG/M metagenome (GOLD analysis project Ga0214917, IMG submission 177983) | Freshwater microbial communities from Lake Lanier, Atlanta, Georgia, United States - LL_1208_BB | ecosystem: Environmental > Aquatic > Freshwater > Lake | place: USA: Georgia | collected... | reverse complement strand
TTCCTCCAGTAAGCCAGTTCTTCTCGTTCTCCATTATTATCAATAGCGTGAGCGTACTGATCCAAACCCATTTTTTAATCTCCTCTTGTGTTCTCGTATTCTACACTCATTATCGACCAGTGTCAAGCAGATTCTTTAGAAAATCCTAAGTCGTTACGAGACAAGCACTTACGTCAAACACGGCCCGCCGTATTTGCTCTAAGTCTTTATGTGGCAACGAGTTATGGTGGATGAGAGATTCGAACTCCCGAAGGCGATAGCCAGCAGATTTACAGTCTGCCCTCGTTGTCCACTTGAGTAATCCACCGAACGGAAGAAGTAGGATTCGAACCCACGGACCCAATTAAGGGTCGCCGGTTTAGTAAACCGGTGCATTAGACCACTCTGCCATTCTTCCTAAAGCACACGGGGTAGGATTCGAACCTACATCTGACAAATTAACAGTTTGGGGCATTACCATTATGCTACCCGTGTTCATTATGTATTTCTTTATGACAATTTGAACATACTAAAATACATTTATCAGCCTCAAGTTTCATTCTATCAAGCTTTAAAGTATTTCCACTACTACCAATACCAAAATCTTTCTTAGATGGATCTAAATGATGAAACTCTAATGCAGCGACACATTTATTATAGCCGCATTTTTCGCACTTTCCACCCTTGTATTCTACTAATAGTTCTTTAACTTTTCTTCGTTTTTTTGATACTTTATCTGATCGACATTTTGTGCATCTATAATAGCCACGACCCTCTAGCACGAACCTTGATAGTCCGTGCGTTTTGCATTCTTTTTCGATATATTTTTTCATGGTATAACTCCGGTTGTTATACCAATAATATACACCAAATTATTCGAGAGCTAGGATTCGAACCCAGACAAAGAGGACCAAAGCCTCTCGTGCTACCGTTACACTACTCTCGATCATCTCTCTCTATGAGAACCACTATCCTTTTTACTTTCTCTCAAATACTGTGATGCTTGAATAAGCCAGTGTCCCATCTTTTCCAATTTCTCTGCTTCTTTACCGGTCAAATAAGATGCAGTATGAATAAAAACATACTCTATCTTACCTTTGGATACTATGTCTAGTACCCCAACTGTGCTATCAATAAATTTTTCTGGTTTGTTCATAAATCACCAAAAGCCGACAGAGGGAATCGAACCCCCGACAGGCTGTTTACAAAACAGCTACTCTACCACTGAGTTACGTCGGCAATCTAATGCGGGAGGTTGGATTCGAACCAACGAATACTGGCTTATGAGACCAGTGAGTTAGACCGGACTACTCTACTCCCGTTCTTATTATGTATTATAATCAATAGTCACTATCTTGACAAGCCCGACGATTTTCAGCGGATCGGGTTCGTAGACGCTTGGGGCGATTGTCCATAACGGTATTGCGATGTTCCTTGTGTCCCGTAGGAACTTGCCACTGTGGCCTGACCTTGAGTTTGATATGGTTGCGGCGTGGTCGCATATCGTCGTTGTTGTGGAGCGTAATCATGATTTCATCTTACCTAAAAATTTTGCGTTGTCAAGTGCTTTTTTGGTGTATAATATCCCGTACACTCGTATTTTACACTATAGGGGACAGAATGTCAAGACGCAAATACAATTCTCCAGAAGAAGCTGCTGCTGGCAAAAAAGAGGTTCGTAGACTATGGATTGAGAAAAATAGAGAAAAATATCTGGAAATGAAACGCAAATCATCACGCAGAAATCAAACAGCAGCATCTGCTAGAAGAAAAAAATACTATCACACAAAAGGTAAACAAATTATTACCGAAACTAATCGCAGATATCAGCGTAATATTCTTCAGAAATATCGAGAGTTTATGGCTAACAAAGTATGCAATCGATGCCAATATAATAATCCAGAAGCTTTGGTATGGCACCATATCAATAAGTCTACCAAGACAGCTAGCGTTTACAATATGGTAAATCGTGGATTTAATTGGGATAAAATTCTTCTAGAAATAGGTAAATGTGAATGCTTATGTCAAAATTGTCATGCTATAGAACATTATTGCGATACAACCAACAGAAAACAAAGACAAAAATATAAAGACTTCATGAAAACCCAAGAATGTAAAAGGTGTGGAGTCAAAACTCCCGGAACACTATCATGGCATCATATTGATCCTAAAACTAAATCTATTGAGGTTTCAGCATTAGTCACAGCTAATTCATCTTGGGAAAAAATCATTGAAGAAATTTCAAAATGTGAATGCTTATGTAGGACGTGTCATCATATGGACAGACATTATTCTAACGATAATACTCACCGATCCTCTTCTGAGTAGGGGCAAACTCTCTCCAAATACCGTCTTCGTGTCGATAAAAAACCTTATCAAGGTTAGGATCGTATGCCATTACGCAATACTGAATAGGATAAACTGGCTTAGTCAAGACCTGTTTTTGAGGCATAGGAGGAAATTTTATGTCCCCCTTCTGATAGTCTTTTACACCAGTATAAGCCAATCCAATAATAGTAATCAGAATCCCAACCCACTGGATCATTTTCTCATTCCTCGTTTGTTCTCGTCTAATCTTCATACTTCTATTATCGACCATGCAGCACAGCGAACTTTAGAAGATTTTTGGATTTGATCTAAAGCATTGCCAGATAAAGACTTACGACAAGTGCGGCCCGCCCCGCTTGCCCTAAGTGCTTATGCACCAAGGGTTTGCGGAAAGTCCTATGATTCAATATCTATTTGGGTATGGACGTATTCGGCATCTATATCGCACCTGTCACACATTGGTGTTCCATTTTCTGAATACCACCAAGGTTCTACATAAACTTTATTGTCGCACTCGGGACATTCCCACTTATGTCTTACTTTTTTCTCGTCAATAATAATCCACATTATTCAATCTCCCAGTTTGCTAGTTTCATTACTACTTCCGTAGGAATAACCTGAGTTAGTTTATCTGCACTAGTATAGTCCCTATATCCACGCTCATCTATATAAAAATATTCATCTAATACATCATGCTTATTAGTTTCCCACAATACTTGTGCCGCCGCTTCGCTTTCTGATTTACTGGTACTATAGATTAGTTGTAGGCTACCACACTTGATATAGTATTTAGACATTTTTATGGTTCCTGATTACCTGACAAGCGGCACATGAGCAAGGATTATCTATCATATTCATATTCCCCATAAATACTTTCATCCCATTCCCTAAAACTCTCTACACCAACGTCAATAACAACCGGAACCCATTTCTTATTACGCCGAACAAAACCGAAATTACCCCTATGAGAATCCCAGTATTTTAAACCATGTTCTTCCAAGTAAGACACTACTTGCATAATCAGAATACCGTTCTTACATTCGCTTTCAAAACAGTACCCATCACAATATTCATCATCATAACAATCCGGCATAGGTCGAGCAACTTCAGTCAAGTAACCATAATCGGTCAATTCCCCATCATACCGAATACGACCAACATCACCATATACCATAGGTGCTAGGTCATGCTGTGCAAGATGCTTTTGAATCTTATGGGCAAACTTAGCCTCGTTCTCATTTTCAAACTCTTTGAACCCGATCCGCTTGTTACCAATCTTCCGATCCTTGATAATATAGAAAGCATTTCTACTTCCTGCATCATCATATAGTCCAACGTAACTCATACTATCCTTTCAATGGGCTGGGAATAACACATTAGCCAGACCACGAACACACAAGTCACATGATATACTATCCTTAGTGCCAGTGCAAGTGATTTCTGATCGACCACGACGGATTTCTGGACACACTACAAACTTAGTCGCATTGAGAACAACCAGTTTCGGTAACGCTTTTCTCCATGCGTCGGCTTTAGCCTTATTCTTCGGACGCTTGGGTGCAATCTTCATATCGCTATCACACCATGCGAACAGCTTGAAACCTTGTGCCAGTGCTTCGCCCATATCATTATCATCATGCACACTAGCGTACACATTCATATACTTTTCCAGACTAACAAGCCGGGAATCGTAAATATGAGTATAAAACCACATATCGGGCAGCGTATCACCATCGGCAAGAATACTCTCACAAGCCCACGTTACATTGGCGACATAATCTATGTCAAGTTCGCCATTGAGAAACCAATCGCCACGCTCATGCCAACGAATAGACTTTTCACGACGCTTTGCGTCAAGAATCATGGCACGGATTTTATTCTTCTCGGTCACGACATTAGCAAACCCGGCAGTACGGGCATTTTTATACTGATTCTCAGTCGCTTCGGCATAACAGCCGTTTCCAAGATAGTCACAATCGGGCGGGCAAGTATCGCCAACCGGACGCGAAACCACAATACAACCTTTACCCAACTTATCATTACCATCAGCAGTTTTCATGTTCTTCTCCTGTGTATACCGATTCTACACTATATTATCGGCAACGTCAAGCGAAAAACTTGAAAAAATTATTTTTGATGCAAGTCCTTATGGCATAAGCACTTACGACGAACCCGGCCGGCCCGATTTGCCCTAAGTCTTTAGCCGCAAAGAACTTAGGAGAAGTTCGCAAATCTTTAGAAATTCTTCGGTAGTTTGTGCATCGCTTTTCATAAGTAACCCCGGAGGGACTCGAACCCCCAACCTAGCGGATAGAAGCCGCTCGCTCTATCCAATTGAGCTACGGAGTCATATCTGTATTATACACTGCCTCTGGCAATGCCGCAAGCCCCCGTGGCGTCCCACAGAGGCTTACGGTTTGATGGTGTTATCGTCTTACCATCATCATAGTTATAAACTCTAGAGGTCGATAACTTCGACGGAACCACCCGCCTTATCTGGTTGGTTAGGCCCTCTAGGTTGCACCTCGGTCTTGCAACGAACCCTCATACGCGGGACGAATCCCGCCGCACTATGCCTAAATGCTCACCTTGTTGGTGGGGCGTTAGCCCTTTATACTGGCATAGTCCAGTTGTGGATGCTCACGCACCCACGGTTTCCTTTTCCACCTTGCCATCATGGGCATCACCAGCAGCCTCGGCAGTCACACCCGTGACCCTCGCACGCCACACCTTATAACCCTGTTCGCTGAACGCCTTGACCTCGCCGGCCTTGACATTAGCGTGAACATCGCCAGGAAGGCTATTGCTCAGGCACTCACGAATCGAATCGACCACCGAATCACGATCAAGCTCATCGGACACAATATCAACCGCGAAAGAAAACTTCTTCATGTTACATTCTCCAAAAGTGTTACAGTTACCAATCACATAGCACCAGTATACGCTACTGATACCCACTTGTCAAGTCTGCCATGAAGGTTTCTGTTGTTGGCATCGTGGCAGCCACTCGCGTCGTGTTCAATCATTCTACAGTATAGTATCGGCATTGTCAAGGGGGAACTTGAGAAACCGTCAAAAATTTTTTTCTTTTGTCGCAAACTCTTTGCCAGTAAGGACTTGCGTCCAATTCGCGGGCCCCGCCTCGCCCTAAGTTCTTTAGGGACAAGGCTTTATGTCATGAGAGATATAACCCTCACAACCCAGTCCAACCAGATCACGCAGCAAACCCTCTGCCACTTCCGGTGTTTTCAGAGTGATGCTCTGCTTCGTGCCATGCGGAGCCGGATGCCACTTGTCATACTTCCAACCACCAACGAGAAAGTCGGTCCAATCCTTTGCCTCTTTAAGCCCCCATCCGGTGTGAAGCCGAATGGCCTTGATGCAAGGGATGCGGTTGTTCAGATTCATACCTCCTGTGATTGTCACCACATGACGCTGGTTGACGCCCAGCGCCACTTCCAACGCACACACGATCTTCTCGAACATATCGAGATTGCAACCGTTCGACACCATATTCAGAGCTTCACGAACACTCATTTCAACCTTGATCATACCCTTTCCTCCAAAATATAAACTTGTCTATCTTGTGTAATTAAAGTAGCATATTCGCTACCGTCCCAAGCAAACTCACCGCAATCACTTTCGCGTCTCCATTGGGGATCACGAATAGGATTATAGTATAGCTTTTCTAAGTTGTCAATACCAATCTCACGATTTAGAATGACTTCTTCACACTGAACCCACCCACTCACATTCTTTTTCTGTTTCTTATGAACCCATTTGGCCCTAGCTAATTGATTGACAAGTTTACAACCCCTCATCTCTAACTGATACTCGGTTGGATCAACATAGTACTGATCAACCTTTTTTCTTCCCTGCATAATATTTACCTGCCACTTACGGTAATTCTTACCATTTAGCAGATGAAATCGAACTTCGGCGTGTAGTGGTTTCTGTTTCATACTCATACTATATCTTATCAAACCTCTCTTGTCAATAGGTGCCTATACTGGTCTAACGTCCAGTAGCGTTTTAGACTTCCACCGCTTATAAGGACACCATATTACTGCTGACTATACCCACACAGCCCAAATCGGCAGGATTAGCAGAGACAAATAGATTGGGTTATGCCATACTCGGCCTTGCATTTAACCGTGGCTTCTTTGATATCATTCTGCCAGCGGCCCGCATCTACTCGTCGTGTTCTAGTATACCTCTATTATCGACAGGCGTCAAGGACAAACTTGAAGAATTTTTTTAGATCTAAAGTCTTTAGCAGTAAGGAGTTACGTCAAATCGGGGGCGCTGCCTTGTCGCAAGTTCTTTGTTCACAAGGCTTTACATCAATCTTCTTTCCATGGATAGGGCTGCACATACGAACCATAGAAGTCATGCAGATACTTGAATCGTTCATGTCCATGATACTGATACAGTTTCCTAAATTCACTCACACAACACTGATATACTATACACAGTCAACCATCTTATCATGGTAGTAGTCTTTTAATCCTTGCTTAGTAATCAGCTTAAAAAATCCATCACCAAAAGCCATAATAGCACCCCACAATTCCTCACCTTCATAGGTAAAGTGCAAGGTGTTACTTAACCAATATGCCACATACGGATTCCTTCCCTCTGTCATCACAATCCCTTCCTCTAATAAGTAATCTCTTGTCCATTATCAATCATGGAACGATAAAGTTCGATACGTCGATCTTTTTCTCTTTTTTCTTGTTGGTGTTCAGTCTCGCCAATCTCCATACTATGACACTTTTTTTCCAAATCGGCCAAACTCACACTATCAGTACGATGGTCTTGAAAGTTTTCTGGTAACCAGCTATTAGGAACCAACAAAGCCTCCTTAATTTGCTGCTCAAACTGTGCAAGCAATTGATATCCATTCATATCTCTCAATCTCCATAAGTATCAGAATCGTTCATATAAATCAATCGACCAACTCGGTCAGAACAATTATGTTCCTTATTCCAACCAGCTTCAATTTCTGGAGACTTATCAGACAATCCAACAGAACGACGATATTCAATCCATTTTTCTTCGTTTGTCATTTCTGTACCTCTGGTCTATAATACTTCTGCATACCCATTTTAACTTCGTTCAAACCACGATAATGACCAACATAAGTCAACTCTGGCTTGAGATAATACAACACAAAATGATTCCAGTCAAGAGGCTTTGGAAGATATACCACCCGAAAACCCATCAACTCGGCATCAAATTCCAAATCATCAATTTCATTTTTGGTTAACTGTCTCATTTTATTCCTTCAAACCTCACAAATATTCTTATTGCAACGAACATTAGTAGCAGTAGGATATTTCTCAAAAACTCTATGTTCAACGTCAATCTTAGTTCTATACCTTGCGTTAAGATTCCACGAGTAACGCTTACCGTCCATATCAAACGTAATAGTCCAACCAACATGGATATGCTCATGCTTCACATTACCCCACATATCCCTACTCATCCGATATCCATTCCAACTCATTCTTCACTCTCTCTTTCTCTACTTCTTATATCGACATTTTAGCACACGGAACTTTAGCTGTCAAGCGAATTTTTCCTTGCAATGTCGTAAGCTTACTCTAAGTGATTAGCAGATAAGGAGTTGCGTCGAATTGGCCAGTCCGCATTTGCCCTAAGTCTTTACGCTTCAACTAGTTAGCAACGTACCACCAATGGCAGTTGGCACAGAAATGCCATATGATACCATAGTCATGATCATACTTATATACCAACACATCACATTGTCCACACGGACAAATATCACTAAGAGTTTTCATATACAAACTTCACATACCTATCTACAAGTTCTGATACTGCAATCTCATGAGTACTGATTAGTTCTTTTACTTGGCTTACATTGTGCTTGTTTACAGCAGCCATTTTATTTCTGAAAAAACTCAGAATAAGAATCATAGCTTTATCACGATCATTAACCATGCGGGTAGTCCTTTGGATAATCAGTTTCTGGTCGTTGTGGTTTCTTTTGTCCCTCATATGGCATCCACCACGGAGCATCCATACGATCTACAATACCGGGACTTTCCTCACAAATAAGAATATGTTCACTCACAGGATCATCCCTATGAATCTCATACCTACCCTGCCACACACCAATATCTGGCCCAAAGTAATAAACCTTTTGGCCATTAATAGGGCGACGATAACCAAAAAAACTAAGCCATTCCATTTTGCACCTCTTTAGCAAAATTTTCTGCTTCTTCTTCCGTGTAAAACCTACCAAGAAGTCCATTACTATTCCATACTGCCCACCTCTTATTTCCATCTACAGCGTCACAGTAATATTCATCAATATCACCAATAAATATTTCCAATTCATTCATTTAGTCACCTCAATACTCCACTTAGTTCCCTTCAACTCAGCAATCACACACATGTCCAACTTAACCAGTTCGGCCACAATTTCAGCTAACCGTTCAATTTCATTAATATTCAAGTAGATCATCACCAACCCTCCGGCGTAGGAATCTCATCAAAACCAATATAGCATACTACCGAGATATTGTCAAGAGCATAAAACTCTTTACTATAGTTCCAATGTCCCCATTCACCATCACACCAATCAAGAGAGATAGGATTAGAATATCCTTTTACACAACAAAGATACTCTTTATTCACAATAGGATCACCATAATGCCAGTTCATTTTCCCCTCCCAATAATCAAGCACTTCTCACCCTTATCTCCATCCATATAGCTCACACTCTCATGAGGACCATAATACCACCTATCCTTATCGTTCACATTGAAAACAATCTCGTCAGTCTTCAATCCGACATCATTATATCCACCCTCATACCCAAGAGTCAATACCCTCATATCGCCGGGATAATTCTGCAACTGCTCAATAAGTTCGTTAACGGTCATTATTTCCACCTAAAACTAAAGTGCGTAGACTCATTATCACAAATAAAACTAAAGTATGCCAGAAAGAACATGGTTAACGATGGCAAGAACAGAATAATTTTACGAAAGATTCTCATAGTCTTTTCCTTTTCCGTCATTCTACACTATCTTATTTGTATTGTCAACCAGCGAATCTTTTACGCCCCGATTCTATAGCCCATCAATACCCCGATATTTTGAACCCTTGGAGCAAGGTAAAAACTGATGGAAACCGTCCACGGAAATCCTCCCTGCAAACGGGGATTGCTAGCACATTAGCCCCGCTTGGTCTGGCTCTTGGGAACGGTTACTGGTTGTATTGGTCGTGGTGAGGATGCCATCCCCCATAGATTGGTATACTATCCCAACGTATAACCCCGTTAGGCAACCCCTAGGGAGTACCCGGAGCTGGCCGCCTCGCTTAACGAGCGAAACCCTTTTCACTAGTTGCCAGCACGTAATGGTGGGGACTCTATAAGGGTTTATCGTACAGGTTATCCCAATCTAGTCCAAGGCATGGACCCACGAGGTTTGTTCTGTCTTACTCAATCATTCTACATCTATTATCGTCACTTGTCAAGAGCTTTCTATAGGAATTCCAAAAAATTTTTTGCATTGATGTAACCCTATGATACACAAGCACTTACGACAAATTCGGCGGGCCACCCTCGTCCTAAGTACCATTGGGCAAAGCACTTAGGGCGAAGGGACGATTTAGGCGTTTACTTCCTCATCGTCTTTGAAAAACTCCTGCATATTGTATTCGCTCCACAATGCTACAGGAATCATATCCCTAGTAGAATACTCACAATAGTTATCAGCACCATTGTCCCAAATACCACAAAAGGCCATACCCGGTTCCCAATAGGTCGCCCGTACATCATATCCCAACTCAACCAGAGCCTCATACAAACCAGTAGGCGGTGACCACGCAGAGTCAAAAGAGCAACAAACTTCGTTACCAACCCTAGTAGCCTTCAAACCATATCGTTCCTCTTTTTCTGTACCAACATCAGCCCCAATATCCCACTTGGTTCCCCAGTTATTTATCTGCCAGTTATACCAATCCTCATCTTCTGGCAATGGCAAAAACTCACTACAAGCCTTACCAAGATTATAGGCTTTCTCAAATCGGTCAACCATGTCCGAATTACCATGGGAAACGACCAACTTGTTCATGCACCAATTTGGCATATTTACACCTTTATATTTTGACTAATTCGTTCAATAATCAGATTACTACCATAAAACTTCTCAGCTTGGGTCAAAGCATGATAGTTACTATATGCTTCGATATAGCCCAAAATCTTACTACCTCTCATCACAACATAGGTTTCTGTATTCATTTGTCTTCCTCCTCTCCTCCAAACATATCATCCCAATCCTGCTTGTCAAGACCCGTCATGAGAATCTCACGATCATCAGCAGATAGATATGGGAAACAGGTTTGAATCAAACCACCATTGAGCCATTCATTAGCATCGCTCAACTTTGTAGTGATTCCAAACGGCCGTCCACCAACACTTAGGCCACAAAAAACTACCTCATCACCTCGGACAACTCGCTCAACCGCATTCGTCATAGCATATCGAGTCAGCATCTCTTTTTCTCCTCTTGTTGCTGGTATTCTACCATGTATTATCGGTCTGTCAAGCAAAAAATCTTTAGCAAAAAAGAATTGTCGTAAAGTGTTGCTAGATAAAGACTTACGACGAAGCGGGCCGGCCGACCTCGCCCTAAGTCCTTTGGTGTCAAAGGGTTAGGGGTTGGTCAGTTAGTAGGCAGAGACTGCTAGTTTTTAGAACAGGTTAGCAAACCCGCTCTTGAACAAAGCACCGGCCAGCAACGGCTTTCGGCACTTGGTTACTCGCTCTGCATAGAAATTACGCACCTTACCATCCGCAGTTCGACACGTTACCAGATTGGTAGTACGCACAAACTCAGGATCATTGATACGATACCGACTCTTGCGATTCAGTCTCTTAATCTGGTCAGCAGTCAGCGTCTGCTTGCCGATCACCTTAGCAAGAAAACGCTCATGCGTTCCATGCAAAGGTTGCTCGTAAACAAAGTTGAAAACCTGACCCTCTTGGGCATTCGCCAAGCTAGCCTTCGATCCACCGTAGACCGAATAGAAGACGAAACCCACAACAGCAACGGCAACAGCCGACAGAATCGAACCAAACAAAATCACATCGTTCATAGAAACCCTTTCAAATTGAAAACCGATCACAACTTCCATGCCACAAGTCTACACTAATTATCGACACTTGTCAAGCAGGAACCTTAGAAAAACTTTCTTCCCAGTATTCTTTCATTTCCGCAAGGTTCACGGCACTATCATTCCAAGAAACACTGTCCGGTGTCTCGTATGCTATAGCTGAACATGCGTCTACTTCCCGCAGTCTAGCCTTGAAATCATTATAGTCTTGACACACACCAGCAAACTCATTCAAACTTTCATCATTACTGATCCATAAGCAAACATTCCACGTTTGGTAGTTCGCATAGCCGTTGTACGTTCCGTCGGGACTCATGTTCTCACCCTTGCCTTTCTTCTACTCTCATTCTACTATCTATTATCGTCAATTGCAAGAGGTAAACTTGAATCTTACAAGATTGTAAGAATTGATGTAAAGTGTTTTGGAATAAGGACTTACAACTCGGCCGGCGGCCTTGCCTTGCTCTAAGTCTTTTAGAGTCAAGGCTTTACGTCAAATTGCTTTAATTCGCTTATGTTTCGTAGATAGCTTTAGCTTACTAATATGAGTACCCTGCAATCCCCCGGCATTAGTTCTGATAGTAATTTCGGAAGCCTTTTTCTTTGTGTTAGACACAAACTCTCTAGCGGTGGCTCGACCCATCCACCTAACCCTCAGGCCGTTAGGAGTCACATAAACCAAAAACAACACATCAAACTTTGCAAGCTGCACATGCTTGAATGAGAAAGAATGATAAGCCTTCCCATTCTTGCCAAATGATTCAACAGCAAGAGCAGACTTTACTTCCACACGAATTTTCTTGTTCAGTGTAATATCATGAGAATAACTACCGCCATGATAATCTGCCGTGTGCTTTTTAAGCAATCCATTCCTAACCATCTTTTCGATAGCTCTGCCCCTATATTGGCTATTCATCTTAGACAGCTTGTATGCTATAGCGCTCTTAGAGGGAGAGAACAGAGGCTTGCGGCTCAGTCCCTTAAGTTCCGGCATCACTCGATTCAGATCACGCATCGTAAACATGATTATTCTCCTGTGATTACGAGCATTCTACAGGAGTATCGGCTATTGTCAATAGAGTAGGTGACAAAATTATTTTTTGCTCTAAGTCTATAGCAGATAAGAACTTACAACAAATTGGGGCGCGCCGCCTCGCCCTAAGTCTTTTAGGGATAAGGCTTTGCGATTACTCAAAATCAACGAAGATGATCTGAGCATAACCACGAGGTTTGATGGTCAAACTATCGCCGTAATCATAAGTATCAGCCTTTACCCCTGTCATATTGGCCAGAACCTTAGCCCTTCTCACAATTGTTCGCTGTGAGGCATCCTGATGAACATAAAAATCATAACGCTCCACCCACCCATAATTAGGTTCACCACCAAAAGTATCAGTAATCGTTACAGTCGCCTTCATCTTCGAATTCCTCATTAGGTTCAAATACCAAATCACTCATTAAATAACACACAAGAATACCAAAAGCCGCCCCTAAAGCAAATAGAACATAACCATCCATGGCTCTTTCCTTTTAGTTTATTAGATAGGTCACCACACACCCACCCAAGAAACTGGCTAACAACACCATTTTTTCACCACAACTCATTCGTGCACCATTCTACATTAGAGTTATCGACTTGTCAAGGGTACAGACTTTAGGCTGACTATACCCACTTAAGTCGAATCCGGAGGATTAGCAGAGACTACCAACCATCACTCATAGTCTGACGATTCTTGGCTCCGCGAGTCCTAAGACGCTTGGGACGATTATCATGCTGACCACTACCTCCAAGATGAGCATTGTGGCCTTTGCCCAACTCCCACACTGGACGCACGTTCAGAGTCAACACAATATTCTTCTTTCGCTTGCTCATGCTCTTTACTTTACCATATTATCGACGCTTGTCAAGAACAATCTTGAAGGAATTTTTTTTTGATGCAAAGTATTGGCCTATAAGGACTTGCGTCAAATGCGGCCCGCCCCCCGCGACGTAAGTCTTTACGCCACAAGGGTTTGTGTTCAATCCATAGTGATTGGTTCGTAACTGAACCTTTCTACAGGTCCGATAATATTCTCTAATGCTCCAGAAACAGCCACAATAAATTCCTGGCGCTCAACAGCACAGCTCATATCATGCTTCGGCACTGTTACAACGCAGCTATTATAGGGGGTTCCATCTTCCGTAACAATATCAAAACACTTGTAGGTTAGCATTAGTAATCTTCTCCATAGTAATCGTGGAAAGCGTCGATGTCGTTTTCGTATCCACCATATGATTCGTCCAAGCCCCAACCCGCACTCGCAAGACCGGATTCATGATCTCCGTCCATGCTATCATCAACATCGTCAGACCATGCCTCGTCGGCAGCCTCATCGCTCTCGTAGAAATCGTTGTAGTCATCGTAGTTAGAATCGTCCTCATCTCCAACGTAGGCCATGTCATCATCCTCGTAAGCGTTCTCGGGATCGAACAGGGGGTCAGGGTGACTCATCATCTTCCTCTCTTTCTTATATCGGCAGTCTACCAGAAAAACTTTAGGTTGTCAAGCCCTTGTCGCAACTTTTTTTGCCTCTACCTCTTGCAGTT
>Ga0214917_10005191_pt1 | contig 14043 bp, 12 predicted proteins | sample LL_1208_BB_MetaG_FD_177983 | JGI IMG/M metagenome (GOLD analysis project Ga0214917, IMG submission 177983) | Freshwater microbial communities from Lake Lanier, Atlanta, Georgia, United States - LL_1208_BB | ecosystem: Environmental > Aquatic > Freshwater > Lake | place: USA: Georgia | collected... | reverse complement strand
CAGGGGCACGTTCTCATTGGGCTGGCGCACCTGGCTGCCCGGTTCGCGGCGTTCGGCCTCGATCGCCTCCTCCGGCACGAGATACAGCTCCGGGTACAGCGCGACACCGTCGACCTGCACCGCCAGCTCGGAAAGACGGGAGCGGAAGCGGCGCGCCTCCTCCCATCGCTCCTCGCAGCAGGCCGTGATCAGCTCGAAGGCCAGAAAGAGGGGCCATTCGGATTCGATGTGCTCGAACTGGGCCAGTTCCTCCCGCTCGTAGTGGAGACGCGTCACGTCCTCGATCACCGTCTGGTGGCCGTCGCGGCGGAAGCGCTTGTAGCCGTAACGGCCGCCCAGCTCGCTGCGGATCTTGAATCGGGTGCGCTCGGCCAGCTCGGGATCGTCGACCGCCCAGGCGGGGTAGCCGATCACCGGCAGACAGGCGCTGTCCACCTCCTTGCTCGGGGACTCCCGCGGCAGCAGGCTGCGCAGGGCACGGCGCAGGCGCACGATCGCATCCTGGGGAATGGTGAGGATGTAGGAGCCGTCGCCGTGGGGGCCGAGCAGATCGAGCCCCTCGAGCGCCTCGAGGGCGGCCTTCACCAGGCCGATGGAGCTGGCGTTGCGCTCGGGCAGGCCATGGTTGCCCTTGTCTCCCCGCTCCCAGATGCCGTAGTCGGCCACCCGGTAGGCGCGAGCCACGTAATAGGTGAGGTTCTGGATGAAGTCGCGCTCGTGGCTGGTCTGGACCACCACCAGGCCGGAACGGGTCAACTGGGCCAGCTGCAGCAGGAACAGCGCGGTGGCGTCCAGCTGCAGGTGGCCCCAGCCGTCGTCGGGGACCACCGGCTCGCCGCTGGCGGTGTCGAACTTGGCGTGGATCGCGTCGAGCGGATCGAGGCTGGTCTTGAACCGTTCCACCTTCTCGGCCTGGCGCAGCATCGCCCCCATCAGGCCGCGCATCAGCTGCAGCACCCGCTGCTCAAGCTCGTGGGCGCGGCGGCTCGGTCCATGCAAGCGGCGATGCGCCAGCGACAGGCCCCAGACGCACTGGATCGAATAAACGCAGTCGCGCACCCAGGCGTCGCCGTAATTGCCATGCACGGTGCTGGCGGTGCTGGCGGGCAGCAGGCCGCTGATCGGATGCTGACGGCTGAGCACGACCTGCTCGATCTGCTGATCGAGGCGCTGCAACAACTCGCGGGCCTCGGCTTCCGGGAGCGCCGGCGGCGATGCCTGGGCCATGGCGTCCGGGGTCTGATCCGCTGCGGGGGTGGCGGTGGGATGAACCATCGGCGATCGTGCTCCCAGGCTGCCCGGCGCGGATCGTCCGGAGCTGAGCCATAGATTCTCTCCCGCCGGCCGATCCCCCCATGGCAGCAACTGCGACCACCCCGCTGCGCACCCATGTGCTGGGCGTGCCGGTTGATGTCTGTGGGGACGTGCTGGAGGCGGCCCTGGACCTGCACGAGCGGGGAGGGGGGCAGATCGTCACCCTCAACGCCGAGATGACGATGGCGGCCCGGGCCGACGCGGGCCTGGGCGAGGCGATCGCGGACGCGGATCTGGTGATCGCCGATGGGGCCGGCGTGGTGTGGGCGCTCGGACGCCAGGGCCTCCGGGTGCGGCGCAGCCCCGGCATCGAGCTGGCCTGGGCATTGCTGGAGCAGGCGGCGGCGCGCGGCTGGCGGGTGGCGCTGGTGGGCGCGTCTCCCGCGGTGATGGAGGCGCTGCAGCGCAGGCTCAGCGAAGAGCTGCCCCAGCTGGATCTGGCTCTCTGCCTTCACGGCTATCAGGAGGCCGCGGCCTGGCCGGAGCTGGAGGAGAGGCTGCTGGCCCTGCAGCCCGATCTGGTGCTGGTGGCCCTGGGAGTGCCGCGCCAGGAAACCTGGATCCATGGCCTGCCCAGGCCCCGGCGGGGGCTGTGGATGGGGGTCGGCGGCAGCTTCGATGTGTGGGCGGGGGCCAAGAAGCGTGCCCCGGAATGGATGGGCCAGCTGCAGATCGAATGGCTCTACCGGCTGGTGCAGGAGCCAAGCCGCTGGCGCCGCATGCTCTCCCTGCCCCGCTTCGCCAAGGCGGTGCTGCGCGACAAGGAGGGACGATCTGACAGGCAGGACGGCAGGAGCTGAGACAGGCCAGGGCAGCCGAAAGCCGTCACACCAGGGTCCCGCGCTCGCATCACCCGCCTGACGCGGCAACGTGGCGGCCCGGGCCGTGACGCCGACTCTTCGAGCCTGTAAATGTCCCCTTGGCTGACGCCCCGGCGCCCTCGAGGACAGGAGCGGGAGCAAGGGGTCAGCGGCGTCGACGCCTGTCCCGCGGCATGACGCTCGATCGGCCATCAAAAAGCCGGAGGCTCCCAGTGGAGGCATCCGGCTTGGAGCAGCGATTCAGGGATGGGAGGAGCGCCGCACGCAAGGAGGCAGGCGTGCCTGATCCGCAGGGCACCGATGACAGGTTCTGGTCGCTCAACCAGCAAGCCAGGGCGAGAAGCAGTCGATTGGGTCCGCCGGTCGGGTCAGCCCATTACCCAAGAGACACCAGACAGGAGAGGGACGACTGGTCGGGCCGACTGGTCAGCGCCAGGAACCTGCTGGATCGACGCTCAGCGGAAACCCACGGAGGCCTGCCACACGAAGGCAAGCAGCAGGAAGAACAGGGGGATGATCGGCAGGATATCGACCAGGGGGCCGAACGCCTGATAGGCCTCGGGCAGCTGGGCGAAGGTGGTGGTGGAGAGACCGGCCAGCAGGGTGAGAGCCATCGTGTGAGAGGCGAAAAAGGCGGTGCAACGGGGCTTTCAGCCCGTTCTTGAGGTGGAAGCTACCACGTGTGCGCCGCCGGGGAGGCCGGCTCCCAGGGAGCGAAATCCTCTGAAAAGGTCCCCTGCGCGATCGCCTGCGCCATGGCCGATGTGAAGCGGATCAGGGTGGTCAGGTTGTGCAGGCTGAGCAGGGTGCGGCCGAGCATTTCCTCACTGCGCACCAGGTGGTGCAGGTAGGCGCGCGTGTGCAGCCTGCAGGCCAGACAGGAGCAGCTGGCATCCAGGGGCGTGTGGTCGTGGCGGAAGCGGGCATTGCGCAGGTTCCAGCGCTCTCCCCCCACCAGGGCGGCGCCGTGCCGCCCCAGCCGCGTCGGCAGCACGCAGTCGAACAGATCAAAGCCCTCGGCCACAGCCACCGCCATCTCCCGCAGGCTGCCCACCCCCATCAGGTAGTGGGGCCGGTCTTCAGGCAGCAGCGGCCCCACCTCGCGCACGATGCGGTGCATCTCCTCCACCGGCTCGCCGACGCTCACCCCCCCCACGGCGATGCCGGGCAGGTTCATCGAAGCCACCACACGGGCCGATTCGCGCCGCAGATGCGGGAAGCAGCCCCCCTGCACGATGCCGAACAGGGCCTGATCGTCCCGGTCGTGCTCGGCGATGCAGCGCTCCAACCAGGCGTGGGTGCGGCGGCTGGCCTCGATCACCTCGGCTTCGCTGGCGGGCCAGGGCGGGCACTGATCGAAGGCCATCGCCACATCGGCACCCAGAGCCATCTGGATCTGCATCGAGCGCTCCGGCGTGATCTCGATGCGCCGCCCATCCCGCGGCGAGCGGAACACCACGCCGTTGTCATCGATGCGATTGAGCGCCCCGAGGCTGAACACCTGATAGCCGCCCGAATCGGTGAGCAAGGGGCCGCTCCAGCCCATGAAGCGGTGCAGCCCTCCCGCCTCGGCCACCACCGCCTCGCCGGGCATCAGATGCAGGTGATAGGTGTTGGCCAGCACCATCTGGGCGCTGGTCTCAGCCAGCTGGGGGATGCTCACCCCCTTCACCGTGGCGGCGGTGCCCACCGGCATGAAGCGGGGCGTGTACACCGGCCCATGGGGCGTGTGAAAGCAGCCGCAGCGGGCGCGGCTGTGGGGGCAGCGGGCTGTGATCTCAAAGGAGAAAGGAGGCCTGGCTTCCACAGCGGCAACCAGGGAGCCTGAGCTGGTGGCGCTGGACGCGGCCGACGGAGGATCCTCGAAGCCACCCTGCCGCGAATCCATCGCCGCAGACCCGCTCTGAGGAGACGGCAGGGGCACGCTGCTGAGACTGGGATCAGGACGGCTCGTCACGCGCGGCTCCAGCGGGTGCAGGGGTGACGGACGGGGCCTCCAGCCCTGAAGCCCCAGGCCCTGCTGTTCTGCGACGCTACGCGCCGCCGATGCGTCCACCACCCCAGCCACAGCCCGCGCAGAACAGCGCAGGGGCGGCGAGCAGCCCGGCGCGGCAGGCCCTCTCAGACAAGGCGGCCGGAGGAGCCGTTGGGGCAGCTGCAGCGGATGCAGTCACAGGGAGAGGCGCCACCGGCCATGCCACCAAGGGCCCTGCCATCCCACGACGCCAGGCAGCGCCGATGCGCCCACGATCCGGGCCTGCGGAGTTTGCTGAACAGCCGGGTGCAGGCCCGATCCGTGGTTCGAGCGCCAGGAGCACGTCCCGTCAAGGGCTGGGTTCAGCTCCGCTCTGTCGCGGGTTCAACCGGTTGCAGTCTGATCTTCGACAGGCTCTTCGCTCGCGAAGGAGCAAGCCGAGGAGCCGGCAGGGGCTGCAGGCACGCTGACAAAGCAGACCGGACGATTCCTCCTGCGCCGCTCCAGAGGATGCAAGGGTGAGGAGAGTGAGCCACCGGCCAAGCCGCCCCTGGCCACCTGCCGTTCCGCGACGCTTCGCGACCCCGATGAGCCAGCCGCCCCGGAACCCCAGCGGCCCCCTGCCCACGGAGGACGGCGCCCCGCGGCTCCAGCCCTCAGGGCAGGCGGATCCTGCAGGTACCGACGCGGCCAGCCGCCAGGGGAGCATGCAGGGTCCTGCGGCGGCCGCCCCGCCCTCCACACCCTCTTCACCGGCACCACCCGCCCAGCCAGCAGCTCCACCGGTCGCGGCCTCCCCGTCCACGGCGGCGGACAGGGCGTCATCTCCAGCCGAGAGGCAGCGATCTCAGCGAGAGGGGCAGAGCGCGCCCTCCTGGCTGCGGGACCTGGCGGGGGCCTGGATCTTCTATTCAGTGCTGCCGGCCTGGCCGGGGATCGCGCCGCGCTTTGAGCGCATCGCCCGCTTCGCCCCCTGGATCGGGGCGGTGCTCGGGGCGGTGCAGGCCCTGCTGTGGGGGCTGCTGGAGGGCCATGTGCCGCTGATGGCCCAGGTGTGCCTGGTGCTGGCACTGGCTCTGGTCCTCAGCGGCGGGCTGCACATGGATGGGGCGATGGACACCGCCGATGGTCTGGCCGCCGGCGAGCGGCTGCTGGAGGCGATGGCCGACAGCCGAGTCGGCGCCAGCGGCGTGCAGGCCCTGGTGGTGGTGCTGCTGCTGCGGGCCGGAGCCCTGGCGGCCCTGGGCCCCCTGGCGCCGGCCGCGCTGCTGTGGGCGGCTTTCTGGAGCCGGGTGGCCCCGCTGATCGCCATGGCCCGCTTCCCCTACCTGCGCGAGCGGGGCAGCGCCGCCTTCCACCGGCGCCATTGGGCCGGCCTGGCGCGGGAGCTTCGACCGACACTGCTGCTGCTGGCGGTTCTGGCCCTGCTCAGCTGGCAACTGCGGGGGTCTGACCTGCTGCCGCTGCCGATCGCGGGGCTGGCTCTGCTGCCGGCGCTGGTGGTGCCTCAGTGGCTGGGGCGGCGCCTCGGCGGCCACAGCGGCGACAGCTACGGCGCCTGCGTCGAGTGGAGCGAGAGCCTGGCACTGCTGGTCATGGCTCTGGCTCTGGTGTTTGCGGGCGATCGGGCCTGAAGGGCGGCGGCAGACTGAGCCGGAAGGCATTGCCCTCGCCGGGGAGTTCCGGGGCGATCCGCCGCGGCGGCACCAGCAGCTCCAGCTCCCCCCCTAGGCCGCGGGCCAGGTCGCGGGCCAGCGCCAGGCCCAGGCCGGTCCCGGGTCGGTGCAGGCCGGTGCTGCCCCGCTGGCCGCGCTCGAAGATCCGCTGGCGCTCCTCCTCCGGGATCTCCGGGCCGCCGTCCCACACCGTGAGCCGTACTCCCCCGCGAGGATCCGGGTCCAGATGCAGACCCACCGGCGCCTTCGGGGCGCTGTAGCGGAAGGCGTTCTCCAGGAGGTTGGCCACGATCTCGGCCACCGAGCCGCTGTCACCACACCACGCGACCCGCTGCGCCGGAGCGCTCCAAGGACGCCCCCCGAGGGCGGCGCTGGCGGCGGCCCGCTGCAGCAGAGGGGCAAGCAGGTCCTCCAGAGGCTGCCCCTCCGGACCGCAGAGCAGCGGCGGCAGCAACAGCGGCTGCGGAGCAGCCGGAATGGCCGGACGGACCTCGCTGCCCACCAGATCGCTGATCGCCTCCACATAGCGATGCAGCTGGCGCTCCTCGCTCAGCAGGCCATCCACCAGTTCATGGTGGTCACTGCGGGGACCGAGGCGGCGTTGCAGCAGCTGGGCGAAGGTCCGCAGCGCCGTCAGCGGATTGCGCAGCTGATGCACCAGCAGGCGCAGCTGCTGCTCCTGATCCTGCAGGCGGGCGGCCAGGCGCTGCTGCTCCAGATCGAGCAGCAGCGCCTCGGTGAGGCAGAGGGCCACGGACTGCAACCGCTGGCGCAACGGTTCGGGCCAGTCCCCGCCTGGGCTTTCCACCTGCAGGGCACCCAGCAGGCGCTGGCGATGACGCAGCGGCAACCAGCGCCGCTCCTCCGTCGGCTGGCGCAGACGGCTGTCCTGCTCGACCGACGGCAGGCGACGCCCATCCCCTGGCCACTGACCGACGGGCAACAGGGTCGGCGGCCCTTCAGGGGGCTGGTGGGTCACGTAGACCACCAGAGAGCGGACCTGCGGACTGTCGACGAACTGACCGAGCTGATGGCCCAGAAGGCTGAGAAACCGCTCAGAGACTGGAATCACATCGATCGGGAGCGGACGGGAAGAGGGGCGTCCACACCAATCTGGCGACCCGCTGCGGGAAATTCCGGAAAAAAGCTTTAGGATCCAGAGTATCGGCCGCTACTTCCCCGCCCGTCCGGGCGGAGAGTCCCTGGCGAGGAACCGGTTCTGACCAAGGGTTGCACAAACCTTTGAGTTCAGGCTACAGCAGAGGCAGTAACGCCTCGCGTCTGTCCCGATGCGCCGCTGCCGCGGCCATCGGGCCTCCGCCGTGACGACCCGCCCCTGGCGTGGCCGCAGAACGTAGAGGCGTGGATCCGCCGGCGGAGACGTCGGCGGACCGGCTTGCTGTCCGCCGGACAGGGTCATTGCGGCCCTGTCCGGCGGACGCAGCCCCATTCCTGCCGTCCTTTTCTCCACTCCCCCCGGGAGCCCGTCCATGTCCAAGAAGCGCAAGCGGATCAGCCGCCGCCGTCTGGCCGGCCAGCGTGTGCTGGCCCACGTCCCCACTTTTCACCTCGAAACGGGCTCCCACAAACCCGTCACGGCGGCGCGTCGCTACATCGCCGCCAGCGACCTGGTTCCCCCGGCGATCCTCAATGTGCGCCGCAATGAGCACACCACCGACCGCTTCTTCTGGGGCGAAAAGGGGCTGTTCAGCGCCCAGTACGCCGAGGAGAACCACTTCCTGTTTCCCTCCCTGCGCCAGATCGTCGACAGCATCGGTGAAGACGTGCTGTTCGAGGGCCTCGAAGCCCTGGCAGCCGACGACTGGGAGGAGATGGAGGAGTACGAGTACGCCTTCGTCTGAAGCGGGGAAGCTCGCCGTGTCGCCTCGGCAGGGTCTCGCCCGGCCGAGGCGACCACGGAGCCAAACCACCACGGCGTCGGCCCCGTCAGGGCACGCAGCTGGATCTCAGCACGGCACCGATCCGCTGCGCGACCCTCCACAGCCCCACGCGTCATGCCCAGGTCGTGAAGACCTGGGCTTTGCCGTGCCCCACGGGGCGCCGCTCACCCACGCCAGCTCCCCGCGAGGAAGCGCGCCAGGGCCGGCAGCAGATCCGGATCGATGCCATGGCCGCCGCGGAAGAGATGGCGTTCCACCCGGATGCCAGCCGCCTGCAGCAGCGCCTGCAGCTGTTCACAGTGCTCGGCGCTGACCACCGGATCCTCGAGGCCGTGGGTGAGCAGCACCGGCGTGCCGCCTGCCTGGGGCCGCCAATCGCGGTGGGGGTAGCCACTGCAGCCGATGACGGCACTCAGCGGCAGCGGCTGGTCGCCGCCGGTGGCCACATCCAGCGCCATCGCCGCCCCCTGGGAGAAACCCAGCAGGGCGGTGCGCTCCAGCGGCACGCTGGCATCCAGATCGAGCAGGCGACGCCTCAGCGCCTCGCGGGCGGCCGGCACCCGCTCCCAGGCCGGTTCCGGCACCATCTCGGCGCTCCAGAGGAGGGGGTACCACTGGCGGCCGACGCCGGCGGGATGGGGCTCCGGCGCCCGCAGCGAGATGACGCTGACCTCCGGCGGCACCAGCAGCTCCGCCAGATCGAGCAGGTCGTCGGCATCGGCGCCCCAGCCGTGCAGGAGCACCAGGCGTCGCTCGGCCGTCTCCGGGCCGAGTCGGATGGCGCCGGAGTCCTGTCGGACCTGGCGATTGGAATCGAAGGGGTTCATCGGATCAGGCTCGCAGAGCGAAGCGCAGAGCGCCTCGCCCATGACCGCGCCGGCGGCGGCGCACGTGCGGAGGTGCGACTCACCCCCGCTGGATAGGTTGGCTGCAGCTCCCCTCCTCGCCGCCATGGCCCCCACGGCCCTCCTGAGCGTCTCCGACAAGCAGGACCTGATCCCGCTGGCCGAGGGCCTGCTGCGCCACGGCTACCGCCTGATCTCCAGCGGCGGCACGGCCTCGGCCCTCGCATCCGCCGGCCTGAGCGTGACCAAGGTGGCGGAACACACCGGCGCCCCGGAGATCCTCGGCGGCCGGGTGAAGACCCTGCATCCGCGCATCCACGGCGGCATCCTGGCCCGCCGCGACGACGCCTCCCACCGCAGCGACCTGGAGGCCCAGGGCATCGACGCGATCGATGTGGTGGTGGTCAACCTCTATCCCTTCCGCCGCACGGTGGCCGATCCTGCCGTGGCCTTCGAGACGGCGATCGAGAACATCGACATCGGCGGGCCGGCGATGGTGCGCGCCGCCGCCAAGAACCATGCCGACGTGGCGGTGCTCACCGATCCGGCTCAGTACAACGGTTTCCTGGCGGCCCTGGAGGCCGGCGCGGTGAACGCCGACCTGCGGCGCCAGCTCGCCCTGGAGGCCTTCCGTCACACCGCCGCCTACGACGCCGCCATCGCCTCCTGGCTGGGGCAGCGGCTCGCCTCGGAGGGCGCCGGTAGCGCTGAGACCGCCGCGCCGCTGCAGCTGGAGCTGCCCGCCCGCCAGACCCTGCGCTACGGCGAGAACCCCCACCAGCAGGCCACCTGGTACGGCGAGGCGGCCGTGGGCTGGGGCGCCGCCGTGAAACTGCAGGGCAAGGAGCTCAGCTACAACAACCTGATTGATCTCGAGGCCGCCCTGGCGACGGTGCGCGAGTTCGGCTATGGCCCTGGCTGCCAGCCCGCGGCGGTGGTGATCAAGCACACCAACCCCTGCGGCGTCGCCGTCGGCGCCGATCCGGCCGCGGCCCTGGTGCGCGCCCTCGACGCCGACCGCGTCTCGGCCTTCGGCGGCATCGTCGCCCTGAACGGCCCGGTGGATGAGGCCGCGGCCGAAGCGCTCACGAGCCTGTTCCTCGAATGCGTCGTGGCCCCCTCTGTGACGGATGCGGCGCGAGCGCGGCTGGCGACCAAGGCCAACCTGCGGGTGCTGGAGCTGCCCGAGCACGCCCTCTCCGGCATCGACCGCCGCCAGCTGCGCAGCGTGCTGGGCGGGGTGCTGGCCCAGGATCTCGACGATCAGCCCAGCGATCCGAGCAGCTGGACCGTCGCCAGCCGCAGGCCCCCCAGCGAGGCGGAGCAGGCGGATCTGCGCTTCGCCTGGCAGCTGGTGCGGCACGTGCGCTCCAACGCCATCGTGGTGGCCCAAGGTGGCCAGAGCCTGGGCATGGGCGCCGGCCAGACCAACCGGGTGGGCTCCGCCCAGCTGGCCCTGGCGGCCGCCGGTGAGCGGGCCCGTGGGGCGGTGCTGGCCAGCGACGGCTTCTTCCCGTTCGATGACACGGTGCGTCTGGCGGCCGAGCACGGCATCACCGCCGTGATCCACCCCGGCGGCAGCCTGCGCGACGCGGACTCGATCGCCGCCTGCGATGAACTGGGTCTGGCGATGCTGATCACCGGCCGCCGCCACTTCCTGCACTGAGCGGGCCGCACACAGCCGGTTGGTGCAAGCCGCCCCCCAAAGGGGTCAGCCGTTCTGCCGCCCGCTGCAGCTGCACAACAAGGATTCGCGCTCCCGCAGGCAGCACCAGGGCTGCCCTGGCGGCCAGGTGTGTTCGAAGCCTGCTGCTGCCAGGCGCGAGCGGCGGCTGTCAGTGCGGATGCGAGCAGCCGGCACGGCGGGGTGAGCTGTAGCTTCGGCAGCGGCCCGCCTCCCCTCCCATGCCGATCGAGATCCCCGAATCCCTGGCCTTCAACCTCAACTTCCTCCACCCGCTGCTGATGTGGGTGCTGCTGGGGGTCTCGGGCTACGCCATGGTGCTGGGCATCAAGGCCAAGAAGACCCGCACCGGCACCCCCGAGCAGCGCAAGGAGCTGGTGAAGGGCCGTTTCGGCACGCGCCACTTCCAGTTCGGTTCGCTGGTGCTGGCGGTGATGGTGCTCGGCACCTTCGGCGGCATGGCCGTCACCTACCTCAACAACGGCAAGCTGTTCGTGGGGCCGCACCTGCTGGTGGGCATCGCCATGACCAGCCTGCTGGCGGTGGCCGCGGCCCTGTCGCCGCTGATGCAGGCCGGCAACGTGATCGCCCGCAAGATTCACGTCGGCCTCAACATGGGTGTGATGACCCTTTTCCTGTGGCAGGCGGTCACCGGCATGCAGATCGTGCAGAAGCTGCTCACGCCCGCCGCCTGATCGCCCCGTGAAGCACACCTCTCCGGCCCCGACGTCATCTCGGGACTGGTGAGGTGTGCCTCTCTCTTGCGGCCTGCACGACAAGCCGGATGCGCCACATCACAGGTCGCGTCTCAAGAGCGGCGCAGCGTTAGAGCACATCTCCTGATGCCCAGCCCCTCGCCAAGGCTCTCTCTCAGAACTGGGCGCGCCGTCGCGGAGGACAGGGCAGGCCGTGGCTGGCGTGGAAGTCCTCCTGCACCTTCCAGGTGAGGCGCCTGGAGATCTGACGCACGATCTGACGCAGCAGGTGATCACCGCTGCTCTGCACCAGCGACTCCGGCAGCAGATTGATCATCGCCGGCAGGCGGATCCAGACCGACAGATCCAGCTGCCAGCGCACCAGGGTGTGCTGCATCATCCGGTCGACCTCCTCATGGGAGACCTCGGGCCCGCTGCTCTCCTCGAGGCGCAGCGAGGCGTTGAACTCCACGTCGTAGAGCCCCTGCAACGCCTCATCCGCCTGAGGCACGGGCACCGTCAGGATGCGGTAGACGCCTTCGTCCTGGGGAAGCAGCTCCAGTCCGATGGTGGGCTCCACTTCGAAGCCGAAGTTGCCGAAGCGGCCAAGGGTGAGCACATAGCCCTGGGACCCCAGGGGTGCCACCGCCATCGGCGCGGCGCACCGACGGAACCAGCCCTCGTGGCGGTCCAGATAGTCGGCGACCACGGCGGCAGGCGCCCGCATCTCCATCATGTCGGCGAAGGAGCTGGCGTAGCGATGCACGCGCGGGTCTTGACGCTCGCGCAGGCTTCTGGAGGAGGCTGTGGGGGAATCGTCCGTCACGCTGCGGCCGTGGAGAACTGCGTCGGCGGGGCTGAAGAGAAGACGGCTATGGGGCTGAGCGGGAGAGGAGAGGTGCGGCGAGGGGATGTCGACCCCATGCCGTTGTCCGGTGCTGTCGTCGCGAGCGGCAGGCTTGACCAGGGGGGACAAACGGAGAACCTCGCGCGGGGACAACGATCCGGACGCCCCGTGGGGAAGGACCGGAAGCGAATGTAAAGCCCCCTCAGGCCTCGCTCAGCTCGATCAGCCGGCGGATCACATCCTCCACCACCCGGTCGGGCGTCGAGGCCCCGGAGGTGAGGCCCACCCGGATCGGCCCCTCCGGCAGGAACGGCGCCTCCACCTCCAAGCCGGATCCAAGCGGCTTGTGCTCGATGCGGTTGCCGGGGCCGATGCGCTCGGGGGTGTCGATGTGGAAGGAGCGGATGCCGCGACTGACGGCGATCTCCTGGAGGTGCGTGGTGTTGGAGGAGTTGAAGCCGCCGATCACCACCATCAGATCCAGGGGTTCATCCACCAGCGAGAACATCGCGTCCTGCCGCTCCTGGGTGGCATCGCAGATGGTGTTGAAGGCGAGGAAATGCTCGTTGATCTCCGCCGGGCCGAAGCGTTGCAGCAGGGTGCGCTCGAACAGGCGGCCGATCTCCTCGGTCTCGCTCTTGAGCATCGTCGTCTGATTGGCGACGCCCAACCGGATCAGGTCGCGGTCGGGATCGAAACCAGGCGAGCAGGCCCGCTCGAAGCGGGCCATGAAGGTGTCGCGATCCACCTTGCCGAGGATGTAGTCACACACCATCTCGGCCTCGGCCAGATCGAGCACCACCAGATAGGTGCCTGCGAAGGAGCTGGTGGCGAGGGTCTCCTCGTGCTTCACCTTGCCGTGGATGACTGAGGTGAAGGCATGCTTCTTGTGCTTCTCCACCGTGTTCCACACCTTGGAGACCCACGGGCAGGTGGTGTCGACGATGTGGCAGCCGCGCTCATTGAGCAGCTGCATCTCCTGCACCGTCGCCCCGAAGGCGGGCAGGATCACCACATCACCGGTCCCCACCTCGGAGAAGTCCTTGACGCCGTCCTCGACGGCGATGAACTGCACATCCATCACCCGCAGGTGATCGTTCACCGAGGGGTTGTGAATGATCTCGTTGGTGATCCAGATGCGCTCGCTGGGGTAATGGCGGCGCGTCTCGTAGGCCATCGCCACCGCCCGCTCCACACCCCAGCAGAAGCCGAAGGCCTCGGCCAGGCGCACCGTCAGCCGTCCCTCGCGCAGCTCGTGGCCATTGGTGCGCAGACTGGCGATCAGGTCGCTCTGGTAAGCGGTCTGCAGGCTGCCGGCCACCTCTTCACCCAGACCGAAGCCGCGGCGGTTGTAGCGCTCCGAGTGGTGCAGGGAGCGCTTGAAGGCACGGGTATCCACGGCGGCACGGGCTGCTGTTGCAGCGACTCTATGGGCGCCGGTCTCAGGGCTGACGCTCCAGCACGGTCGCCAGCCCCAGCCAGCGCACGGCATCGGCGGCGAAGGCGAAACGGCAGGGCAGCACCTCCACCCCCGCCGCCAGGGCCTCGCGGAACAGCTCGCCATAGCGCGCGTCGGCCTGATCGCCGGGAGCGAAGCGGCGCACATCGCTCCGCGCCAGACAGGGAAGGAGCACGGCGCGGGCCTGGGGCAGCAGGGCCGAGAGCTCCTGCAGGTGCTTCTGGCCCCGTTCGGTGACCGTGTCGGGGAACAGCGCCAGATCACCGTCGCTCCAGGTGGTGTTCTTGACCTCCACATAGATCGGCCGCGGATCGGCCGCCCCCTCCGCCGGCGTGAGCAGCAGGTCGATGCGGCTGCGGCGGTTCTCGCCGTAGGGCACCTCTGCCCGGATCGCCGCCACCGGCCCCAGCCAGGGCTCCAGACATCCCGCCTCGATCGTCGCCCGCACCAGCCGGTTGGGGAGGGCCGTGTTCACCCCCACCCACACCGGTGTGCCATCGGCGCCCGGCACCTCGGCCTGCTCCCAGGTCCAGGCCAGCTTGCGGGCCGGCGAGGGATCGTGGCGCAGCCGCACGCGACCGCCCGGCAGCAGCACGCCGGTCATCGGGCCGGTGTTGGGGCAGTGGGCCGTGACCTCCTCGCCGCTCTCCAGCCGCACATCGGCCAGAAAGCGCTTGTAGCGCTTCAGCAGCACCCCCTCACGCAGATCCTGCAGCGGCCACACCTCACGGGGCTCGGACGGGACCGAGGGCTGGGTCGAGGCCGGCATGGCGAGACGCGATCGGGATGGTGGCGCCATCGTGACCGGGGGCCCTCCGGCAACGCA
>Ga0214917_10005189_pt1 | contig 14046 bp, 11 predicted proteins | sample LL_1208_BB_MetaG_FD_177983 | JGI IMG/M metagenome (GOLD analysis project Ga0214917, IMG submission 177983) | Freshwater microbial communities from Lake Lanier, Atlanta, Georgia, United States - LL_1208_BB | ecosystem: Environmental > Aquatic > Freshwater > Lake | place: USA: Georgia | collected... | reverse complement strand
CCTCCGCACGCTTGCCAAAACCGATTCCCACATCGCATGCCAATCGCTCCACCCCCATTTTCCTTCGCGCCCATTCATCCCGCTTTTTCTCCAAAAACTCCCTCACCTCACGGACGACATCAGCATACCGGGGGTTGACCTGCATCGCCTGGGGGCGGCCAAGAGCATGCATGCAGATATAACCCACCTGGCTCTTTTCCAGCATTCCCCACATGGACGGATCCCAGTCCCCCGCCCCCACGTCATTGACCACGTTGACCCCCGCCAACTCGATAGCCGCCAAAGCCACCTCCGCTTTGTAAGTATCAATCGACAAAAGAGCATGGGGCATCTCCTTGCGAATCTCTTGCAAAACGGGAACCACCCGCCTTCTTTCTTCCCTCGCCGGAACGGGTTCCGCTCCAGGCCGGGTCGACTCCCCCCCAACATCCAGCCCGCGGGCAGATTGTAAAAGCTCGACTCCCCGCCGGACCGCCTCCCCTTGCGAAAGATATTTTCCCCCATCGGAAAAAGAGTCCGGGGTGACATTCAGAATCCCGAGGAGAAAAGGCTCCCCAGCCCGAACGGATACCTGTTGGTCCCCGCAAAGCCACGTGCTCGTGGCAGGGAAACTCATTGCGGGAGGACAGCTTAGGCGCCGGCCGGCGCGCCTTCCAACCCTGGCAGAATCCCACTCTTGTCCTTGGCCTTTTCGACCGGGCGGGCGGCAGGCAACGGCTCACTGGGGGTGGGGGAAAGCGGGGCGGAGATTCCTTTGGGAGGTGGGTTGTTCATTTTTCCGTATTTCACGATCTCCTCGACCTGAGTTCCATCCAGCGTCTCGTACTCGAGCAGGGCAGAGGCAATGAGTTCCACTTTCGCACGATTCTCTTCCAGAATTTTTTTGGCCCGCTCATACGCCCCGTTCACGATCTTGTGGACCTCTTCGTCGATCTCCCTGGCTGTCTGCTCACTGTATCCCCGCGAACGCCCAATATCCCGTCCCAAGAAAACATAATCCTCGTGATCTCCATATTCGACCATACCCATGCGTCCACTCATCCCCCACTCGCAAACCATCTTTTTCGCGTACCAGGTCGCCATTTTGATGTCCCCACTGGCCCCGCTGGAAATATCCCCCAGGAACATCTCCTCGGCCACCCTCCCCCCCATCGCCACACACAAATCGTCGATCACCTTCTTGCGACCGTACCCGTACCGATCCTCGGTCGGCAGCATCATGGTAACCCCCAAGGCCGGGCCACGGGGAATAATCGAAACCTTGTGCAACGGATCGGTGTGCTCCAGGGCGATGTTCAGCATGGCGTGTCCCGCCTCATGGTAGGCTGTCAGCTTTTTTTGCTCATCGCTCATGGCCAAACTGCGCCGCTCCCGCCCGAAACGGACCTTATCCCGCGCCTCCTCCAAATCGTGCTGGGTGATGGCCTCCGCGTCTCTCCGGGCCGCCAACAGCGCGGCCTCGTTGATCACGTTGGCCAATTCCGCCCCGGAAAAACCCGGCGTGCTCCTGGCCAGCGTGGCCCAGGAGACATTTTCCATCGCTTTCACCTTGCGGGCATGAACTTTCAAAATTTCCTCACGTCCCTTCACGTCGGGCAGGTTAATGTGGACCTCCCGGTCAAAACGGCCGGGCCGGAGAAGGGCCGGATCAAGCACATCCTTGCGGTTGGTCGCCGCTATAATGATAACCCCCTCCGCCGTATCGATTCCATCCATCTCCACCAACAGGGCATTCAGGGTCTGCTCCCGTTCGTCGTGCCCTCCCCCCAACCCGTGGCCGCGACTCCGCCCCACGGCATCGATTTCGTCGATAAAAATCAGGCAGGGAGCCGTCTTTTTTCCCTGCTCGAACATATCCCGCACCCGGGAGGCCCCCACCCCGACAAACATTTCCACAAAATCGGAACCGCTGATGCCGTAAAAGGGAACATCCGCCTCGCCGGCAATGGCCTTGGCTAGGAGGGTCTTTCCGGTTCCGGGAGGCCCCACCATGAGAATGCCTTTGGGAATTCTCCCGCCGAGTTTTTGGAACTTTTTCGGGTCCCGGAGAAACTCCACGATCTCGCTCACCTCGTCCTTGGCCTCCTCTACCCCGGCCACATCGGCAAAAGTCACCTTATTGCGGTCCTTGGAAAGGATCCGCGCCTTGCTTTTACCGAAGCTGAAAGCCGATTTTCCAGCCATTCGAATCTGCTGCCGGAAGAAAAAATACATGATCAAAACAAAGAGAACGAACGGGAGGGTTCCGGCAACCGCCTGCCAGGTGGAATTATCAATCACCTTTTGGCTGACTTGGGGAAATCCGTTGGCCGCCAGCAACTGGTCGAGATCCCTTTTGAAGGCCAGATCCACCGTGACCCGATACCCCGTGTTGCCCTGCCCATCGACCCGCACGCTTTTCCGCAACGCATCCGCGGGCTCAAACTTTCCGGAAAGCCAACGGATGTTGGTTGCCGGTTCCACGTTCAGAACCACCTCCTTCACCTTCCCCTGCTTCAAGTAACTCTCAAATTCCGCAAAGGACAGTTCCCGCGTCGACGCCGCGCTCTGGTTTTGGTGGGCATAGAAAGCCAGAAGAAGAATCGCAGTGGAGACGAGAAAAAGAACCACCCCCCGCCAGTTGGGTCCATCACCCTTGGACGGATCCTGTCGGCGCACCGGTGGCCTCGGTAGCTTGGGTGGTTTGCGATTTCCGGGTCGGGGAGTGGGCATAAGACGAAAGTAGATCTTAGCACTTCGTTTTCGCTTTAGCAATCAGCCCCATTCTTCTGATCCAGAACAGTTTATTACGACTGCGGCCCACACCCGCATCCCCTCGCAGTTGGGCTTTTTGAGTTCTTCCGCCCTCAATCAATTTTCTCACCCCCTCGATTTCGACCCAAGACGAGCCCGAGTACCCTTGATTCGTCAACCACCAGCGGATGGCTCTCCTCTGCCAAGCTTGAGGTTTGTCTCGCCACTTCCTCACATCGGGATGTCGCGGAATCTTTCCGATCTCTTTTTTCCAATACTCCTTTTCCCCCGAAAAGATTTCCGCGGTTCGCGCCAACACCCCCTTGACCTGTCTGCCGTAAACTTTTTCCAAGTATGGGAAAATCTGGTGCCGCACACGGGATCGCCACCCCCTGCGATCCTCGTTGGTCGCATCCTCCCGCCAAGGCAAACCCGCCTCTTTCGCCCCCTGCCGAACCTCTTTTCGAGAGATTCTTAACCAAGGACGCACGATCCACAGATTGCCGCGCTTGGATCGTGCGGAAATTCCCGCCATTCCATCCGGACCGGTTCCCCGCAGAAATTGCATCAAGACCGTCTCCGCCTGGTCGTCCTGCTGGTGCGCCAGCCAAAGCTCACGAACTCCTCCCTTGCGGGCTTGATGTAAAAAAAAGGCCCAACGTTCCTCCCTCGCTTCTCCCTCCCCCGTTCTTCCGACTTTTTTCGCCCGCCCCAGCCGAAAGCGTAATTTTCTTTTTTCCGCCCATCGCCGAACCCATAAAGCATCGGCCTCCGCCGCCCTACCCCTCCAACGGTGATTGAAATGCCAAATTTCAGGATGGGCCCCCAACCTCCAAAGGCTTTCCGCCAAGGCCACACTGTCGGCTCCCCCGGAGACACCCACCGCCGGACGCCCCCGACCCTTTCGCGCTCGGTTGACCTCCGCCATCATTTTAAGCCATGCCCCCTTGCCCTGGAGGGATTCCTGATTCATGCTTTTCCTTTGCATGAATCGCACACCCGGATTTCTCCTGCTCATCGGACTGATTCTGCTCGGAACCAGTCTGATCGCCAATCTCCTGTTCTTATCCCACGACCATCATCTGCTCTCCTCAACCTCCCACGTTAGTCCCCCTCCCTCGTTCGAGGAGGAACTGGTCGAGGGCAACGATGCCCAAAAGAAACGCATCGCGAAAATCGACCTTTTTGGAGTCATTGCCCAGGAAATTCCCGGAGAGATCGGATCGTCCATGGTGGATGATGTCCTTCTGCAGATCCGCCAGGCGGCCGAGGATGATTCCGTAGCGGCCCTCCTGCTGCACATTGACAGCCCGGGAGGGGAGGTCACGGCAAGTGACAACCTTTATCATGAGCTCACCCTCGTCCGCGAAGACAAACCCGTCATCGTCTACCTCGACTCCGTGGCCGCCTCTGGCGGGTACTACACTGCCATGGGCGGTTCCCACTTGGTGGCGCACGAACTCTGCATCACCGGAAGCATCGGGGTGATTATGCAGACCCTAAATTACGAAGGGCTGTCCAAAATCCTCGGTCTCTCCACCCTAACGTTTAAAAGCGGGGCTCTGAAAGATCTCCTCAATCCCTCCCGCGCCCCGACCGAACCTGAAAAGAAACTCGTGCAGGATATGATTCAGGAAACTTTTTCCCGTTTCTCCTCGGTGGTGACCACCGAACGGCAGTTTGCCGGCGGAAAGCTTCCCGCGGATTTGGCGGATGGCCGGATCGTTTCCGGCAAGCAGGCCTTGGACCTAAAACTTGTCGATGCCACCGGGTACCTGGAAGACGCCATCGCCGATGCCCGTCAGATCGCCAAACTTCCAGAGGATGCTCCGGTCATTCGTTATGTGGTTCCCTTTCATCTCAGCAAACTGCTCCGCTTCCTTGGACAAAAATCGGAAAGCAAAATCCAGTTCAACCTGGGCCCGGAATCTTTCCACCTGCAGGCGGGAAAACTTTACTATCTTTCCACCCACCTCTTCCGTCACTAAACGCGGTCGCGGGAGGATGCATTCATCTCCACACTGAATAACATGCCGACTTGGACCCCACCCCACTCCGCCTTGGTTTACGCCTCCACGGTGCTCACCTTGGCCTTGAGTTTCTTCCTGTTTGGGGGAGTGCAAAGAATTAGGCCTCTCCTGTTTTTCCCGTCCGGCATATCCACCCCCTCCCTGCCAACTCCTTTACTTCCTTTTGCCATCGGGGTCAGCCTTTTGGGCCTCTGTGCCTGGCTCTCCCCCGCCCTCCTTCCCGGAACCGCCTTGGCCTTGGGTCTACTTTTGCTCTCTTCCTCCCGGCAACGTCCCGTTGCTTTTTGGGGTTTGCAACGTCCCCATCTTGGAACCGATCTCAAATTTTCCCTCATCACCCTTTTTACAATCCTAATTCCGATTCTCGTCCTCCTTGCCCTCTGCTCCGGAATGTATCTGGCCTTGGGCTGGCCTCTCGAGCCCCAACCGGCCTTGCTCCGCTTCATGGAAGCCCGGAACGCCAAAACTCTCGCTCCTTTTTTACTCTATGCCTTAGTGATCGCTCCGGCCTGGGAGGAGCTTTTTTTCCGGGGAACTCTCTTTCCCTGGCTCTGCTCGCGACTTCCCGTAACCCAGGCCCACTGGCTCTCAGCCCTTGCCTTTGGCGCCGTCCACCTCCACGGACCCACCCTCATCCCTCTGACCTGTTTCGGAGCGGTCTTGGTTGGGCTTTACAGAAATTCGCAAAGTCTGATTCCCTCTTTTCTTCTTCATTCCCTGTTTAATGCCAATACCTGCATCTTGCTTCTACTGGCCCGTCCACCCTTGCCTTCATGAAAAAAGTCGCTTCCCACGAGGACCAATGGATTCGGCGTTGGACGAGGCCTTTCCTCCACCGAAAAACGAAAGGCATTCGGTATGCGTTTGGCCACGACTGTGCCGTTCTTCGCTCCCCCTCAAAACGCCAAGACCTGGTTTTCAAAACCGACGCCGTGGTGGAAGGGGTTCATTTCACGTCCTCCACTCCCCCCGTTTGGGTCGGGCGAAAAGCCCTGGCCCGCCCCCTCAGCGACCTCGCCGCGGCCGGAGCCATCCCCAAGGCCGCCCTGGTCACGGTGGGTTGTCGGAACTCCTCCCAAGCCCGGCGACTGCAAGGGGCCTACTGGGGACTGGCCGCAATGGCGAAAAAGTTCAACCTTCACGTGGTAGGCGGGGAAACCGTTCGCACCCAGCAGCTGTTTCTCTCGGTTTCCCTTTTGGGAGAGGTCTCGCCGGGACGCTCCCCCGGACGATCAGGAGGAAAACCCGGCCATCACCTTTTCGTCACCGGAAAACTCGGGGGTTCCTGGCCCCGCAGACATCTCACTTTCGAACCGCGGCTGGCGGAGGGGCAATGGCTGGTGCGCCATCGTTTTGCCTCCGCCATGTTGGATTTAAGCGATGGCCTGGGCGCCGATCTGCCGAGACTCGCCCGAGCCTCGCGTGTGGGGTTTCAAATCGACCCACAGCAAATTCCCCTTGCAGCCAAGGCCACTGCCCGGTTGGCGTTCACCCAAGGAGAGGATTACGAGCTTCTCTTCTCCGTTCCACCCCGCCATCTTGCACTCCTCCGGAAAAAATGGCCTTTTTCAACTCCGATCACCGAAATCGGCCGCCTGATCCCGGAATCCATGGGATTCCATACGGCGGACTTGCCTTTACGGGGCTATGACCACTTTTGCTGAACCCACCGCTCCGGTGATTTGCCGGAACGCCGCAGAAACCCGGGCCCATGCAGCTCGCCTGTTGCCCTTCTTGAAGCCCGGAACGATCCTCCGTCTGCACGGCCCGCTGGGGGCGGGCAAATCCGAATGGGTCCGGGGGTTGGCCCTCGCCCTTGGCATCCAAGGAGAAATTCCCAGCCCGACTTTTACTCTGTGCCAGCCTTTGTCCGGCGGAAGACTTCCGCTCGAGCATTGGGATCTTTATCGTCTGGAACAAGCTAGGGACTGGGAGGCCTTGGGCTGGCCCGAGTGTTTGATCACGCCCGGATTGGTTGCCGTCGAATGGCCTGACCGCTACCCCGGTCCTTGGCCGGAACCCGCCGTCGATCTGCAAATCGAACCGCAACACGATGGAACCCGGAAGATTCGCCGAATCCAACCCTAAATTATGCTCCGACTCATTCTGGAAACATCGGCTTCTCCGGGAACCTGGACCCTTTCCCGCCAAGGAGAAATTCTTGCCTCGGGAACTTGCCGAGGAACCGTCACTGCCTCCCTGATCCCCTCCCTCCAAAAATCCTTCCCCCCGGATCTCAAACCCGACCAAATCTTGGTCGGGGTCGGGCCTGGCTCCTTTTCCGGGATCCGATCCGCGATCGCCTCCGCGGAGGGTATGGCCGCAGCTTGGCATTGCCCCGTTCTTCCGGTTCGCAGCACGGGATCGATTGCTTGGCGACATGCTGACGTGGCAGTGCTTGGCGTTTTTTCCGATGCCCGGCGGGGTGACTTTTTTGTCACCTATTATGCCCGTGGCAAGTTGGCTCACCCCACCACCGTCCATCCCATGAAAGACTTGACCGAATTTGTCGCTCGATGCTCCTTGGCCGTGACCACCGACTCCCTGCCGGGAATCGAAACCCAGGAAACGCCGGAGGCCCACACCTTGGCAGCGTATCTTCACGCTCATGGATTGGAGCCCGGCCTCTCCTTGGAACCGTTACACTTACGCCCCGCTCTGGCCGGTCCCTCCTCCCGGTAACGCGTACTTTTAATTCACCGCCCCGGATCCTACGATTCGTCCCATGGCCGTATCCCACCGTGTTTGGTGCACCATCTCGCTCTCTGCCCTTCGATTCAACCTCCGGGCCATCCGTCGCTCCTGCCCCCGCGGTACCCGGATTCTGGCCGTGGTCAAAGACAACGCGTATGGCCACGGGTTGATTCCCATAGCCAGAACGCTGGCTCAAGCCGGATGCGAGGAGTTTGGGGTGGCCTGCGCCTCCGAGGGGGAGGAGTTGCGGGGAGCTGGAGTCCGGAACCCCATCCTTTTGCTGGGCTCCACCCTGCCTTCGGAATTTCCCGTGGCCCTGCAACATCGCCTGACCGTTTCCCTCTCCTCGATGAAAGAAGCGCGGGAACTCGCCGTAGTCGCACGGCGGTCCCGAAAAAGGGCTCTGGTGCAAATCAAGCTCGATACCGGGATGAACCGACTTGGCGCCCGCCTGCCGGAATTCCAAAGGCTTATCTCCCTGGTCACCCACCACCCCAACTTGGATCTAATGGGAACATTCACTCACCTGGCCTGTGCCGATTCCGATCTCGCTTTCACCCGCCGGCAGCTGAACCAAACCTCCGCACTCCCCGGATCCTTCGCCCACCATTGGGCCAATACCGCCGCGATCCTTCGCCGATTACCGAACCCCAAAACCCATGCTCGACCAGGCCTCGGCCTCTACGGCATCAATCCTCTGTCAGGCTCCGCAATCAAACTGCAACCGGTTCTCTCTTGGAAATCAAAGATTCTTTTGGTTCGGGAGGTTCCCCAAGGCGAAACCATCAGCTACGGAGCCACCTATCGTACGACCCGGGCGATGACAATTGCCACGGTCGCCACGGGCTATGCCCACGGCCTGCCCCGCTCCCTCTCCAATCGAGGTCGCGCCCTGATTCACGGACATTCCTGCCCCATTTTGGGTCGCGTCACCATGGACATGACGCTCGTTGATGTCAGCCAAGTCCCTCAATCCAAACGAGGAGATGAAGTGGTTTGGCTGGGACGCTCCGGAAAAGAGGAACAAACGGCGGCAGAGTTGGCCCGCCAGGCCGGAACCATCCCATGGGAAATTTTTACCCGCCTTTCCCCGAACCTGCCCCGGATCATCCTCTGAAACCCAAAGCTCTCCTCCAGCTTCTGGCGGGAATCGCCGCATGCACGCTGGCGGCGTGGATCCCAACCAGGTTTTACGGTTTGGAGGAGAGAATTTTACTCTCTGCCGGGCAAGGAACCCCGGCGCTCACCGAATGCGCCGCCTCCCTTTTGAATTCGGAACACCTTGGAGCCGGCCTTCGTCTGGCTCAATTGGCCCAAACGCTTTCCCTTTCCGAAAGCGGCAACGTCCTCCGGTCAGGCCGCACCATTCTCTCCTCCCGCCGGGATTTGAGTTATCTGGGCACGCGGGATGCCCGATTGGAACTGATTCTGGCGACCTCGGGAATCGCCTTTGAAACCACCCCCGTGTCTCCTCCTCCGATCCTCACCCTCCTTCTGCGGGAACCGGTTCGGATTCGGTTGTATGAGAGCCTTCGCGCCAATCCATCGCCGGGAGTCCAAGCCCTGCTGGAATCTCTGGCTCTCCCTCCCCTTCCTCCGCTTCTTCCGGCCCGACAGCCAGGCGGACAACCGCTCGAGGCAGCCATCCTACTTACCGCACACCTCCTCGATACGGGGGCTTTTTCCCCCACCTTGGCGGGGGAGATCAAGGCCGCCACCCAAGCCTCCCTGGAGGAACACTCCCTGCGGACTTTGCAACCTGCGCTCTTGGCCATGATTTCCCTCTCCCGGCGATACGAATACGACTCTCTTCTCCAACTCCTCCAAACCATCCAATCACTTCCTACCCTGAATTGGATCGCGGAACAGGTCCGCTCCCCGAGCGAGCCCGCAGACCTCTTCTTGGCAGCTTCCCTTTGGGCGGGGCCGGCTGATCGGTTAACCAAGCTTCCCACCCCCCCCCAAAGCCCCTGGAAAAATCTTTCCGCCGCCTTGGGGGCGGGCAAAGGGTCGGTAGAGCTTCTCCTCCAGCGACAACTCCCCGTCATCCGCCTCCGCTCCCCTTTTGCCGCCTACGGGTCGTCCCTTTTTCTTCGTTGGGAAAAGCCTCTCCAACTCCTTCGATCTTTCCTGCTACTGGGTGGCGCCTGGCTTTTGGTGGAATCCGCATGGCGACTGATCCCCGGTCTTTCCCTCGTCGGTTCTGGACCATGGAATCCTTTCCCCCGGTTGGTCCAAACCCTCCTTCTGGCACTTTTCCTCGGATCGGTCATGGAACCCTCCTTCCTCCACCCCCGTCCCCTCCCCCGCTATCGTTTGAGTCTCGCCGACCCCTCTTCCTCCACTAAAATCCAACCAAGGAGCAAAACCGCTATGGACCTCACCAATCTGATCACCCTCGCCGTCTTTCTCGGCCTGCAGATCCTTGTTTACCGCATCTGCGTTCGCCGGATCCGCCAGATTGAGGAGGGACCCGGCGATACCAACCTCAAGCTCAAGCTTCTGGAAAACGAGGATAATCTTTTTGATGCTGGGCTTTATGTTGGGATCGGAGGAACGGCCACAGCGCTGGTTCTTCAGGTGATCGGCATCATTCAGCCCAGCCTGCTCGCCGCCTACTCCTCCAACCTGTTTGGCATCTCTTGCGTGGCTCTGGTGAAAATCTTCCACGTTCGCTCCCTCAAACAACGCCTGCTACTTCCCCCCGCCAAGTCCTGATTTTTCTCTCGCGGACTCATGTCATCCGCTCTCCCTTGTGAATAAAACCCTCCTCCTGGTTCTCTGCGACTTTCTGTTGCTCAATCTTTTGGCCCTGACCCGCTGGGACAAAAACGAAGCAACTCCCCCTTCGACACCACTCCCCAGCCAAACGGTGTCGGCCAGGGACGATGTCGTCTCGGCCTTGCGAATTAGCCTCGAGGAGGAGCGTGCCAACCGGGAAAAACTGGCACTCGATTTGGCCACCACCCGGGATGAATCCAAAACCCGGGCCACGATTCTGGATCAGGCGCGCGCCCGCACGGCCGAGCTTTCCGAACGTTTGCAAAAGACGGAGCAGGAATCTCTTCGGTTAGCTCAACAAGCGGGGATCGATTCAGAACGGTCCCGTGCCAGCCTGGAGGCCTCTCAAGCCGAGGCCGCCGCTTTGCGCCAGGCCCAGGAGAAACTTCGGTCAGAATCCGAATCCCTGCGATCCCAGTTGGCCTCGGCCACCGTAACTGCCCGCACGGCGGAGGAACGCGCCCGCGTCGTCGAGACCTCCTTACGCACGGCCGAGGAGGAAAAGAAAAAGCTGCTGGAACAAAATCAATCCCTTTCCAAGGGAGTCACCCAACTGGCGGAAAAATCCGGGGAGATGACCAAGGAAATACGCGACTATCGTCCCGTGGCCCCCAATGCCCTCTATGCCGATTATCTGGCCCGCAGGGCAACCGTTCTTCTTTACACCGAGCGCACCTCCGCCCAAGGAGCGGGAACCAAGCAAAGGGAGTCCAAATCAATTCTCTTAACCGATGGAAATCGTACCGCCGCCCTACTTCTTCTCGACCAGACCCCTCTTGGGCTGGGAGATGCGGGCGGAAGCTGGAACTCCCTCAGCGGATCGATGACGCTGCCCGCTCCCCTCAACTTTCCCAAACCCTTCGAGACATTCCAGACCCTGAAACAGGGGGATCCCAGATTCCTTTCGGTTCCCGTGGAATCCACGGAGAGTCAGCGGGTTTCCTCGTCAACGTACCGGATCGCCTCCGACCCTTTTCGCTTTCCCCGGGCCCTCCTTATCTCCCCCCAAGGATCCGGATATGGGGAGTGCTCTTTTCGGCTGGAACCCAGTCTTCGCGGATACTTGGAAATGGATTCCCGTTTCCTCAACCGTCTGCAAGGAGAGTACGCCCCCTCCGCGGGGGACCTGGTATTGACCTTAACCGGCGAATTTCTCGGCATCATGGTCAATGACCAGTACTGCGCCCAAGTCACCTCCCTCGAAACCGCCAACTCCGTTCCCTGGAACGCGAAAGGAGCCTCCAAGGGCGTCGGGGAGGTCCTCAGCTCCATCAAACGTGCTGTGGGAAATCTGGATTCGAGACTGCGTTGACCCCATTAAATCTTTCTTCCCCCGGCCGCCTGAACCTCTAGAAACAGGGAGCCCCTTGAGCGCCGAAACCCTCACCTTCGAAAACGCCCACGCCCTTTCCGAGCTTTACAACGCCGACGAGTCCCTCTTACGGGAAACGGAGAAGTCCCTGGGAGTCAAAATTACGGCCCGGGATGCGATCCTCAAGATCGACGGCCCCACGGAAGGGGTAACCTCAACGCAGGAACTTTTCCGCCAACTACACCTGGCCCACCAGCATGGAATGCGGGTTCGCCGTCACGAGTTCCTCTACGCCTTGCGGGCAGTCCAGCGTGGGGAGGGCAAAGACCTGGAAAGCATCTGGTCCTGCCGAATCCAGGTTTCCCCCAAAAAGCCGGTCATCCTCCCCAAAACCTTCATGCAAAAGGCTTACATCGACTCGATCCGCAAGAATGACCTAGTTTTCGGGTTGGGCTCCGCCGGCACCGGTAAAACCTACCTCGCCATGGCCATGGCTATCTCCTATCTCAAATCGGACAAGATCAGTCGGATTATCCTCACCCGGCCTGCGGTCGAGGCCGGCGAAGCTCTCGGCTTTCTTCCCGGCGACCTGCAGGAAAAAATCTTCCCCTATCTCCGTCCCCTCTATGACGCCTTGTACGACATGCTGGATGTGGAGGAGATCCAAAAGATGATGGACAAGGGAATTTTAGAAATCGCTCCCCTGGCCTATATGCGGGGCCGCACTCTTACGGGGGCTTTTGTCATTCTCGACGAGGGACAGAACGCCACCACCGAGCAGATGTTCATGTTCCTGACCCGATTAGGCCCGGAATCCAAATGCATCGTGACGGGCGATCCGACACAAATTGATCTCCCCCATACCCGTAAATCGGGTCTGGTGGAAGCCGTCCAAGCTTTGGCCCCTGTCGAAGGGGTCAGCTTCATCCGATTTGAAGATACCGATGTGATCCGGCATGAGCTCGTCGGAAAAATTGTTCGCGCCTACAAGGAGCACCGCGGGGTTCGTCAGACCAGCCTCACCCTGTGAACCCCCAAGCGTCTTCGTGTGCGGGACGTGCCGCCACGGAAAATCGCCTCGAATCCGACCGCCGCATCCGGTTCCTGCTTCTGGGTGTTTCCGCTGCCTGTGTATATGGGCTTTCCCTGCTGACTCCGGCTGCCTCCGGTCCCGCCACCTGGATTGCGCCGGTTTTTTCCGCGGTGGTTCTTCCCCTCATCCTCTCTGTCATTCTTCCTGAAGCCATGCGAAGAAACCGCCTTTTGGCCCTCTTCTACCTCGCCTGGATTGGAAATTTCGCGTTTACTCTTCTTTTGTTGGAGATCGCTCCCCGTTTTTCCTTCGGGGCAGGCTCCTATCTGATCCCTCCTGCCATGGCTGCCCTCGTGCTCACCACGCTGGTCGGGGCCCGTGCGGGAATCCTCCTGGTGGTTCTTTTGGGCATGTCGGAGCTCTTTCTTTTACGACCCGATGACCGGTACCTGATTGCCACCCTGACCACGGGACTCTTTGCGGTTCTTTTTTCCCGTCAGATCCATCGCCGCTCCGACCTGTTGCGCGCCGGAGCAGGGATCGGGGTCGTCGCCTTGCTGGCCACCGTCCTCCCGGCCGGACTGAATTTCAACCTGACCCGGGAGTTGATTCTCGCCGAGGCCATTTCGGCCGCAGCCGTCGGACTTCTGGGTGCCATCGTGGTCGGAGCACTGCTTCCGCTGCTGGAATCCGCCTTTGACCGGACCACCGATCTCTCGTGGCTTGAATTATCCAGCCAAGACCACCCCATCCTTCGTCGTCTTGCGGTGGAAGCTCCCGGCACCTATCTACACAGTGTTTTGGTCGGCCATCTCTCCGAGGTCGCCGCCGGTGCCACCCAACAAGCCAATCCCCGCGCCTGCCGGGCCATGGCGCTGTACCACGACATCGGAAAACTGGAAAAACCGGGGTATTTCACCGAGAACTTTAACCCCTCCGATTCCGATCCTCATGCCGGCTTGGCACCCACCATGAGCGCCTTGATCATTCTGGCCCACGTCAAGGATGGGGTCGCCTTGGCCCGGGAACACCGCCTTCCCCGAAGAGTACGGGAAGCCATCCGTGAACACCACGGCACCAGCTTGGTTTGGTATTTTTATCAGCGGGCCCTGCAGCAGGAAAAAGATGCTCGGGCCGGCGGCAAAATCCTGCGACTGCGCGACGAAGACATTCCCGCGGTGGACGAATCCTCGTTCCGTTATCCCGGTCCGATTCCCCAATCGCCCGAGACGGCCCTGCTTTCCTTGGCCGATGCCGTTGAATCAGCCTCCCGTGCGTTGGAAAAACCTCATCCCGGAGACGCCCAGAAGCTCGTGGACACGATTTTCCATGACCGCGAAAAAGAGGGGCATTGGGCCGATTGCAGACTAACTCCGGCCGAATGGACCGAGGCCCGCCGGGCTCTGACCAAGGCCCTGGAAAATATCCTCCGCCCTAGAATCCGCTACCCTGAGGATCGACGT
>Ga0214917_10005188_pt1 | contig 14046 bp, 12 predicted proteins | sample LL_1208_BB_MetaG_FD_177983 | JGI IMG/M metagenome (GOLD analysis project Ga0214917, IMG submission 177983) | Freshwater microbial communities from Lake Lanier, Atlanta, Georgia, United States - LL_1208_BB | ecosystem: Environmental > Aquatic > Freshwater > Lake | place: USA: Georgia | collected... | reverse complement strand
TGGTCTCCAGGAAAGCCGCGCTGGGGGCCATGCCATCAACCTCAATGACCCGCACCACCTCGCCCAGCAGGCGCAGGACAAATTCCCGCCCGCCGGAGGCTGCCTCGATTTCGCCAATGGTGCCGCATCAGGCCGCATATACCCCCCAGCGTGGCCAAGAGGGTCCATTTCTCCCACATTTCGCGCTCCACATGCGCCGTCAGCCGCGCGGTGAAGCCAGCACCTTGCATGGTCTCGTCGAATTGCGCCGTGCGGGCGGAGGGGCTGCCATCAAGCTCGCCATAGGCAAGTTCCTGAAACGGCGCCAATTGCTTGATGCGCCCTTGCGGATCGATGGTGGTGGCCACCTTGCAGACGCCACCAATCAAGGCCGCGCCGTAGAGCGACCTGATGCGGTCCACATGGCGCATGCCGTTCAGCAGGGGCATCACCATTGTCTGCGGGCCCATGGCCGGCGCCATGTCCTGCAAGGCCTGTTCCAGGCCAAAGGCCTTCACCGCGACGATAATGGCATCATAAGTGCCATCGATGGTCTCCGCCGTGACAAGTTTGGGCTGTAGCGTGACATCGCCATGCGGGCTGAGCAGGGTGAGGCCCTGCTCGCGCAGCTGGGCAGCGCGGCCTGCGCGCACCAGAAAGGTGACGTCGCGCCCCGCCTGGGCCAGCCTGCCGCCAAAATAACCACCGGTGGCGCCGGCCCCCACGATGAGAACACGCATGTGATCACTCTCCTCCATCTGTGGCGCGCAGGCCTTTATCTGGGTCAGGATGGCTGAGACGGGGGCGTTTACAAGGCGGGGGACGAGCGATCGGGCTGGCTGCTCGACGCTTTGGGGATCAGGCCCTAAAGAGCGGGGGCATCCATGAGGCGATGGCCTCGCCCCCTCAGATCCCTCGATGGAGATGATATCTTGAATTTGTCCAGCATCATCGCGCGCGGCGTTGCCATGATTGGGGGCACCGCGCTGCGCCTGCGGCACATCAGGGATGGCAACCCCATACCGGCCTGGGGCGGGGCGCCGGCCATTCCGGCCGCCAAGCCGCAAGGCGTGATCCCCACGCTGAAAATGCCCACAGCCCAGGGCTGGAGCGAAGGCCAGGCGCCAATCCCCGCCCCCGGGCTGAAGGTCAACGCCTTTGCCCGCGGCCTGAAACACCCGCGCTGGATCAAGACGCTGCCCAATGGCGATGTGCTGGTCTCCGAGGCCAATAGCATTCCCCGCGCGGTCATGCGCAATGCCTTTGACTACGCCATGGTCGCCACCATGCGCCGGGCCCGGGCGGTGGGCGAGAGCGCCAACCGCATCACCCTGCTGCGCGACCGCGACGGCGATGGCGTGGCCGAGATTCAGGATGTCTTCATGGAGGGCCTCAACCAGCCCTTCGGCATGGAATTGGTCGGTGACCAGTTTTACGTCGGCAATACCGATGGGGTGGTGGTGTTCCCCTATGCGCCGGGCGCGGATCGCATCACCGCGCCAGGGCGCAAGATCGTCGATTTCAAGCCCGGCGGGCATTGGACGCGCAGCCTGCTGCAAAGCCCTGATGGCACGAAACTCTATGCCGGTGTCGGCTCGCTCACCAATATCGCCGATCAGGGGATGGAGGTGGAGGAAGGCCGCGCGGCGGTCTGGGAACTCGACCTCGAAACCGGGTCAAGCCGTGTCTTCGCCGGGGGCTTGCGCAATGCGGTGGGCCTGGCCTGGGAGCCACAGACGGGCATGCTCTGGACGGTGGTGAATGAGCGCGACGGGCTGGGCGATGAAACGCCGCCTGACTATCTCACCTCGGTGCGCGATGGCGCCTTTTATGGCTGGCCCTATTGCTACTGGGACAGGGTGGTGGATGATCGGGTGCCGCAGGATACCGCCATGGTGGCCAGCGCGCTCACGCCCGATTACGCGCTGGGGGGGCATACCGCCTCGCTCGGCCTGTGCTGGGTGCCCGCCGGCACCTTGCCGGGCTTCCCCGCAGGCATGGCGATTGGCCAGCATGGCTCCTGGAACCGCAGCAAGCTCAGCGGTTACAAGCTGGCTTTCGTGCCCTTCGAGAATGGCCGCCCCTCGGGCCCGGCGCGTGATATTCTCACGGGCTTTCTGGCCCCCGATGAGAAGGTCTCCTATGGGCGGCCCGTGGGGGTGACCCTCGGGCCCGATGGGTCACTGCTGATGGCCGATGATGTGGGCGATGTGATCTGGCGGGTGAGCGGGGCCTGAGGCGCCCCGGCGCATGATTTATAGCGAGACGCCGCCATCCACCGCCAATTCGGCGCCGGTCATATAGACGCTCTCATCCGAGAGCAGGAACAGCACCGCCCGCGCCACATCATCCACCGTGCCCACGCGCCCGAGCGGGATGGAATCGAGCCGCGCCGAGCGCTGCTCATTGGTCCAGATGCTGATCATATCGGTCTCGATCGGCCCCGGATGGACGCTATTGACCCGAATGGCCAGCCGCGCGAGGTCGATCGCCGCCGCCTTGGTCATGCCGCGCAGCGCCCATTTGGTGCTGGAATAGGCGATGGCATTGGGCGAACCGCGCAGCCCCGCGGTCGAGGAGATATTGACGATTGAGCCGCCGCCGGCCCGCGCCATGGCCGGCACCACCGCCTGCATGCCCAGGAAGCAGCCGGTCTGGTTCACCGCCAGATGCTTTTCGAACAGCGCCTTATCCGTCTCCATCAGCGGCTTGGGCACATAGATGCCGGCATTATTGACCAGCCCATGCAAGCCACCGCCGAGCGTCTCGGCCGCGGCGACGGCAGCGGCCCAATCGGCCTCCAATGTCACATCCTGGCGGAGGAAGACGCAGGCCGCACCGAGTTCGGCGGCGAGCGCCCGGCCCTGTTCCTCCAGCAGGTCACCGATCACCACGCGGCCACCTTCGGCGATGATCATCCGCGCCTCCGTCGCACCCTGGCCGCGTGCGCCGCCCGAGATCAACACTGTCTTGCCCGTGAACCTGGCCATGGCGTTTGCTCCTCCTGCCTTTGGTGGCGATCTTGGCTGAGCCATCGGGCATCGGCCAGGGTTTTTATCCGCCCGGAGGTGGGGGGGGCCGATGGTTTGCCCGGGCATGGCCGGCACCGCATCCTGGCCGTAACAGAAGGGAGAGGCCCAATGGCTGCGCATCTTCATCAGCATTGGAGCGAGGTGAGGGCCTCCTGCCTCATGGAAGTGAGCTATGATGCGGATTCTCGACCGCAAGGAACCCGACGACAAGGACCGATCGGCTTTGGTGCCCAGCGCCAGAGCCGTTTTACCGCCAGAGAGAGCATGATCCCCGCCCAGCCTCAGCGGGGCATGCCCTCCAGGCCCCGCAGCACCTCGCCGAGCGGCAGCACATCGGCGTATTTCACCGCCATATCGTAAAGGCTGGCGAAATGCGGCGATTCATGGCGGTCCGCCACGCATTCCTCCGCCACGATCATCCGAAAGCCGCAGGAGAGCCCCTCCACCACCGTGGCGCGCACGCAGCCCGAGGTGGAGCCGCCGGTGACCACCACGGTATCGACGCCATGAAAGGTCAGCAGCGAGCGCAGATGCGTCTCGAAAAACGCTGAAGCCATGCGCTTGCGGATGATGATATCGGCGGCCGCAACATGCAGGCGGGGGTCAAGCTGCGCGCGCGCAGAGCCCTCGCGGATATTCTGCAGGCTGTCGGGCGTATTGCTGCGGCCGCCCCAGACACCGCAATCCTCGCCTGATTCCATATAGGCGACATAAGTCCAGATAACGGGAAAGCCCCTATCACGGCACAGGGTGGCGAGGGTGTTGGTGTGCTCCATCTGCCGCGGGTCAGTCTCATAGGCTGTGGCCGGAAAGCTCGCCGGTTCGGTATAGGCGCGCTGGGGGTCCACATTGACCAAGGCGGCGCGGCGGCCAAAGCCAAAGCGGGCGCGCTGTGGCCCGGCCCGAAATGCCGCGAAAACCTGTCGGGCGGAAAGGTCGCTTTCGATCATCTGGCGGGGAACCCGTTCCATATGCTGGTGTGGTGAGGCTGACATAGCCATTCGCCGCTGGCTGTTCCAGCGCATCGCCAAGCCAGCCCGGCTGCGGGCCTGGGGGAGAGAAACCTCGGACAGGGCTTTCGCCTGCCGGTTTTTCCAGCCCTCCTATTGTGCTGGCATTGCGCAAAATGCTACCCGACGCGCTCAATCGCCGGCCGCGCATTCTGCGGTCTACCGGATCGGCTTTCGCATGATCGAATGGCATTCACGCCCTGGCTCGGCCAGTCCAGATGATGCAGCGCAGTCGCGCGGCAGGCTGGAGCGCGCCGCCTGCCCGAATTGCCACCGCGAGGCAGAACGCCAATTGATCCTCTCGGCACCGGTGGATACCGCCCGGGTGCGGCTCTATGCCTGCCAGGCCTGCGGCGCGCATTATTTTGAGGGCCCCATGGCCGGCGCCTATTCGGACCTGCCGGCCGGCGGCACCGATGCGCTGGCCTTCTACCTGCAGCAGGGCGCCAATATCGGCGGCATGGCGATGCGGCTGCAGGCGCTGGGCCGCCCCCCTGGTACCGCCTTTCTGGAAGTGGGCTGCGGCTTTGGCCTGTCGCTCGATTTCGCGCGGCGCATTCTCGGTTGGCAGGTGCGCGGGCTTGACCCCTCACCCTTCGCCATCGCCGGGCGGGAGCAACTCGGCCTGCCGATTGAGAGCCGGTATCTGGAGGCCAATGGGCTGGATCATGCCTCGGCCGATGTGATTCACGCCTCCGAATTCATCGAACACATGGCCGACCCGGTGCCGATGCTGGCCACGCTGCGTCAGGCGCTGCGCCCGGGCGGCACCTTGCTGCTGACCACGCCGGCGGCCGAGATGATTCGCCCCGATACCGGCGATGGCCTGCTGGTGCCCTTGCTCTCAGCCGGCTGGCATCTGGTGATTCAAACGGCCGAGAGCCTCGCCTGGGCGCTGCGTGAGGCTGGCTTTGAGACGGTGTCGGTGCTGCGCGAGGGCGCGCAGCTGGTGGCGATGGCCGGCCGGCTGCCCGATGCCACCCTCCCCGATGCCGCCTTCCGGCCGCAATACCGTGAATGGCTGCGGCAGGTGGCGGAAGCGGTTCCGGCGCAATCCGATCTGGGCTTTGGTGCCCTTGCACGGCTGTATCGTGAATTGGTCATCGCTGGCCTGGCCGAGGCCGATTCGCTCTGGCAGGCGCTGGATGGCGCGGCGGCGGGGCGCTGGGGGCATGGGCTGGAGAGGCTTGCTGCGGCGCCGGTGGCTGGGCTGAGCCTGAGCGCCCTGGTTGCCCGCGAACCGCTGGGGCTGGCTGGCATCCTGCTCGCCCGCGGCTGGGCGCGAAAGCGGGCGGGTGAGGCGCCGCAGGCCGTCTTTGCGGCTGCCATAGCGGCTGCTGGGCGGCTGCGGGCAGCGCTGCGGGGTGTGGGTGCCGATGATGGCGATGCCGAGGATGTGGCCTTCGCCGCCGAGGCCGAGCTGATTCTGCTGGCCGTGGCGCGGGCCGAGCCCGGCATTGCCGCCCGGCTGGAGGCGCTGCGCAAGGCGGGCGGGCAGCGCCACGCCGACAATATCGCCCCCACCTGCTTCATCACCCTGGTCAATCAGGCCGCCTTTGAACAGGCGCAGCGGCTGAACGGCGTGCTGCCTTCCGCGCTTTCGAATTTGCGCGCGGCGTCGCAGCCTTTGACCAGCACAAATGCCTCGGTGCTCTTTTGCGCCGCGACGATGGAAATGCAGACCCATGGCGGCCAGCCTGGCCTGGCGATTGCCTGGCTGGGACAATTGCGCGGGCGCATTCTGGCCAGCCACCGCGCTTGCGGGGCGGATGACGTGGCGGCCGGTGCGGCGCTTTACTGGCCGGCTGTGGATGCCGAAATGCTGGGCTGGCGGCTGCTGGGCCAGCACAAGGCGGCGGCGTATCTGGCCGCCGAGGCTGAGCATGCAGCCCGGGAGGCGCGGTTTCCGGCCCGCGCGGCGGCGTGATAGGCCTCAAAATCTGGTTGCGGCGGGGCCAGGCACTCGCACTTGACCTCTGGCGCGGCTTCATGGCCCGGCTCTTCTACCGGCTGGCAGCGGGCGACCATGGCTCACAGGTGATCGAGCGCCGCACCGGCGCGGTGGGCCTGGGGCGGCGCTGCTGCGTCTTCGTGCATTTCGATGCCCGGGGCGTGGTGCGGCCCCATACGCGCGCCTATCTGCTGGCACTGCGCGAGGCCGGCTTTGGCATCATCTTCGTCACCAATTCCGGCGTTCTGGCGCCCGATAGCGGGCAATGGCTGGGCGAGCATTGCGCGCATATTCTCATCCGCCGCAATCGTGGTTATGATTTCGGCGCGTATCGCGACGGCATCGCCGCCTTTGTCGAGGAGCGGGTGACAGCGCAGATGCTGCTGCTGGCCAATGACAGCCTCTATGGGCCGCTCGCACCGCTGGGTGACATTGTCGGGCGAATGGATTTCGCCGCCGCCGATATTTGGGCGCTCACCGATAGCTGGCAGCACCGCTATCATTTGCAGTCCTTCTTCGTGGCCTTTGGCCCGGCGGCGCTGGCCAGTCCCGGCTTTGCCGCCTTCTGGCAGCAGGTGCGCAATGTCCGGTCGAAATGGGCGGCCGTTCACTACTACGAATTGTGGATGACGCATCACATGCTCTCGGCCGGGCTGCAATGCGCCGCAGTATGGGATTACTTCGCGCTGCTCGACACCATGCAGGACATTCATGATGCGCCGGAGCCGGCGGGCATCATCCCCATCGAGGACAAGGTGCGGCGGCTTGCCGCTGAGCGGGCCCTGTGGTGCTGGCGCCGACGCCTTGCCTTGAACCCGACGAGTGACCTGTGGCTGGCGCTGCTGCAGCATGGCTTTCCCTTCCTCAAGCGGGAATTGCTGCGCTTCAACCCCGGCCGCGCGCCGGATTTGCACATTTGGCACCGCATCGTGCGCGAGCAGGCGCCGCACATGTATCGCTTCATCATCGATGACCTGAAGCTGAATATGCGAAAGCAGGCGCCTTGAGCGCGACGACCCTCCCCACGGATGGCGCCGCCGCCCGCAGCGCCATCGGGGCAGCGCCCGCCATGTGTGAGCCGGCGCGGCTGACTGATCTGGGCCAGATTCATGCCGCATCGATGCGGGTCTTCCATGGGCTTGGAACCCGCACATCTCTGGGCTTTCTCGGCCGCGTGGCCGGGGTGGCCTCTGGCCTCGCAGTCGATACCCTGCTCGATAGCCTGGCACCGCAGCGCGGCGAGGTGCTGCAGCGCCTGGCCGGGCAGGCCACAGGAAGCGGCGCCTCGCTTGCGATCTATGTCCATTGGTCGGCCAGCGGGCGGGTGTCGGAGATGGTGCTGCGGCAACTCGAAGGCTGGCGGAGCCTGGGTTTTGACGTTGTTTTCGTCACCAATAGCGCACCACCCGCCGGAGATATCGAGCGGGTGCGGGAGCATTGCGTGCTGTATCTGCGGCGGAGCAATATCGGCCTCGATTTTGGTGCCTGGCGCGACGGGATGGCGGCCGCCCTGGCCGATGGCGCAGCACCGCAGGAATTGCTGCTGGCCAATGACAGCGTGGTGGGCCCGCTCGCCCCTCTCGGGCCCTTGGTCGAGCTATGGCGCGCCGGTGGGGCGGGTTTCTTTGGCATGACCGAGAGCCTGGCCGGCGGCGTGCACCTGCAATCATACTTATTGCTGGCGCGCGGGAGGGCCGCGATTGCCGATATGGCCGCCCATCTCGCGGCTTTTGCCGATGTGCGGAACAAGTGGCGGGTGGTTCAGTCCGGCGAGATTGCTCTGACGCGGCGGATGCTGCGCGCTGGCCATCGATGCGCCGCGCTATTTGGCTATGCGCGACTATGCGCGCTGGCCCGCCCGAGCGATTTTGCTGCCCTCGGTGCGCGTTTTGGTGGCGAAGATTCTCTCTGCGCCTATCCGCTCAATCCCACCCATCATTTTTGGCGGCTTTTGCTGGAGCGGGCGGAGTTTCCATTCCTGAAGACCGACCTGATTGCCCGCAATGCCGGCCGGCTGCCGGGGGTGGAGCGGTGGCGGGATTTGCTGAGCGAGGCGGATGTGGCGCTGATTGACGAGCATTTGGCGCTGCGCGAGGCGCGCTGAGAGCCTGCCCCGGAGGGCGGCTTGTTGGCTGGCCGAAAAATACCCCAGGCGCGTCCCGGCCCGGACATTGTCAGTAGAATTGACGCTTCGGCCCGTCCCATCAGCCAATTTTCTGCAATGCCCTGATAATAAAAAATAAAAAATTTGGCATTGTTTTTGCTTAGCACCCCTTGGCGCGCTTCATTGTCGCCAAGCGCGCGGAGTCACACGCAAAATTTGATCGCAAACCATAAATTCAATATTTATATTTCATGATTGAATTTTATTATTATCCAATATAATTTTAGATGGGATTGATATGCTGTAGTTTTATTAATTGGTGTTGAAGCTCTGTGGAGATGTTCATTGATTTCAGAAATGGCATTAAACAATAAAAATAACGTTGATGATACGGCGAAATCTCAGCCACGCCTGCAGCAAATTGGCAATTTCACGGCCAAAAAATTGCCAAATGGCTGGCATTTATTGATTAATTGCCAAATAGAAATAAGCCATTTCCAATATGTTGTCATCCAGCCAGCGGCTGGCGTGGTGCTGCTGGAAATCGATCCGGTCTGGACCGCCAATGCCAGCACTATATTTCAGCAGCATTTGGCCGATACCGGCTTCAGCAGCCGCTTTCCTGGCCATCTGCCGCTCATCCATCGGCGCATGCGCCCGGGCGATATGGCGATGTTGGATATGCTGCTCGCCGAGGCCTTCATCTGGCTGGACCCGATATCGATCGACAGCGATGGTGGATGGGAGGAAGCGCTTGAGGCTTTGCTCACGCCCTACCCGCCGGCGGAAACCAAGGCAGTGGGCACGACCCCGCCACTGGTGACGCTGGTCGCTGATACCAGATCGCCCCAGCCAGGGCAGGCAAGGCTCAATCGGAATGGCTGGATCGGACCCACCGCTGCCACCCTTGCACTGACAATCATCTTTTTTGTGCCGCCGCGCGTGGTCGAAGCGCCAATCGCGCCCGCGATGCCACCGCCATCTGCGGCGGTGGCGGCCATGTTGATGCCGACACAACCCATGCCCCTGGCAGAATACCCGCCCCTGCTGGGCGATACGGCGGCGGAGGTCATCATGCACCCATCCCCGCCGATGCCATCCAACCTGCCGCCAGAGGCGGTGGAACCATTTCAGCCGCCGCCCCCCTTGCCCGCGCCGCCCCAAGCCATTGCAGCCTCGCTGCCCGAGGCGCTCGCATCCCTCGCCCCGCCCACCGCGATGGAGGGCATTGAAATGCTGCTGCCCGCTGCCGATCCCACACCCATTGCCGCGCCAAATCCGCCCATGGCCCCGCCGCCACCGATAGGCTTGCCGGCCGTCATGGCACCTCCATCGGCACCGGAGCGGCTGGTTGTGCCGCCGCTGCCGCCACTGCCGGCACTGGCATCCGCCCCACCCCGACCGAGCCTGCCTCCGCCCACCCAGCCACTGGTCAGGATGAGCCCGGCGGAGACTGAGACGGCGCGCCGTCGCGGCGAGGCATTGGCGGCGCTGGGCGATATTTCCGGCGCGCGACGCTTCCTCGAGCGCGCGGCTGCGGCCGGTAGTGGTGCTGCCGCACTCGCCATGGCTGAAAGCTTTGATCCGCAAAAGCTGGCGGCGCGCGGGGTGATCGGCCTCCCACCGGATCGGAGCGCGGCCCTCACCTGGTATCGCCATGCCCTGGCCCTTGGCGTTGCCGAAGCCGCTCCCCCCATCGCCAGGCTGGAGGCCGAATAATGACCCCGCCGCTCCCCGCCCTTGCCCGCCGAAGCCTTCTCAGCGGCGCTGCACTCCTCGCCACACAGGCCCCCCCCGCCTTCGGCCAGGCGCCCGTATCATTGCAATTCACCCAGCGCATCAACGAGGCCAATGCCGGCACCGTCGGCGTCATCGCCGGTGGTGTGGACGGCACCTATATCCGCATCGCGGCAGACCTCGCCGCGGTGCTGGACAATGGCAATGCGCTGCGGGTGGTCGCCATGATCGGCCGAGGGTCGCTGCAGAACATCCAAGATATCGTGCTGCTGCGCGGCGTGGATGTGGGCATCGTGCAATCCGATGCGCTGGCCTTCGCCCGACGCAACCGGCTCGTGCCGGGCGCCGATAACCTGATCCAGTACATCGCCAAACTCTATGATGAGGAGATCCATCTCCTCGCCCGTCCGGGCATTAATACCATGCAGGATCTGGCCGGGCAGTTGGTCAATGTCGATCTTGTGGGCAGCGGCACAGCGATGACGGCGTCATTGATGTTCGAAGCGCTCGGGCTGGAGCTTCGCACGGCGCATGATGTGCAGGACGTGGCGCTGACCCAGCTGCGCAATGGCGAGATCGCGGCGATGGTCTTCGTCGCCGGCAAGCCGGCGCGGCTCTTTGCCTCTCTCGGCGCTGATAGCGGCCTGCACTTCCTGCCCATCACGCCGACATCGGCACTGATGGAGACCTATCTGCCGGCCATGCTGACCACGGCCGATTACCCCGCCCTGATACCGGCCGAAGGGGTCCAGACCATCGCGGTGGGCGCTGTGATGGCGGTCTATGCCTGGACGCCAAGCAGCGAGCGGCATCGCAAGGTGGCCCGCTTCGTGGAGGCGCTGCAATCACGCTTCGAGGAGTTCCTGCGCCCGCCACGCCATCCGAAATGGCGCGAGGTGAATCTGGCGGCGCAGGTGCCCGGCTGGGTCCGCTTTGATCACACCGCGCGCCCTGCGCCGCGGCGGGTGGTCGATGGCGGCTGAACCGGCAGGCCGCAGCCAAATTGCCCGCGACAGCGCAATGAACTAACCTATTAACTCTCTGACTAAAAATAATATTTAGAACTGACCAATGCAGCCAAGCCCCAATGCCCTGCTCTTCCACGACGCGCTGGAACGGACGATATGCAACCCCACCTCCAGCGCGGAATGGGAGATGCTGCGGGCGAGATATCTCATGCTCGATCCCGCCGAGATGCCCCAAGACCCATTGCAGCCATTGGCGGCCGCCATCGGTTTTTCGGGCATCGCCGGCTTCTTCCACGCCAATTTCCTCTCCGCCATCGCAGCCGACCTCACCCATATAGAGACCGCCGCGCGCATCGCGCTGGAGATACGGCCGGTGGATGCCGAGCGGCTGATGGCCTTCGCCACGCATGAATGGGGCCGCGGCCTGGTCGAAACCCAAAGCCGTTCGGATTTCCTTCGCCGATTGGCCGCAGCGCGCATCCCAGCCTTGATGGCCCTGGCGGCCAGCACGGTCGAAGCAGCCTTCGCCGCCGCCTTCACCCACCGCGTGGTCGAGGCGCCAAGGCGTATCGCCCTGGTGACGCCGATGATCGGCGATGCGGGGCACACCCCCACCGCCTTGACCCTCTCCCTGGCCCATCAGCTGCGCGCGACGGGCGTCGAAGCCAAACTCTTCGCCCCGCAAGACCCGCACATGCTGCGCATGGCGGCCTATATGGGCAATGGCCAATCGGTGGTCATCAATCCACCCGATATTCCGGCTTTGGCGAAACGCCTGCCGGAGGGGGTCGATGCCATGCTGAGCCAGGGCAGCTATTCGCTGCCATTGCGTTGGCGCGGCCTGGCGGGCGACATCGCGGCCTATGACCCGGACGTGGTCTTCTTCGTCGGTTTCTTCGCGCCCTGGATGGCACCGCTTTTCGCCCATCGCCCGGTGGTGGCGATGAGCCTGCATTCCTCGCCGCCGATCGTGCCCGCCGATGTGATTCTGAGCGCCGACGAGACATTGGCCGGCCGCCAGCTGCAGGCCTGGGGCGAGGCCCTGCCCCCCGGCCTGATGCATTTCCACCCCTTCCGCATCGCCGCCAAACCGCTGATATCAGGCGTGAGCCGGGCGCAGCTGGGCATCGCCGAAGAGGCCATTCTCATAATCGTGGTGGGCTTCCGCCTGAAGGACGAAATGAGTGCGGCCTGGAGCCGGCAATTGGCGGGGCTGATGCTCCGCCGCCCCGAGATGACGCTGATGGCGGTAGGCGTTGCCGACGAAACTCCGCCGGGTTTTGCCGCGCTGCCATCACAGCAGCTCCGCATTTTGGGGCCGAGGGAGGATATTGGCGACCTGCTGGCGCTCAGCGACATCTACATCAATCCCCCCCGCACGGGTGGCGGCTTCAGCGTGGCCGAAGCGATGGCCGCGGGGCTGCCCGTTCTCTGCCTCGCCGATGGCGATGGCGGCGACAAGGTCGGGCCCCTCGCGGTGGCGGGCATGGCAGAATACTGGGCGCGGCTGGAAGCCTATCTGGATGATCCTCAGCAACGCCGGCGCGATGGCGCGTCTCTGCGGGGCCGCTTTACTGAACGCCTCGACATCACCCGCTCCGGCCCATCGCTGCTGCGGGCCTGCCATTCGGCGATAGCCCTGTTCAACGCCCGGCGGGGTTTGCCAGCCGCTTCCTGACCTTGGCCGGCGCGCCGAAGACCAGCAGATTGGCCTCCACATCCCGCAGGACGACGGCGCCAGCGCCGATAAAGGCGTGGTCGCCGATCTGCAGACGCTCCACCAGGGTCGCCCCAATACCGATGGTGACGCCGCGGCCAATGCGCGACAATCCGCCCAGATCGCTGCCCGGCTGCACGCGCGAAAATGGCCCGATACGGGTGTCATGGCCGATGGTGACGCCGCGATTGACGAAAACATGCTCGCCCAGCGCGACGCCAGGGGCGATGACCGAATTGGCGCCGATAAACACCCCGCCCCCCAACTCGGCGAGCGGCGAGACATAGGCGGAAGGGTGGACCAGCACCGTGAAGGCCAGCCCAAACCGGCGATGAAGCTCCTCGGCCATCGCCGCGCGCAAAGGCGTCGTCGGCCCTAAAATATAGCGCTCCGATGCCTGCGGCTCGAATGCGTCGATGGATTGGATGATGGGGCTATGCCCAAGCCGCCCGAAATCGGCGATCCGATCGGCGAGGGATTTGTCCCGGGGCCCCACCGTCTCCTCCATCATCAGCACCACCTTGGTGATACGAAGACCCAGGGCATGGGCGCAGTCAAAAATATCGGACAGGATATTGCTGGCGCCGAAGATCACGAGATCGGAGGCCTGCGAGCCGCTCACCTTCTAACCCGGCCCGATACCGGCAGCACCGGATTGATGATCAGCTTTACGGCCAGGGCGTGCCAGCAGCGCGATCAGGGTATCCGCCACCAGATCCACATCGGCCAGCGTCATCTGGCTGTGCAAAGGCAAGGTGATGCATTGCCGCCCAGCCGCAATGGCATGCGGGAAGTCCTTCTCGGACCAGCCGAATGTCTCGCGGTACCAGGTCAGATCCGCGATAGCGCGGTAATGGATGGAGGCTTCGATGCCATGCGCACGCAGTTGCGGTAGCAACACATCGCGCTCGACATCGTCGGCGATGATACGAACCACCATCAGGTGGTGGGCATGGACCGATCGCGCATCGGAGGCTGACAGCAAAAGCCCTTCGACGCCGCCCAAGCGCTGCTCATAGCGGGCAACCAGTTCGGCCCTTCGGCCAAGACCATCGGCGAGATGCGCAATCTGGCCGCGACCCAACATCGCCGCCAATTCGGTCATCTTGTAGTTGAAACCCGGCTGCAACATGTCCCAATGCTGCCAGCGCTCATGCTGATCACCATGGCGGATAAAGGCATCTTTTGACATGCCATGCGAGCGCAGCACCCGGGCCTTTTCCGCTACAGCCCTATCATTGGTGGCGAGCATGCCGCCCTCGCCAATCGGCAGGTTTTTGGTCGCATAAAAGCTGTAGCAGGCGGTATCGCCCATGGCCGCCATGGAGGTGTTGTCATAGCGCGCCTCGGTCGCATGTGGATGCGCCGCCCATCTTTGAGGCGGCCGAACATATTCTCGATCCTGTAGCGCTGCCGGTAGAGTGTCGCGTCGTGCGCGATCGCGACCTGGCCTGCTGCCGGTTCGATGGACACCGAGTTTAGTGTGCCTCGGCCAACGCCTCGAAATCCATAGGGCTGAGATAGCCGATGGTCGAGTGTCGTCGCCTC
>Ga0214917_10005185_pt1 | contig 14049 bp, 10 predicted proteins | sample LL_1208_BB_MetaG_FD_177983 | JGI IMG/M metagenome (GOLD analysis project Ga0214917, IMG submission 177983) | Freshwater microbial communities from Lake Lanier, Atlanta, Georgia, United States - LL_1208_BB | ecosystem: Environmental > Aquatic > Freshwater > Lake | place: USA: Georgia | collected... | reverse complement strand
GACACGCTAAGGCGCGGTGCGGAGCCCCGCCCGATTAAGTTGAAAGATTAAGTTGAAGAAATCTGGAATCGAGTAGCTCTGGATTGTGCAGTTTTCTTAATCTTAATCCTGTCCCTTCATCGGGCTGAGTGAAGCTCAGCCTTTGTGGCTACCATCGCAGAAAGGGGGATTTTTGGATCTACCGCAGCCGCAAGCCCAGACCGGGCCGTCTTTTTCCACTTTGACTGTGTGGGGAGCTTTGCCTGAGCCCTCGTGGGAACCGTCGCAGTAGGGTGGATTTGCGGTCCTGCCGCAGGAACAAAAGTAGAGGGTTTGGCCAGCCTTAGCGTCGATCTTGTAGGGAAAGGGCTGCCAAGACATGGATTGATTATTCCACGCGCCGAAAGCAATGAAAGTGAGATGTTCGCTAAGGTGAACGTTTTACGTGAATGAAAAGGGGTAAGCTAAAAGATCGTTCACGTTGACGTGGTTCCTTCATGAACTTTTGAGCTATTTTTTAGTTCGAGCGACCTTCTTTTTATACCAGTCGAGCAGGATCCGGGTGGGGTTGTTAAGTTTGAGTTGGTAGCACTCCTTCAGGGTGCACCAGCGGTAGTCGTCGGCCTCGGGGTTGAGGGTGACTTTTTTTTGAGTGGTCTTCGCGAGGTAGTTGAGCAGAACGAAATGAGCCGGTTTGTAGAACTCCCTTGAGCGGATGCAGTCCTGAGCAAGGGCGAACTCGATGCCCGTGATGCGCAGACCGGTCTCCTCGAGGATCTCCCGTTTCAGCGCTTTTTCCGCAGTTTCGCCAGGCTTGATCTTTCCGCCTGGAATGCCCCAGAGACCCGACCATTTCAGGGTGTGGAGCATAAGGAGTTTTTTACCCGGCCCCACAATGAGGGCCCCCACCGTGGGCGTCGGGGGAAGCGGTTCGGGGTTGGAGTGCCGTTTCAGAATCTCGGTCACGGCGAACATGTCCGGCACGATGTGGTCGGGCAGGGCCTTCTGGAGCTTGGCGAGGGAGTCGTAGCCGGTGAGCACGGCACAGGAACGGATGCCCCCGTGGCGGGCGGTGGTGATGTCATGTTCCATATCGCCGACGAAAAGGGTCTCCTCCGGCCGCAACTTATGTTTCGAGAGAATTCCATGGATGGCATCCCGTTTGTCGGGCACACCGGCATAGGCTTCCCGGAAGTAGTGGCTTACGCCCAGCCGACGGGCCTGATCCTTGAAATCAGCCTCATGGACGGTACTGAGAAGAAAAACGGGCAGGTCCCGCGCATGGCAGAATTCGAGGATCTCGTGGGCACCTGGCAGAAGGGAAACGGAGTGGTGGAGTTCCCGAAAAACTTCCCGAAAGATAGTCTCGAGCTCATGGATCGGGGCGTGAGGGATGTGTTCTTTGTAGAAACCCTGATATGGCAGGTAGAACTTTTCGCGGAAGGTTTGGCGATCGAACGGCGGTTTGCCGTGGGCGGCAAAGACGCGGTTGGTGGCCTCGAGGACAGGGGAAAGGTCATCGACCAGTGTTCCGGACCAATCGAAGATTAAATTCCGAATCATGATCTGTCTGTCATCGTTGCCGTTAACGCATCCCGCGGACGAGATTATCCGAATGGGCAGGATTAGGAATGGTAGTCCTGTAAAGCGCGAACGGTGAGACCGTGTTGGCGGAGAGAACGGATGCCTTCCAGGCTGGCCTCGGCGGCGGCGATGGTGGTCATGACAGGAATCCGCTGGGCGAGAGCGCAGGTGCGAATCTGAACCTCTTCGCTGCGGGCAACGGCCCCGGCCGGGGTGTTGATCACGAGGGTGATCTCCCGGTTTTTCATCAGGTCGACCACATTGGGACGGCCTTCGGAAAGTTTGAGAAGCGGGGTAACCGGGATGCCGGCATCGGCCAGCTGACGGGCGGTGCCCTTGCTGGAGACGATCCGGAAGCCGAGGTCGTGGAGACCCTTGCCAAGACGGACCGCCGAGGACTTGTCGCTGTCGCGGACGCTTAAAAAGATGGTGCCGGCCATGGGGAGAGCCGGCTGGGCGGCCATCTGGCTTTTGGCGTAGGCAAGGCCGAAGGACTTGTCGATACCCATGACTTCACCGGTTGATTTCATCTCCGGGCCCAGGAGGATATCCGTGCCGGGGAACCGGGCGAACGGGAAGACGGCCTCCTTGACCGAGAAATGGGAGGGGACGATTTCCGAGGTGAAACCGAGCTCCCGCAGGCTCTTCCCGGACATCACCCGCGCGGCGATCTTGGCGAGCGGCTTACCGATCGCCTTGCTGACAAAGGGCACGGTGCGGGAGGCGCGAGGATTCACCTCAAGGACAAAGACCGTCCCTTTCTGGACGGCGAACTGGATGTTCATCAGTCCGCGGACACCCAGTTCCCGAGCCAGTGCCAAGGTGGCGGAGCGGATCTCATCGATGACCTTCTGGGGCAGGGAGTGACTGGGGATAACGCAGGCGCTGTCTCCAGAGTGGACACCCGCTTGCTCGATGTGTTCCATGACGGCACCGATGACGGCGTCCTTGCCATCGGCGACACAGTCGACATCCACCTCCGTGGCATCCTCGAGGAAGCGGTCAAGCAGGACAGGCCGTCCTGGAGCCACTTCGGTGCATTCCTGCATGTAGTTCCTGATCTCCTCCTCGGAGTAAACGATCCGCATGGCCCGGCCGCCGAGCACGAAGGAGGGTCGGAGAAGAAGCGGGAAGCCGATCTTTTTGGCAATGGCGACGGCTTCCTCCGCGTTTGAGGCGGTGCCGTTGGGGGGTTGACGAAGGCCAAGTTTGTCGAGCAGGGCGGAGAACAGCCTTCGGTCTTCTGCCCGCTCAATGGCCTCCACGGGGGTGCCGAGGATGCGCAGTCCGGCAGCCTGCAGTTCCGAGGCGAGGTTCAGCGGGGTCTGGCCACCAAACTGAAGGATCAAGCCCCGGACAAGGTCGTCCTGGTTCTCGGCCCGGTAGATATGGATGACGTCCTCGGCGGTAAGGGGTTCGAAGTAAAGTTTGTCCGAAGTGTCATAATCGGTGGAGACGGTCTCGGGGTTGGAGTTGACCATGATGCTTTCGAAACCGTCCTCGCGGAGGGCAAAACTGGCGTGGACGCAGCAGTAGTCGAACTCGATGCCTTGGCCGATGCGGTTCGGTCCGCCGCCCAAGATGAGAATCTTCGGTTTCTTGGTGGGACGGGACTCGTCATCGTCGGCATCGTAGGTGGAGTAGTAGTAAGGGGTGTAAGCCTCGAATTCGGCCGCGCAGGTATCGACGAGCCGGTAGGTGGGCAGGAGCTTCTGTTTTTCCCGCCAAGCGCGGACGGCACGGGCACGGGTGAGCAGCTCCGTCTCAGGGCCGGGCAGGAGACGGGCGAGGTCGAGGTCGGAGAGGCCGGCGAGCCGGGCCTCGCGGAGCAGGGGGAGGGCGGAGGGGTTGCCGAGCCAGGACTCCTTTTCAATCTTTCGGGCAATGTCGGTGATCTCACGAACGTTATCGAGGAACCATGGATCAATGGCGGTGATCTGGTGGATTTTTTCCACGGTCCACCCCCGGTTGAAGGCGTGGCTGAGGTACCAGAGCCTGGCGGGGTGAGGGGTACGGAGCAGATTGGTAAGTTGGTCCTCAGGGACAGGTGGAGTGCGGGAACCGAGATCCAACCGGCCCTCCTTTCCTTTCAGGTCGAGGGAACGCAGGGCCTTCATGAAGGATTCGCGGAAGGTGCGGCCGATGCCCATGGCTTCCCCCACGCTCTTCATGGAAGTGGTCAGGACGGGTTCCGCCCCGGGAAACTTTTCGAAGGTGAAACGGGGGATCTTGGTGACGACGTAGTCGAGCGTGGGCTCGAAAGAGGCGGGAGTTTCCCGGGTGATGTCGTTCTTGAGCTCGTCGAGGGTGTAACCGACGGCCAGTTTGGCGGCGATCTTGGCAATGGGGAATCCGGTGGCCTTGGAAGCAAGGGCGGAGGAGCGGGAGACCCGCGGGTTCATCTCAATGACGACCATCCGGCCGGTGCGGGGGCAGACGGCAAACTGGATATTGGAGCCACCGGTTTCGACGCCGATCTCCCGGATGACGGCGAAGGAGGCGTCCCGCATGCGCTGATATTCGCGGTCGGTGAGGGTTTGGGCGGGGGCGACGGTGATGCTGTCGCCGGTATGGACACCCATGGGATCGAAGTTCTCGATGGAGCAGATGATGACGCAGTTGTCGGCCCGATCCCGCATCACCTCCATTTCGTACTCTTTCCAGCCAAGGAGGGATTCCTCCACGAGGATTTCGGAAGTGGGGGAGGCATCGAGACCCTTGGCGGCAATGGCCTCAAACTCCTCGCGGTTGTAGGCGATGCCTCCGCCGGTGCCGCCGAGAGTGAAGGCAGGGCGAATGATGAGGGGAAAGGTGCCGATCTTGGCCATGGCGGCCCGGGCCTCCTCCATGGAGTGGGCGGTGGCCGAGCGGGCGCATTCCAGGCCGATCTTTTGCATGCAGTCCTTAAACAACTGACGGTCCTCGCCCTTGCGGATGGCCTCCACCTGGGCGCCGATGAGCTTCACGTTGTGGCGGGTGAGGGCGCCGGACTGGTGGAGGGCCATGGCGGTGTTCAGGGCGGTCTGGCCGCCGAGGGTGGGGAGGAGGGCGTCCGGCTTCTCCTTGGCGAGGATGTGTTCCACCACTTCCGGGGTGATCGGTTCAATGTAGGTACGGTCGGCAAATTCCGGATCCGTCATGATCGTGGCCGGATTGCTGTTGACGAGGATGACCCGGTAGCCCTCCTCGCGGAGGGCCTTGCAGGCCTGGACACCGGAGTAGTCGAACTCGCAGGCTTGGCCGATGATGATGGGTCCTGAGCCGATGATCAGGATTGATTGAATGTCCGTCCGGCGGGGCATTGGTTCAAACCTTATAGGTTCGATCGAAGGATTGAAAGTTGGCAGATGAAAGGCGGCAGATCGTAGATGGGAATTATCGGTAGATAGAAAATAGGGGGGGCCTCGAGAAAGACCTATCCGGGAGGGAAAAAATGGTGCAGGGCTTCGGCGATGCCGGTGCCGCCGGGGGATGAGGCGAGGTAGCCACCCTCCCTTTTTACCTGGGCAAGGACCTCCGGGTGGGAGTTGGAAGGGCAGGCGAGGTAATGTCCGTGGCGGCGGGTGAGCATGGAGAGATCGTTCAGGTTATCACCGGCAACGAAAGTGGCAGCGGGTCCGAGATCGAGCAGGGTCTGGACGTGGCCGAGGCATGAGCCTTTGTGGTAGTCGGCGTGGGCGAAGCGGAAGTAGGGCCCATTGCGAATGGTGAGGATCTCGGGCCGGTCCTTGAGGATCTCCTGCACCATCTTTTCGGCATGGGCGATTCCTGTCGGGGTTTCCACCACAAGCCCGATAGCGCCGACATCCGGGATCACAGTGACGTCCTCGTGGGAGCCCACCTCCTTTTCGATTCTCTCCAGGATGGCGCCATGCCGGCCAAAAAGGGCTTCGTGAACCTCGGTGCAGGTACGGTTCCACTCCTCGACCGGGTAAGCCTTCTTGTTTTCCACCCGGTGAATCTCGCGTTCCACGGTGACAATCCATTCAGGGAAGACCGGGGCGTGGTGATGGAGAAGGGCCTCCCGGAGCCCCTCCCAGGAGCGGCCCGTAGCCACCGCCCAAGAAACTTCGCCTCTCTTGCGGGAAGACTGCAACCATTCAAAAAATTCCGGGGCAAGAGGTGCCGAGGGATCCTCGGTGGTCAAGGTGCCGTCGAAGTCGGTGCAGACAAGCAGAGGATTCAATGTGGGAGGTTCAGTTCGTAATGAAGCGCGGCTGCCACAAAGATGGAGGCGGTTTCCGAACGAAGGACCAGTGGCCCCAGGGAGGCGGGGCGAAATCCGGCGGCACGGGCGCGGCCCGTTTCCGAAGGGGTAAAGTCGCCTTCCGGGCCGATCAGCACGTCGACGGCGGAAACCACCGCCTGTTGTTTGGCCTCCGCGACGAGAGTGGAGAGGGGGCGGGCCTCCGGTTGAAGGGAGCCGATGATGCGGGCGATGGGCGGGGCCAGATTCGGGGCGGCCAGAAAAGTATCGAGCGGTGCGGCTTCGGGGATTTTGGGTAACCAGTTCTGACCGGACTGTTTGCAGGCAGCCAGGGCGATGGCCTGCCAGCGGGAGGAGATCCTTTTTTCCCCCTCCGGCTTGGAAACCGACCGTTCCGAGGCGATGGGCCAGATTTCCGAAACACCGAGTTCGGTGAGTTTTTGGATGAGAAGCTCCATTCCGGTGGGTTTGATGAGGGCTTGGCCAAAACGGATGCGGCAAGCGGGGCGGGGGGATTTGGCAGTGGAGAGGGTTTCATACGAGACGCGTTCGGGGGCGACCCCCGTCAGGCGTACGCGGAGCTCGGTGCCGCGGCCATCAAAGACGGCGGCGGAGTCGCCGGAGCGAAGGCGGAGGACATGGACGGCGTGGTGGGACTCCTCGGGTGGAAGGTGGCCCGAGGCGAGGTCGGGTTGGTAGAAACGGTGGCCGGGCACGGGATCAGCCCTTGAACAGTTTGCGGGCTTTTTCGAGAAAAGAGCGACCCTCCGGGTGGGTGGACTCGTCGCAAAGGTGGGAGAAGTTTTCCAGAGCCTGTTTTTGGGCGGCGCTGAGATGTTTGGGAATCTCCACGCGGACGCGGACATGAAGATCGCCGCGTCCCCGACCGGCGAGGGAGGGAACACCCTGGGAGCGCAGGCGGAATACCTTGTCCGAAGCGGTGCCGGCCGGAATTTTTAGGCTCAGCTCCCCCTCGAGACTGGGGACGCTGATTTCCGAGCCGAGGGTGAGCTGGGCGAAGGAGACGGGCACCTCGCAGAAGAGGTCGTCCTCCTGTCGCTCGAAAACAGGATGAGAGCGGACGGAGAGAACCACATAGAGATCGCCGGCGACCCCTCCGCGGGTACCGGCTTCGCCCTGACCTGACGAGCGAAGGCGGGCACCTGTATCGACGCCGGGCGGAATCTTGAGTTTGATGCGGGCGTTTTCCTCGGCCCGTCCTTCCCCATGGCAGTGCTTGCAAGGGTGTTCGATGGTTTGACCATTCCCCCCGCACTTCGGGCATGGTTGGGCGATGGAGAAGAAGCCCCGGTTGACGGCGACTTGGCCCTGGCCACGGCAGGTCGAGCAGGTGACGACCTTGGAGCCGGAAGCGGCCCCCGTACCGTCACAATGGGAGCAGGGGGATGGGCGGCGGACGATAATCTCCTTTTCGCATCCCCGGACAGCTTCCATGAAATCGATCTCCAGGTCGTAACGGAGGTCGGCACCCTGGGTGGAACGGGAGCCGCGCCGCCGGCCCCGGCCGCCTCCACTCCCCCCGAAGGCGTCCTCAAAAATGTCCCCGAAAATGGTCCCGCCAAGGCCGCCGGATCCAAAGACATCCCGGAAAAGTTCAAACGGATCGTGGAAGCCGCCTCCGGGCATACCCCCCCCGGGCGCAAAGGCTTGGTGACCAAAACGATCATAGGCTTCGCGTTTCTGCGGGTCCGAGAGGACCTCGTAGGCTTCGCCAATCTCCTTGAATTTTTCCTCCGCCTTTTTGTCGCCCTTGTGTTTGTCAGGGTGATGTTGGACCGCGAGCTTGCGGTAGGCCTTTTTGATCTCCTCCTGGCTGGCGCTGCGGCCGACCCCGAGAACCTCGTAATAGTCTTTTTTTGCGGCCACGATCAAGCGGCCGGAGGGGCGGGTTGGGCGGGAGCGACGGTGACCACACTGGCCGGGCGGAGGAGGCGATCGCCCAGCTTGAAACCCCGGCGCCTCTGGTGAAGAACGGTGCCTTCCGGTTTACCGGGGGCGGGTTCCGTGCCGATGGCTTCGTGGAGGTGGGGATCGAACGCCTTGCCAACAGCGTCGATAGCGGTGACCCCGTGGTCGGCGAGGAAACGTTCAAACTGGCTCTGGATAAGCTTGAGGCCGGAGAGAACCGAAGCGACATCCTTCGCGGATGTGGCGGCCTGAAGACCCAGTTCAAAGTGATCCAGCAGGGGAAGCAAGTCGGAGAGGATCGATTGGTTGGCGTATTTGAGGGACTCCTCTTTTTCCCGCGTCAGACGTTTCCGGGAGTTTTCAAAATCAGCCCGGACACGGAGAAGTTGATCCTTGAGGGAGGCAATCTCGGCAGTGGGATCCGGCTTAATGGCGGTAGGAGGGGTGGAGGGGGCGGGTTGGCCATCGGGAAGAACAATCTTGGGTTCTTCGGCGGGCGGGTGATCCGGGTTTTGGGAGTGTTTGGCTTTCATGGGTTTAAGCTAAAAACAACATCAAGATAAGACGCATAAATTATTCTCCGGGAGAGAGATGTCAACAGGACGCGGAGGGTCCTGATGAATCCAAAAGAGAATTAGCAACAAGGGACAAGACTACTGTTCGGACCAAAGGAAGTGGCGGTTGCGGAGATCGTCGATTTTCCGGGCAAAGGATGACTGATTGGGGCCGCCGGTATTTTCCAGAATGCGATAAATGGCAAGAGCCCCCTTGAAGTCACCCCGTTTTTCCTGAATGCGCGCCGCTTCCGCCCCTGCCCTAGCAAACCAAAGGTATTCCGGCTGGGAAGGAGCGTTGGGGGAGACGTCCAGCCGACCATAGAGGACATCGAGATAGGCTTGGAGTGCATCATCCTCCCGGCCGAGCTGCTCGAGGGATCGGCCCTTGATAAAACCGACTTCGTTTTTGTCCGAGGCATCGGCGGCGGGACTTTTGAGAATCCCATCGGCCGTATTGATGGAGCGTTCAAGGTTTCCTTTGTCGGCGCCTCCGAGGGCGAACTCACAGGCGAGTCGCCGGCGACTGATTTCCACCCAGGCACGTTGGTCGGGGCTGCGGCTGGCGAGGAGCGAGTTGGCGATCAGCAGGCCGCCCGCATAATCGCCGGAGGCCCGGCAGGCATCGATCTCGGCCAGACGGGCATCGGTCCGCAACGGGGAGTTTTCCGGAAGGGAGCGGAAAAGTTTGATGGCCTCATCGGGATTGCCAAGGGCAAGGGCGCTAAGACCCGCATAATACAGGGCGTTGTCCGCCAGGGGATCCTTGGGAAACTTTTTGGCCATCTCGCGAAAGGCCGTGAGGGCCTCGCCGTGGTTCTTTTCCTCATAGTGGGTCTGGGCGATCTGAAACGAGAGCGCCGGGGCGAGGGTACTTTCGGGGAAACGGCTGAGAATTTTGGCGAATTCCGCCCGGGCCTGCGTGCCGGTCAGATCCTTGGCCCGGAGCCGGGCTTCAATACCGGAGGCCAGGGCCTGAGGGAGCAGGGGCGAGTCGGGGAAAGACTTTTCGAATTCGGCAAAAGCGGTGGCGGCCTCGGGATAATTGCCGGCCCGAAGGAGGGAGCTGGCCCGGCGCAAAACCGCCTCGGCCTGAAAAGAACCCGAGCCGGGCAACTGAGCCACTTCCTTGAGGGCGTTCCGGCTGGCGGCGGAATCACCCTTGGACTCCAGCATCCGACCCCGCTCCAGGGCGAGAGCCGCCCGGCGTTCGCTTTCGGGAAACTTCTCGGCGAAGGTTTTTTCCAGTCGGGCGAATCCGATCGGATCAGGAATCCGGGCAACGGCAAGCGCGGCATTGTAGAGGGCGTTTTCCGACTCCCCGGGAGTGGGAGCCGTTTTTAGGGCGGTTTCGTAGCAGGTGGCGGACTCAAGTGCCTTGCCTTCCTTCAGGAGAAGATCGCCCAAGGCGAAATTTGCCCGATACGAAATTTCGCCGGATAGATCGGATCGCTTTAAGAGGTTGCGGAGCTGGTCCCGGGCAGCGGATCCCTGCCCCTGCTTGGCGAGGGCTTCGGAAAGAATCACCTGGGCGCCGGGAACCGCCGGGGAGGAGGGATAATTCTTGATCAGGTTGTCGAGGTCGGCGGCGGCGGCCTCGGCGTTGCCGGCTTCCAAGGTGGCCGAACCCAGCAGAAGCAGGGCCGGGGCAAAGCGACCCCGTTTTTCGTCGTCGTTTTCCCGCTCGCGCACGGAGTCGCGCAGACGGAGGGCCGCAGTGGGAAGAGACTGGGAGGCCTGGGCGGCCGCGAGGTATTCCCGGGCGGCGGCGAGATAGGTTTCCGGATCCCCGCCACGATCCAGAGCCTTTTCCAGAGCCGTGGCGGCATCGGCCGGCTTGCCGCGGGTCCGGTCAATCCGGGCAATGGCGATCCAGGCACGGGCCAGGAGATCGCGTCCGGCCCCGTCTGCTTCCTCGACCAGTTTTTGAAAGAGTTCGCGGGCCTCCTCGCTCTTGCCGCGAGCCCCGGTGATCTCGGCTTTCCAGTAGCGGGCTTCCACCCGTGCGGAGGCGGGAGCATCCTCCCCGATCAGGGCCAAAACCCTTTCCGCCTCGTCCTGTTTCCCTTCGGCCAAAAGGGTTTTGACGAGAAGAATCCTTGCGGATCCGGCCGTGGTGGTATCCGCCTTTTCCATCAACTGCCGCAACTGTTTTTGTCCCTCCTCCCGCTGGTCTTCATTGAGCAGGGCGAAAGCAAGGCCAAGTCGGGCCTGGTTGGCCTGGACTTCGGGAAAGGAGCTGAAATCGAGCCGTTTCCAATCCGCCAAAGCCTCCCGCCAGCGCCCCGCCTCGTTCAGGGCCGAAGCGCGTACCAGCAGGACACGGTTGGCCATGTCGGGCGGCGGGGTTTTGGGAAGAGCCGTCAGGGCCTCCCCTGGGCGGCCATCGGCCAAAAGGGCTTCGGACAAAAGAACCTGGGCTTCCGGCTGGGGCGATGGACCGCTTTTCTGCAACCACCCGCGAATGCGGGCGACGGCATCCCGGGCCAGTCCATCGCGAATCATCTCCTCGGCCACGCGAAGATCTTTCGGCAACTCGGCGGAGTGTAGCTGAAGGAGGGAGCCGAGGATGAGGATTAGGATGAGTCGTGCGAATTTCATTTTGCCAGATCTCGAAGAACCCTGCCGGTGGCGCTTTCGATACAGCGGGCCACTTCGGACGGCGTGCCGCGGGCGACAATACGGCCACCGGCCTCCCCGCCGCCGGGGCCGAGATCGACCAAATAATCCGCATGGCGGATGACATCGGGGTGATGTTCCACAACGACGAGAGTATGGCCGGAATCGCACAAGGCGAAGAAAACCGAAAGTAGACGCTCAACCTCGGCGAGATGAAGTCCGGTGGTGGGCTCATCGAGGAGATACAGGGACGGACCGCGGGTGCGGGAGGCCAAGGCCGTGGCGAGGCGGACCCGCTGGGCCTCGCCGCCGGAGAGACGGTCGGCTGGTTGGCCGACAGGAAGGTACCCCAGGCCGACCTTTTGCAGCGCCTCCAGGGCGGAGGCGAGGGTGGGGATGGCCCGGAAAAGCTGAAACGCGCGATCGACGGAAAGGTCGAGGACATCAGCGATGGATTGACCACGGTAGGTGATGGCGAGGGTTTCGCGGTTGTAGCGTCGACCGCCACAGGTGGGGCAGGGAGCGACCGCTTCCGGAAGAAGCTGAAGCTGGACCGCCACCTCCCCGTGGCCCCCGCAGGTTTCGCAGCGTCCCCCGCGGACGTTGAAACTGAAGCGGGCGGGTCCGAAGCCGCGGGCCCGGGAGGCCGGGAGGGCGGCAAAAAGTTTTCGGAGTTCATCGAACACGCCGAGGATGGTGAGCGGATTGGAGCGGGAGAGACGCGCCAGCGGGGTCTGGTCAATCACCAAGGCGCGGGTGAGCTGATTGGTTCCTTCCAGGGAGGAAAAGGAACCGGGCTCCGGTCCGGCCGAGGAACCCTGCAGATGGCGGTGCACGGCGGGAGCGAGCGTATCGAAAATCAGGGTGCTTTTGCCCGAACCACTCACCCCGGTGATGCAGGTAAAGGAGCCCAAGGGGATTTCCAGGTCGATTCCCTTGAGGTTGTGGGCGGAGGCGCCGCGCAGGACGAGGTGACCCATCGGGTTCGGACGCCGCGGTGGGAACGAAATCCTGCGCCGACCGGAAAGAAACGCCCCGGTCAGGGATGTTTCCTGCAAGGCGATCTCTTTCGGGGTGCCTTGGGCCACCAGTTTTCCCCCTTCGGCCCCGGCTCCGGGGCCCAGTTCGACCAAGTGATCTGCCCGGCGAAGGGTTTCCTCATCGTGTTCCACCACCAGCAGGGAGTTGCCAAGATCGCGCAGGTCTCCGAGAAGATCCAGAAGGCGGGAATGATCGGCGGGATGAAGGCCGATGCTGGGTTCATCCAGGACGTAGAGAACGCCGGTCAGGGCTCCTCCGAGCTGCGTGGCGAGACGGGCGCGACGTGCTTCGCCGCCCGAGAGGGTGTCCATAGGGCGGTCGAGAGTGAGGTAACCGAGACCCAGTTTTTCCAGGAAAGCGAGCCGATGGAGAACGGCTTGCCGAAGGGGATCAAAGGCGTGGGCGGCGGGGCCGGGGGGCTTGGGTAGTTGTTCAAGGAACTTCCGGGCCGCGGAGACGGAGAGCTGGCAAAGGGAAGCAATGCTGTGACCTTGTCCGGGAGGTCCGCCCAAGGTGACCTGGAGCGCATCCGCGTGAAGGCGCTGGCCCCGACAGCTCGGGCAGGTGCCCGGACTGAAGAACCTCCGAATACGGTTACGGGCTGCCTCCGAGGCGGCCGTGGCCATGCGTCGGTCGAGTTCCGGAAGAATCCCCTCAAAGGGTTTTTTTTGACGGACCACGCGTCCTTGTTGTGTGATTTGGAGAGTGACCATTTTACCGCTTGAGCCGTGGAGAAAAAAATCACGCGCGGTGGCCGGCCATTTTGACCAGGATGTGGTCGTTTCGATGCCCAAATGGCGGGCGAGATCCCGGCCGAGGGCACGGTAGTAGCCACGGATGCGGGGATGGGCATGGTTCCATGGAGCGATGGCGCCTTTTTCCAGCGATAGTTCCGGATGGGGGATAACCCGGGCGGGATCGGGAGCGAGCCGCACGCCCAGGCCCGAGCAGTCCGGACAGGCCCCTTCGGGGCTGTTAAAGGAGAAGTGGCGTGGGGTGAGGTGCGGGGCGTGGTAACCCGTCCCGTGATCCATGGCTTCGGAAGAAAGGGGGAGATCGGGGATTCCGGAGGACTGGGAAAAATCCCCGGATGTAAAAGCGACCAGAACGCGGCCTTGGCCTAGGCGTAAGGCCAGTTCAAGTGAGTCGGCCAGCCGGGCACGGTTGGAGTCCTGAATTTGCAGCCGGTCGATGACCAGTTCCAAGGACTCCCCCTCCGAGGAAGAGGAAATTTCGATCCATTGGCCCTTGTTTCGGGCGCGGAGAAATCCCTCCTTTTTCAATCGGGCGGGATCGGCGGAGGTGAGGGGTGCCAACAGAACAATATAGGATTCAGCATGGTCGCGGAGCAGATGGTCGACCATCTGTTGGGGGGAGGATGCGAGCAGAGGTCGTCCGGTTTTGGGGTCGTGGGGGGTGCCGTTGGTGGCGAAGAGGACACGGAGGTGGTCGTGGATTTCCGTGGAGGTGGCGAGAGTCGACCGACCCGAGCCGCCGGAGTTGCGTTGTTCGACGGCAAGGGTTGGGGAAAGACCCTCGATGGAGTCGACGGCGGGAGCGGGGAGGCGTTCCAGGTGAAGCCGGGCGTGGGCCGAGAGGCTTTCGAGGTAACGGCGCTGGCCCTCGGCGTAGACGGTGTCAAACGCGAGGGAGGATTTGCCGGAACCCGAGGGACCGGTGAGGACAACGAGGCGGTGCTTGGGGATGTCGAGATCGAGTCCGGCGAGGTTGTGCTGGCGGGCGCCGCGAATGCGGAGGAGATCGCCGGGTCGGCTCACGGGAAGCGCGGTCTATCCCGCGCGTGGCCAGGGTTAGGCGACCGCGGCGGGCGAGGGATCGACGTGAATACGTCGGTTGCCGCGGTCAAAGCGGACGTGGCCGTCGGAAAGGGCGAAAAGGGTGTGATCGCGCCCCATGCCGACGTTGGTGCCGGCGTGGAATTTGGTGCCGCGCTGACGGATAAGGATGGAGCCGGCGAGAACGAGTTGGCCACCGAAGCGTTTCACGCCGAGACGCTGACTGTGACTGTCCCGACCGTTGCGTGTGGATCCCTGACCTTTTTTATGTGCCATGACAGTTTCCCCGGTTAGCGGCCACCCTGGATGGCCTTGATTTTGATGCGGGTGCGGGACTGAC
>Ga0214917_10005183_pt1 | contig 14054 bp, 9 predicted proteins | sample LL_1208_BB_MetaG_FD_177983 | JGI IMG/M metagenome (GOLD analysis project Ga0214917, IMG submission 177983) | Freshwater microbial communities from Lake Lanier, Atlanta, Georgia, United States - LL_1208_BB | ecosystem: Environmental > Aquatic > Freshwater > Lake | place: USA: Georgia | collected... | reverse complement strand
CGAAGGTGAACGCCCAGTCGCACGCACTCCAGTCGGCCGCGATGTTCTCTCCCGTGTAGAAGATGCGCACGCAGTCGTACCGGCGGTACTCGCGCCGCCGCCGGCCCACGTACGAGAAGATGAGGAAGTCGGGATCGTCGCCGAGCTCGAGGGTGTAGCGCCGGCGGAGCAGCCGCGTGAAGAAGTTGTCCCGCGGGTCGAAGCTTTCCCAGAAACCGGCGAACCCGAGACGGATGACCGGCCGGACGCCGGCGTCCGCCTGCGGGCCGTTCCCCGCGGCGGCGGCGGTCACGTCGCCGCCGTCCAGCCGTAGGGCACGTAGCGTCGCTCCACGGTGCCGTCGTCGAACAGGTCGAGCACCGCGTAGCCGAAGTCGGTGCCACGGTGGTGCCCTTTCCACCAGCCCGCCGAGACCGCGCCGTTGCACAGGTAGCGGACGCCCTGGAAGTCGAGCTGCTCCACCAGGTGCATGTGCCCGGACACGCAGGCCTTCACGTTCCGCCGGGCGGCGAACAGCCGCTGGAACCGGTCCCGATCGACGTGGATCTGGCCGCCGGGCACGGGGATGCCGGCCGCTCCCGGCCCGACCGGCCCGGCCACGGCCAGCGGCGTCGCCGACAGGATCGGGATGTGGGAGAACACGATGACCGGCGTGCCGGGAGCGACCGCCGCCAGGTCCCGCTCGAACCAGTCCCACTGGGCGTCGTCGATGCGGCCGACGTAACTCCGCTCGTGCGGCGACACGCTGTCGAGCAGCACCACGTGCCAGCCGCCGCGGTCGAAGCTGGTGTAGGGGAGGTCGCGGCCGAATTCGTCGCACACCCAGCGCTTCCCGTACAGCGGCTCCTCGCCCGTCGTGCCGGCCTTCGCCCGGTCCCAGCCCCAGACGTCGTGGTTGCCCACGACGCTGTGCATCTCCAGGCTGCAATGGTCGGCCTTCACCCGGCGCCACAGTTCCCACTGGAGCTTCGTGCGGGCCCTGTCGGCCTCGAACGCATCCATGATCGTGTCGCCACCGGTGACGATCATGTCGGGGACGACGTCCGTCGCGTCGTCGGACCGGACCCGCGACTGCACGTGGGCCAGGCAGGCGGCGACCCCGCGGGCGGCCTGCAGTTCCGGCTGCAGGTGCAGGTCGGTCAGGTGCGCGATCCGCAGCCGTCGCGACCGCGGCGCGACCGACGCCCCCCGGGCGACGGCCCCCCACGGCGCCAGACCGACGCCCACGGCGCCGGCGGCGAGCACGTCACGGCGATGGATCAGCATGTTCGGGGCCTCCTCGGTGTGCCGCGGGAGAGCCGCGGAAGAAAGGATCTTCCTCGGAGTATAGGACGTCGGGCGGGATCTGCTCGAGCATCGCGCTAGAGCAGGGCGGCGACCCGCTGCCACAGCGTCCACAGCCCGATGAAGATGAACCCGGCCGAGGACGCCCAGAGGAGCAGATCCCAGGCCCGCGAGGGCTGGAGCCGCGGATCGCAGTCGCGATGCCGGAAGAACAGCACGGCCACGCCGAGCACCGCCAGCATCATCGCCTGCGCGATCCCGCTGGCGAGCACCATCGCCACCGGCTCCCGAATGATCAGCGCCAGCGACAGGGCCACCAACGGCCAGGCCACCGAGAGCCGCCGGTTCCATGTCGCCCGCGAGACGTCGCTGGCCGGCAGCCGGCCGGCGAGGATCAGACCGTCCACCAGCATGCGGGCGTTGCCCGCCGCGGCGACGAACAGCGTGGAGTAGAGCACGGCGAAGGCTCCCACCAGGAAGATGCCGCGGGCCCATTCGCCGAACACCGGGGCGTACATCGCGCCGAGCGTCCGCACCATCTCCCCGCCGGCGGGCCGCAGTCCCAGCCGCCCCAGGGTGGCCGCGCCGAGCAGGTAGAAGCAGACCGTCACGGTCGTGTAGACGACCATCGAGCCCCAGGCGTCGAGCTGCATCACCCGCAGCCACCCGCGGGCGCGCACGGCCCAGGCGGAGGAGTCGTCCCGCGGGCCCACGGCGAGCCCATAGCCCTTCTCCAGGCACCAGTAGGGGTAGACCATCAGCTCGCTCGCCCCCACGCCGATGATCCCGATGGTGGCCAGGGCGGTCACCAGCGGCGACCGTCCACCGACGGCCGGGGGGATCGAGGGGATCAGGCCCGCGCCGATTTCCGCCGGGGAGATCGCCCAGGCGGGATCGAGCTGCAGGAGCACGAGGGCCAGGAGCGTCACGACGGTGAAGGTGCCGACGAGCAGGATCGAGACCCACTCGATGAGCCGGTAACGGCCGATCCCCAGCAGCACCGCCGTCACGACGCCCACGATCACGGCCCAGATCGTCTCGTCGGCCGGAGCGGCCAGCGCCGACATCTCCCGCACGACGCCGTCGAGCCGGGCCTTCGTCTCGTCGGCGCCGGCCGCGTCGCCCTTGCGTCGCGCCGCGGCCTCGGTCACCCGCAGGTCGGCCGCGGCGTCGTGCAGACGGTTCCACTCGCGACCGGCGGCCGTGAGCGGCAGTCCGCCGGCCAGCGACTGCGCCACGCCCGAGAGGATGCCCCCCTGCTGCACGATGATGAGCGCCATCATCGGCACCCAGCCCCAGTAGATCCAGTTGAGGCCGGCGAAACGCGGTCCGGGCACGCGGTTGAAGGCGTCCAGGGGCGTGCGGCCCCATGTCAGCGTGTTGCGGCCGATCTCGACCTGCGCGGCCACCTTGATGGCGCAGCCGAGGATGATCAGCCACAAGAGCACGAAGCCGGCCTCGGCGCCGACGATCGTCGTGGCGATCAGTTCGCCGCTGCCGACGATCGAACTGGCCAGCACGATCCCCGGGCCGAGGTGCGCCAGCGACTGCCACAGGGTCCGCGGCGGCTCGGAGGTCGGGTGGGGAACGGTCATGCTGTCGATGTCCTGCCGTGCGACGCCGGCGGCGGCCCGCCGCGCCGCCGGACACGGGCGGTCACTGCCCGCCCTGCCGCGAGATCCCCTCCAGCCAGTCGGCGAAGGCGGGGAAGGTCTTGTCGCGGTCGAACTCCCCCTCGGCCAGCCGCCTGGCCCCTTGACGCAAGAGCATCACCTGCCGCCGATCGCCCGCCAATGACGCGATGGCGTCGGCCAGACTGTCACCGCTGCCCGCCACGTACGATACCCCGGCCTGGTACTCGGCCACCAGTCGCGCCAGTTCCCCGGGCAGCGAGTTGACGATCGCCAGGCCCGCGGCGGCGTAGTCGCACGCCTTGTAGGGCACCGCCACGAGCGTCTCCGGCTTCACGAGCACGAGTCCGACGTCGCACTCCGACAGCAGCCGGACGTAGGCCGACCGGTCGAGCAGCCCATGCACCCGCACCGCACAGGAACCGCGGATGCCGGAGGCCGCGGCGCGGAGAGAGGGCTCCAGCCGGCCGGTGCCCGCCACGTGGAGCGTGGCCGCCACGCCGCGGGCCGACAGGAGGCGGGCGGCGGCGAGGAGGGCGTCGAGATCCTGACCGACCTCGAGCGTGCCGGCATAGACGCACGCGAGCGGCGCCGCGGCTGGCGGCGCGGCGGCCGCAGGGCCCGCCACCGCGTCGGTCGCCTGCACGGGGGCGGGCACCTCGTCGATGGGCTTCGGCGGCGGCGGAAACTCCGGCAGCCAGGCACCGAGGAGGCAGACGTGCCGAGGCCGTTCCCCCTCCGCGGCCCCCGGGATCAGGTCGAGGTAGGTGCCGGCGCAGGCGGAGACCGCGTCGGCAGCGTCGAGCACCGCCCGCCGGCGTGTCAGCATCGGGCCGCAGAGCCCCCGGTAGAGCAGCCGCTTGAGCCACTGGGGCCCGGGAAACAGACGCGCGAATGTCTCGGGCCAGACGTCCATCAGATCGACGACCAACGCCGCATCGAGCCGCTTGGCCAAGCGGGCCGCGGCCTCGGGGCCATCGAGCGGGGGCAGGCTGGCGAGGATCACGTCGGGCCGCGTGAGCTGCCCGGAGGCGATCGTCTCGTTGGCCAGCCGCTCGAAGTTGCGGCCGAAGTCCCGATGGCTGGCCAGCCGCGCGAGGGAGACGTTCTTCGTGTAGGGCCTCACGGCCACGAGCCGCACCGCGAATCCCTCCTCGTCGCGGATGGGCAGAGGCGTCGTCCGCGGTGACTTGCGGCGGTGGCTCCAGGCCGCCGTCCACCAGGTGACCTCGTGTCCGCGGCCCGCCAACACCCGGGCCAGCGACCAGTACCTCAGGGGGGGCAGCCCCTCGCCGGGAATGTCGTCGAAGGGATTGACGATCCAGATGGACAGGGGCGGCGGCTCGGCACGGTACATGGCCGGAAGGCTAGCAGATCGGGACGTCCCGGCGGAGGAGGTCGCGTCCACGCCGCGGTTTTCGCGGGTCCGCCGCACCGCTGATTCGCCGCCGCCCGAATGCCGACTACAACACCAGGGAAGGGGCTCGCCGGGCTTCGGCCGCCCCCCCAGAATCCCCTCCCGCAGGTCACCACCATGCCCCCCACATCGACCCTGCCATGCGTCCCGGCGGAGATCGACACCCACCGACCGGCCGCCCGCGCCGGGCACGGCATCGAACTGGGCATCGAACTGGGCGGGGAGCGAGAGCGGCTGGTGCACCATCCCCTCTACGCCATGATCTCGACCGCCGACCGCCTGCGCCGGTTCATGGAGCATCACGTGTTCGCCGTCTGGGACTTCCAGAGCCTGCTCAAGGCGATGCAGCAGAAGCTCACCTGCACCGCCGTGCCCTGGCTGCCGACGGCCGACCCGGAGGCCCGCCGCCTCGTCAACGAGATCGTGCTCGACGAGGAGTCGGACGAACTTCCGGACGGGGGCCACGCCTCCCACTTCGAACTCTACCTCGCCAGCATGCGGGCCGCCGGCGCCGACACGCGGCCGATCGAGCGGCTGCTCGGCCTGCTCGCCGCCGGCAGGACGGTGGACGATGCGCTCGCCGCCTGCGGCGGCCCCGCCCCCGCGTGCGCGTTCGTCCGCCGCTCGTTCGACGTCATCGACTCCGGGTCGACCCACCGCATCGTCGCCGCGTTCACGTACGGCCGCGAGGACGTCATTCCCGACATGTTCCGCCACCTCGTCGGATCGCTGGCGGCCGAGGATCCGTCGACCTGGGGCACGTTCCGCTTCTACCTCGAGCGGCACATCGCCCACGACGACGCCAAGCACGCCCCGGTCTGCCGGCGGATCGTGGCGCGGCTGTGCGGCGACGACCCCGTGCGCTGGACGGAAGCGTCGGCCACCGCCCGCGACTGCCTCGCGTCGCGGGTGCGGCTGTGGGACGAGATCGCCGCGGAGTGGGCGCGGTGACGGTGCCGGGCGGCTACTTCGCCGCCGCCAGTTCCGCCTTCTTCCGCTCTTCCACGATCTCCTTCTGGATGTTGCCCGGCGTCGGCCGGTACTTCGAGAATTCCATCGTGAACACGCCCTGCCCCTGCGTCATGCTTCGCAGGTCGGTGGAGTAGCCGAACGTCTCGGCGAGCGGCACCTCGGCGACGATCGTCGAGGTCTTGCCGACCGTCTCGGTGGAGACGATCAGGCCGCGTCGCTTGTTGAGCTCGCCGGTCACCGGCCCCTGGAAGTCGGAGGGCACCTCCACTTCCATCTTCATGATCGGCTCGAGCAGCACGGGCTTGGTGTTGAGGAACGCCTCGCGGAAGCCCTGCCGGGCGCAGACCTGGAAGGCCATGTCGGAGGAGTCGACGTCGTGGTACGAGCCGTCCACGAGCGACGCCTTGACGCCCACGATCGGGAAGCCCGCGATCGGCCCCTTGGAGAGCACCGCCCGGAAGCCCTTCTCCACCGACGGGATGTATTCCCGCGGCACGCGGCCGCCGACGACGGCGTCCTCGAAGATGAAGTTCTCGGTCGCCTCCTCGGGGAGCGGCTCGAGGGAGCCGATGATGTGGGCGTACTGGCCCGAGCCACCGGTCTGCTTCTTGTGCTTGTAGTCGTAGTTCGTCGCCTTGGTCGGCGCCTCGCGGTAGCTCACCTTCGGCGCACCCACCTCGACGTCCACCTTGAACTCGCGCTTGATCCGCTCGACGTAGATGTCGAGGTGCAACTCGCCCATCCCGGCGATGAGCGTTTCGCCCGTCTCCTCGTCGGTGGCCACGCGGAACGTCGGATCCTCGCGGCTGAACCGCTGCAGCGCCTTGCCGAGCTTGTCGAGGCCGTCGCGATTGGTCGGGGTGATCGACATCTTGATCACCGGCTCCGGCACGAACATGCTCTCGAGCGTGCAGTACTTGTTCTCGGCGGCGTAGGTGTCGCCGCTGGCGGCGTCCACGCCCATCACGGCCACGATGTCGCCGGCCTCGCCCGAATCGATCTCCTCGCGCTTGTCGGCGTGCATCTTGACGATCCGGCTGAACCGCTGCTTCTGGCTCGTCCGCTGGTTGATGTAGGCCTCGCCCTTCGTGATCGAGCCCTGGTAGATCCGCATGAACGTCAGCTGGCCGTAGGGATCGTCGACGATCTTGAAGGCCATCGCCACGAGCGGCTTCTGCGGGTCGGGCGTGAGGTCGAACGCCTCGTCCGGGTTGTCCCACTTCTTGGCGATCACCTTCCGCTCCAGCGGGCTCGGCAGGTACCGCACGACCGCGTCGAGCAGCTTCTGCACGCCCTTGTTCTTGTAGGCCGAGCCGCAGAACACGGGCGTGATGCTCTGGCTCTGCACCGCCGCCTTGACGACGGCGTGGATCTCGTCCTCCGACACCGGCTGCTCGCTGAGCAGCTTCTCCATGAGGGAGTCGGAGTACATCGCCAGCGACTCGAGCATGGCGTGGCGGGCCGCGGCGGCCGCCGCGGCCAGGCCGTCGGGGATCGCCTCTTCGCGGACGTGCTCGCCGTTGTCGCCGTCGAAGTAGGCGGCCTTCATCGTCACCAGATCGATGACGCCCTCGAGCTTGTCCTCCTTGCCGATCGGGATCTGCATGGGGACGGCGTCGCACCCGAGCTTCTCCCGCAGCTGTCCGACGACCCGCTCGAAGTTGGCGCCGGTGCGGTCCATCTTGTTGACGAACGCCAGCCGCGGCACCTTGTACCGCTTCATCTGCCGGTCGACCGTCATCGACTGGCTCTGCACGCCGCCCACGGCGCAGAGCACGAGGATCGCCCCGTCGAGCACGCGCAGGCTGCGCTCCACCTCGACGGTGAAGTCGACGTGGCCCGGGGTGTCGATGAGATTGATGTCGCAGTCGTGCCAGCGGACGCTCGTGGCGGCGCTGGTGATGGTGATGCCGCGCTCCCGCTCGAGGTCCATGTAGTCCATCGTGGCACCGTCCCCGCCGCCCTTCACCTCCTGGATGCGGTGGATGCGGCCCGCGTAGTAGAGGATCCGCTCCGAGAGCGTGGTCTTGCCGGAGTCGATGTGGGCCGAAATGCCCATGTTGCGGAGCTTGGACAGATCCATGGACGAAAACACCTTCGGGGGCGGGAGGGCGGGGGAGGTCGGTGGAACGCGGGCCGCACGGGCCGAAAACGACCCGGACCGCCGGGAAAAAGGCCCGGCGATCGTCCGGAATATACTCAAGGGGCCGACGATGCGACAGACCATGACGTCCCTGCAGCAACCAGACGCCCCGCCTGCCGCCCGGCACGACGGACCGGACCGGCCATGGCAGGCGTGCGTCGTGCCGCTGGTGGTCTTCTCCGCCCTCGGGCTGCTCGAACCCGCCCGCGACGGCGGCGGCCTGGCGGGAATGCTGGGCATCCCGTTTCGCGCCTATCCGCTGGTGTACGGCCTGCGGATCGGCGCCACGCTGCTGGCAGTGGCCCGTTGCCGGGAGCCGCTCTCCCGCTGGGTGGGCCGCCCCGCGTGGTGGCCGCCGCTGGTCGGCCTGGCGCTCGTCGTGCCGTGGGTCGTGCTGGCGTCGCTCCAGCGTGACGCCGGGTGGGCGCCGGCGATCGGTGGGCGGGCGGCGTACGACCCGTTCGCGGCCGATGCGGTCCTGCCGGCCTGGGCATCCCTCGCGATCCGCGGCCTCGGCCTCGTGCTCGTGGTGCCGGTCGTCGAGGAACTCTTCCTGCGCGGGTTCCTCATGCGAGCGGTGATCCGCGAGGCGTTCTGGACGGTCCCGTTCGGCACCCTCACGCTCGGCTCGGCCGCCGCGGCGCTCGTCTACGCGGCGGCGACGCATCCCGCGGAAGGCGTCGCCGCCGTGGGCTGGTTCGCCGTCGTCACGGGCATCGCGGCGGCCACGCGACGGCCGAGCGACGCGATCCTCGCCCACGCGGGGACGAACCTCGCGCTGGGCGTCTACGTCGTCGTGACCCGGCGGTGGTGGCTGCTGTAGCGGTCCCGGAACCCACGCCATGCCCCTGCGCGGCCGCCTCGCCCCGACGCCGACCGGTCTCCTGCACGTCGGCCATGCGCGGACGTTCGCGGTGGCGGCGGCACGCGCGGGCACCGCCGGGCTCGTGCTGCGGGTCGAGGATCTCGACCGTCCGCGCTGCCGCGAGGAGTTCTGCCGGGCGGCGATCGACGACCTGCGGTGGCTCGGGCTCGACTGGTCGGAGGGCCCGGACGTCGGCGGACCGCACGGGCCGTATCGGCAGAGCGACCGCACGGCGTGGTACCTGGAGGTGTGGCGACGGCTGGAGGCGGCCGGCGCGATCTACCCCAGCCCCCACTCCCGTCGCGACGTCGAGGAGGCGGCCACGGCGCCGCACGAACCGCTCCCCGGCGAGGGGATCGCCGCGGACCCCGAGCCGATCTTTCCGACGAGCCTGCGTCCGCGGTCGTGGGACCGCGCGGCCGCGCCCGGTGGCGTGGCCTGGCGATTCCGCGTGCCCGACGGCCGCACGATCGTGTTCGACGACGCGCTGGCGGGCCGCGTGAGCCGGACCGCGGGCATCGACTTCGGCGACTTCGTCGTCTGGCGGCGGGACGACCTGCCCGCCTACGAGTTGGCGGTGGTCGCGGACGACCGGGCGATGGCGATCGCCGAGGTGGTCCGCGGCGAGGACCTGCTCACGAGCACCGCCCGGCAGCTGCTGCTTTCCGAGGCACTCGGCTGGACCCCGCCCGCCTTCTGCCACGTGCCGCTGGTGCGGGATGCCACGGGCCGGCGGCTGGCCAAGCGGACGGGCGGCCTGTCGATCCGCGGCCTCCGCGACCGCGGCGCGACGCCGGCCGACGTGCTGACGGCGCCACTGGAGCGGCTCGACGTGCCGTGAGGGCCGACGGGCGGGCGGTCCGCCATCAGGCGACCGGCCGCCCGGCCCTGGTCTGCCGGCACCGGTCGCTGCAATACTTCACGGCGTCCCAGCAGGCGGCCCATTTCCTTCGCCAGGTGAATTGCCGGCCGCACACCGGGCAGACCTTCGCGGGCTTCGGCCGACCGGCCGGTCGGCCCGCCATCGGCGGACGGCGGCGGGGCGTCACGTGCCGGCCGCTCCGGCCACGCCGCCGGGGCCGCCCCGTGGCCGCGGGACCAGCGGCCCCCGTGTCGCGGCGATCACGAGGACCGCCTCGACCAGCATCACGGTGGCCAGCGAGAGGAGCACGAGCCCCGCCCACGGCACCGGATCGGCCGGCAGGGAAAACCCGGCGGCGGTGCGGAACTTCGGGACGGTCATCCCGACGAGCGCCCACGTGCTCATGACGTACATGAACGCCGTCGGCACGCCCGTCACGAGCCACACCCACGCCTCGCGCCGCGTCCGCCACAGCCAGACCGTCACGCCCAGCAGCGTGAGCGCGGCCAGCAGCTGGTTGCTCGCCCCGAACAGGCTCCAGAACGTCTTCCAGACCGGCACGGCGACGCCGTTCGCGTCCTGCTGCGGCCGCAGCAGGAACACCAGCGGCACCCCGGCCGTCAGTCCCGTGCCCAGCCATCCCCCCACCGTCCCGGACAGCCCGGTGAGTTCCTGGATGATGTACCTCCCCAGCCGCGTGCAGACGTCGAGCGTGTCGTAGACGAACGTGGTGAACGCCATGAGCGCGAACGACACGCCGATCGTGGCGGGCACGCCGAGGATCTCCAGGAACCGGCCCATGCCGAGCGCGTAGATGAAGTTCGGCGGCTGGCCGGCCAGCGTCGAGTCGCCGTTGAGCACCATCACGCACGCCAGGCTGACGACCGCCACCATCGCCTCCAGCAGCATCGTGCCGTAGCCGATCGGCCGGGCGTCGGTCTCGCGTCGGAGCTGCTTGCTCGTCGTGCCGGACGCGATCAGCGAGTGGAAGCCGGAGCAGGCACCGCAGGCGATCGTGATGAACAGCATCGGGATCAGGCTGCCCGCCTTCGCGGTCTGCCAGCTGGTGAAGGCGGGATACCGGATCGCGGCGTCGCCCGCCACGAGGCGGTCGCTGGCGATGAGCCCGATCGCCGCCCCCGCCAGGGCCACGTAGAGGAAGCAGCCGCCGAGGTGCCCGCGCGGCTGCAGCAGCAGCCACATCGGCACCATCGCCGCCACGAGGCAGTAGGCCAGCAGCAGCACCCCCCAGATCCTCTGGGCCGTCGCCTCGGAGGTGCCCAGCGCCTGCGCCAGGTCGAACGGGAAGAACTGGCCGATCCAGATCGCGAGTCCGACCAGCGGCAGGAAGATCACGGTCGCCAGCCACAGCGGCATCCGTGCGTGCCGCAGGCACAGGCCCATGACGATCGGCAGCACGAGGTACAGGAGGCTCGACGTGGCGATCCCGCCGCCGGAGACGACCTCGCCGTTTTCCAACACCTGGCGGCCGATGAAACTCGACGCGGTGATGTCGGTGAAGGCGACGATGATGTAGACCAGCGCGATCCACACGAATGCCAGGAACAAGAGGTAGCTGCGGCGGCTCATGTGGTCGCGGACCACCTCGGCGATCGATCGCGCCCGGTGCCGCACCGACGCGACGAGCGCGGCGAAATCGTGGACGCCCCCGATGAACACGCTGCCGGCGAGGATCCACAGAAGCGCCGGCAGCCAGCCGAAGGCCACGCCCGCCAGGATCGGCCCCACGATCGGACCCGCCGCCGCGATCGCCGAGAAGTGCTGTCCCAGCAGCAGCTGCGGCGGGATCGGCTCGTAGTCGACGTCGTCGCGGAGCGTCTCCGCCGGCGTGGCGGCCAGGGGATCGAGCCGGAACAGCCGGGCGAGCAGGCCGCCGTACAGCCGGTAGGCGACCGCCAGCACCAGGGCGCTCGGCAGGAGGACGACGAGCAGGCTCATGACGGATGCTCCGGGGAACGGAACGCGGGGCACGGGCGCGCGGCGGACACGCAGGGCCGCCGCCGATCGGCGGGAACCAGCCGTGCGATGCCTCCCATCTTGCCCAAAGATGGTGGCAGCCACCAAATTGACCACCTCCGCAGACCACCGGGGGTTCGGTGGCTGCCACCTCTTGCACGGGAGCCACGCATGGCGGCCACCACAGGCACCACCACCCGGGAAACGCTCGTCATCATCGGCAGCGGTCCGGCCGGCTGGTCGGCGGCGACCTACGCCGCGCGGGCGCAGCTCGCCCCGCTCGTCTTCGAGGGGGCCATCACGGAGAAGAACCGGATGTCAGGCACGCTCCCGCTCGGCCAGTTGGCGCTCACCAGCGAGGTCGAGAACTACGCCGGCTTCCCCCACGGCGACCTCGGCGGCTTCCTCGACTCCGCCCTGCCCCCCGAGCGGCGGCAGATGATGGCACCGCACGCCGGCGAGGGCGTCACCGGACCGGAGCTGATGGAGCTGATGCGGCAGCAGGCCGTGAACATGGGCACGCGGATCGTCACCGACGACATCCTCAGGGTGGACTTCTCCTCGCGTCCGTTCCGGCTCTTCCCCGCCGAGGGCGGCGTCGTCGAGGCCCGGTGCGTGATCGTCGCCACGGGGGCCAGCGCCAACTGGCTCGGCCTGCCGAGCGAGGAACGGTTCAAGAACCGCGGCGTGAGCGCCTGCGCCGTCTGCGACGGGGCCCTGCCCCGCTTCCGCAACCGTCCGATCGTGGTGGTGGGCGGCGGCGATTCGGCGGTGGAGGAGGCGACCTACCTGACGAAGTTCGCCAGCCGCGTGCATCTCGTGCACCGCCGCGACGCGCTGCGGGCCTCGAAGATCATGGCCCAGCGGGCCCACGACGATCCGAAGATCGAGATCCACTTCGACACGGCGCTGACGGAGGTGCTCGGTGACGATACCCGCGGCGTGACGGGCGTCCGGCTGACGGGCACGACCGCCGCCGGGAGGGAGACGACGCTGGAGGCGGCGGGCGTGTTCCTCGCCATCGGCCACACGCCCAACACCGCGTTCCTCGAGGGCCAGCTGGAGCTGACACCCAAGGGGTACATCGTCTGGAAGAAGCACTTCCGCACCGACACGAGCGTGGAGGGCGTGTTCGCGGCCGGCGACGTGGCCGACGACCACTACCGCCAGGCGATCTCGGCCGCCGGCACCGGCTGCATGTCGGCGCTGGATGCCGAGCGGTGGCTGGCGGCGCAGGGCGTGCACTGACCGCGACCGCCGCGTGGGCGCCGACGTCGGCCGACCGGGAACCGGCCGACGCTACCGCGGCCCATCCGCTCCGCCGAGCGTCCCGGCCCGCCGCACGAGATCGAGAAACTCCGCCCGGTAGCCCCCCTCGTCGCGGCCGAGGCTGCCGGCGGCCATCGCCGCCACCAGCGGCAGCGTCGCCTCGCCCCGTCGGTCGCTCCCGCGCAGGATCATCCCGAAGGCGGCCACCGCGGCGGCGAACCGGAAATCGGCCGGCGCGGCGGAGAACGCGGCCCCCGCATCGGTCAGCGGCACCTCGCGGAGCACGCTCCGTTCGCCGTCGGGCCGCTTCCACCGCAGCTTCACGGTGAGCAGTTCCCGGTCGCGGGCGGCGTCCGTCGCGGCGGGAGCCGGCGGCTGCGGGCGGTAGCGGAGCGGTTCGGCGCCCCCGGCTGCCGCGGCGGCATCGTCCGCCAGCGTGATCTCGTAGAGGGCGGTGACGCTGTGCCCGGCCCCGATCTCGCCGGCGTCCTTGCGGTCGTCGCGGAAGTCGGCATGCGCCAGCACCCGGTTCTCGTAGCCCAGCAGCCGATACGACGCGACGCGGGCGGGATTGAATTCCACCTGGATCTTCACGTCCTTGGCGATGGTGATCGTGCTGCCGGTGAGCTGCTCCACGAGCACCTTGCGGGCCTCCCGCGCGCCGTCGATGTAGGCGTAGAAGCCGTTGCCGTTGTCGGCGAGCTTCTCCATCTTGGCATCCTGGAGATTGCCGTCGCCGAAGCCGAGCACGGTCAGGAACGTGCCGCCGGCCGCCTGGCGCCGGATCAGCTCCACGAGCGCCTCGTCGCTGGTGATGCCCACGTTCAGGTCGCCGTCGGTGGCGAGGATCACCCGGTTCACGCCGCCGGCGACGAACCGCGCGGCGGCCTGCTCGTAGGCGAGCGTGATGCCGGCGCTGCCGTGCGTCGCCCCGCCCGCGGCGAGCGATTCGATCGCCTCGAGGATCCTCGCCTTCTGGTCGCCGCCGGTGGCGGGGAGCCGCAGCCCCGCGTCGCCGGCGTAGGTGACGATCGCCACGCTGTCGCTGGCGGTGAGCTCCTCGACCAGCATCGCCAGCGCCTGCTTGACCAGCGGCAGCTTGGCGGGCGCGTCCATCGATCCGGAGACGTCCACCAGGAACACGAGGTTGCCCGCCGGCCGCTCGCGGCGATCGACGTCGCGGCCCTGCAGTCCCACACGGACCAGCCTCCTGCCCGCGTGCCAGGGGCAGGCGGCGGCGTCCACGGTCACCGAGAACGGATCGTCGCCGCCGGGCCGGGGATAGTCGTAGCGGAAGGAGTTGACCAGTTCCTCGATCCGCACGGCATCGCGGGGCGGCAGCCGGCCGGCCGCGAGAAAGCGGCGGACGTTGGCGTAGGACGCCGTGTCGACGTCGATCGAGAACGTGGACAGCGGCTGCTCGGCGGGGATGAACACGCCGTTCTCCACGATCCGCTCGTACCGTTCCCCGTCGATCGCGGCCGCATGCCGGGTGTCCTCCCGACCGTCGTGGACGGGCCCGCGGATCTGCTCACGGTGGTGCCGGTCGGCGTCGCCACGGAGCAGCGATTCCTCCTCCACGGTGCGGCCGCGGGCCAGTTGCCGCTGCAGGACCTGTTCGTCTGACGTCGGCC
>Ga0214917_10005182_pt1 | contig 14054 bp, 14 predicted proteins | sample LL_1208_BB_MetaG_FD_177983 | JGI IMG/M metagenome (GOLD analysis project Ga0214917, IMG submission 177983) | Freshwater microbial communities from Lake Lanier, Atlanta, Georgia, United States - LL_1208_BB | ecosystem: Environmental > Aquatic > Freshwater > Lake | place: USA: Georgia | collected... | reverse complement strand
ATCGATCTGGCTTTGGCGTAAAATTCGGCCAGCGGTTGGGAGTCAGGGTCGGTCCGGTTGTAAACCACAAGGGTATGAGCGGCCAGATCAGGCTGGTCGGGGGGCGTCAAAGGCGGTGTCTCACCACCTTGCACCCAGCGAGCTATGGTGAAAAAGAGAAGGAGAAAGGCCCAGCGAATCATCCCAGAAGTTTAGCGAAAGCGGATGGGCGGAGAAGGATTAGAGATCGAGTTGAAGTCCGTCGTAAGCCAGGCGGATATCGGGGGGAAGAAGGGCTTCCCGTTCCGCGTGGAGGGTCAGGTGAGTGAGGTGGGTTAGCCATGTTCTTTTGGCTTGGACGTCCTGCGCCACGTCGATGGCCTCGGCGATGGTAAGGTGGGTGGGGTGGGGTTCATCGCGCAAACCATCGATGATGAGGATCGGAATGTTGCGGATGAGGTTCCGAATGTCGGAGGGTACGGCAGAGCAATCCGGCAGGTAAACGGCCCGGGGACGACCCTCCCGATCTAGGCGGAAGCCGGTGGTGGTAATTCCACCGTGGGGAACCGGAAGGGGAACAAAGGTGACGGGACCGAGTTTGAAAGGGCCCTCAATCCGGTGAGGTTCGGGGCAAACGTAGGCGGCGTTGCGGTGATTGACATCGAAAGCGTAATCGAAGGCCTTGTGGAGACGGGAAAGGGTATAAGGGTCCGCATAAACGGGGATCCGGTTGCCGTTTTTGACCGAGTAGGTGCGGAGGTCGTCGAAACCGGCAATATGGTCGGCATGGCTATGGGTGTAGACGACGGCATCCAATCGGGAAATGGCGGCGCGAAGGGCTTGGGAGCGGAAATCGGGAGAGGAATCGATAACCACGCTGAGGTTACTATCTTCCAGCCAGACGGAGGAGCGGAAGCGACGGTCACGGGGATCCGGGGAGGTGCAGACCCGACAATGGCAGGCGAGCATGGGAACGCCTTGGGAAGTGCCCGTGCCAAGGAAAGTCAGACGCATGGGGAATCATGGGGGGAGGGGAAAAGACGGTCGAGTTGGCTTTTTGCCCATGACGTAAAAATCCCTATCTACTATTTCATTTCGGTTATCTAGTTTAGGGCATGCTCAGACGGATCCGGATCAAGAACCTGGCAGTGGTGGACGAGTTGGAATGGGAACTGGGTCGGGGGTTCAATGCCCTGACGGGGGAGACAGGGGCGGGGAAATCGATTTTGGTGGATGCATTTTTGCTTTTATTGGGGGAGAGGGCGGACCGCGGACTGGTGAGGACGGGGGCGGAGGGATGTGTGGTGGAGGGAGAGTTGGGTGGGGCGGAGGCTTTCCAGGCATGGTTGGAGGAAAAGGGGGTGGAGGCGGATCCCGAAGGGACCCTGGTGGTTAAGCGGCAGATCGGGGTCACAGGTGCCGGGCGGCAATTTCTCAACGGGTCGGCAGTCACTCTTTCGGTGCTCAAGGAGTTGGGGGACCGGTTGGTGGATTTGCATGGTCCGCATGACCATCAGACCCTGCTATCCCCGGCCACTCAAAGAGCAGCCCTCGATCGGCATGCGGGGTTGGAGAAAGAAGTGGAAGAGGTGAGATCGGCCTGGAAAATGAAAATGGAGGCCGAGTCTTTGCTGGAAGAATTCCGGCAGAGGATGGCCGGGTCGGATGGATCGACCTTGGACTTGATCCACCACCAGGTGAAGGAGTTGGAGTCAGCCCAGCTGAGACCGGGCGAGGACGAGGAATTGGAAAGGGATCATGCCGCCGCCGGGCACGGCCGGAGAATCGTTGAGTTGGCGGCGGAGGTAAACGCCCAAGTGGAAAGCGGGGAAGAAAACGCTTTGGGGATTCTGGGCAAGGTGCAAAAGGCTTTGTTGGAATGGGAGAGGCTGGATGGGGCGGCGGGTGAGTTGCGGGAGAAGAACGAGCAAGCGGTGGACTTGCTCCGAGAGTTGGCACGAGAAGCGGAACGAAGAGCCGAGCAGGTGGGCATGGATGCCGAGCGGATGGCGGAGATGGAGTCCCGGCTCAATTTGGTCCTAGGGTTGCGAAAAAAATACGGAGGCAGTGTGGAAGCGGCGCTCCATCGGTTGCAGGAATTCAAGCGGCGGCAGGCCGAGTTGGAGAATGCGGAGGGGAAAGAAAAGGAACTGAGGGGAGATTTGGAGAAGGCGGAAAGCCGGCATCGGCAGGCTAGTCTTCGTTTGGGAAAGGAGAGGGGGAAAGCGGCGCCCAAGTTTGCCCGGGAGGTGACGGAGCAACTGCGTGGGCTTGGTTTTAAGCAGAGTCGGTTGGAGGTGGTGTTGCAGAAGCTGGAAACCCCCGGGATCGAAGGTGGGGAGACGGTGGAGTTGATGTTCGCCCCCAACCCTGGCGAACCCCCGCGCCCACTAAGGTCGATTGCATCCAGCGGGGAGTTAGCTCGGGTGATGCTGGGGATCAAAACCGTGCTGGCCGAAAGGGACGAGGTGCCGATTTTGATTTTTGACGAGGTGGATGCAAATGTGGGCGGGGAAACAGCGCTGGCCGTGGCGGCCAGGTTGCGCGGCTTGGGAAAAAGCCATCAGGTTCTTTGTCTGACCCATTTACCGGCAGTGGCAGCGGTGGCCGATGCGCACTTTTGCGTGACCAAGACGGTGGAAAAAGGACGGACGTTTGCCCGGTTGGAACGGGTGGAAGGGGAGGAGAGGGAAAAAGAATTGAGCCGAATGTTGGGCGGAGACGGAAAAGCGGCCCGGGCGATGGCGCGAGAGTTGTTGGAGAAAGGAAAACCGGCCCAGAAAACGAAGGGTTAAACCGTTTTGGTGTCTAGAGTTTTAACACCACCGGGTCGCCGACTTTGGCGCCCAATTCCTTCGCGGCATGGCCCTTGGTGATGGCGATTTCGAGCTCCCCATCGCTATTGATGAGGGCAAAGGGACGGTCTGTTGGAGCCTCCGCGTAAGTCCGAAGGAAGGGAACCGACAAGATTTTACCCCGAAGCGTCAGACTGAGAAGCTGCCCTGGTTTTAGCTTGGCGAGTTCGGACCCAGGGATATTGGTGAGAATGTTGCCGTAGTGGTCAATGTACAGGACTTGACCCTTGGCTTGGTTGGCCATGACGGTAGCCAACGGCCTGGGGAGTCGGATGATTTTATCCGCCTTGGGTCCGCAAGTTTCGAGGGATACTCCGGAAACAAGGTGGGCGGCGGCGGGCCCAAAAATATCCCGAGCATGGAAGGTGGCCGAGGATGAACCCGTAAGATTCAGTTTTGGATTTTGGAGGTATCGGACCTCGGAGAGGCCCTCCCGAGCCAAGATCTCGGTAAGGAGACCATTGTCAGGCGCGACATAAATTCGTCCGGCTTGGGTTCGCACGACCAGGGCTTCCCGGCTGGAACCGACCCCGGGATCGACCACGGCGACAATCACGGTTCCGGCGGGAAGGGTGCGGGTGGATTTGGCCAAAAGGTAAGAAGCGGTAGCGATGTCGAAGGCGGCATTTTCGTGGGAGAGGTCCAGGATCTCGGATTCCGGATGAATGGTTTTGATGGCGCCTTTGAGCTGCGCCACATAGGGGTCGCCCGAGCCAAAATCCGTGAAGAGGGCGATCAAGTTGGACATGGAACGAGAAGAATGGCACCCCGAGAGAAACGGGAAAAGTCCCGCAAGTAGAAGAACAAGACAGCGGGGGTTCATTCGTTTTTGGAGTTGGGGGAGTTGATAAGTTCCCAAAACTTTGGATTTTCGCCCAGAACTTCGTCCTCGGATAGGGGGAGTTGGGAGCGAAAAGCGAAATCTTTCAGGGAGTTTTTGTGGAGCACCCGATGAATCACGAGTCCCTTGGCGGTCTTTTCAAAGTAGATTCGGTAGTCCCCCGCGCGGTAGCGGTACAGGGTCCGATCCGGGCAGCGGACGGTGCCAAAGCGGTCGGGATGTTTTTCAAGGAAATCGGCGGTCAGAACATCAAACTCGCGAAGCACCTCCACCTGCAAAGGAGTGGGTAGGCGGGTGATTTCCGCGGAGCTCGCCGGGGTAAAGATGATCTGAAAGGCGGCCATACTTGAACCCAAAACCATAGAATAAGCGGGGGGGCAGGTCGAGATCACAACTGATCTTTGAGCGTGCGCCGGGCGGTTGTTTTCCTTAAAGCCGAAGGGGTGAAAGCTCATCCTGCCGGACAGTTGATCGTGATGGGGGTGCCGGGTCCCGAGCTGACGGACGGGTTGCGCGACCTGATCCGCGGGGTGCAACCGGGGGGCTTTATTTTCTTCACACGAAACATGTCCGAAGCAGGGCCGTTCCATCGTTTGGTTCAGGAATGTGCGGGGCTACTGGATCATCCGGCGATCATGACCGTGGATCAGGAAGGCGGCAGGGTATCCCGCCTTGCCGTGATGGGGGAGCGTCCGCCCTCTGGGGAAGATCTGGCCAAGGCGGGGAGGGACGATTGGTTTTATGAGCATGGGCGTTTGACGGGGCGCTTGATGAGGCTGGTCGGGCTCAATCTTGATTTGGCTCCCGTGCTGGATTTTGCCCCCCGGGAAAGGGCGGGAATCGATAATTCCCTGGCGGGACGATGTTTTGGTGAAAATCCGGCCCAGGTGGTGAAACGGGCCGGCGAGTTTTTGAGAGGCATGCAGGAGCAGGGGGTGAAAGGTACGGGCAAGCATTTCCCCGGCTACACATTTTGTGGGATCGATCCCCATGGGGACCTGCCTTTGGTTTCCCGGACCCGGGAGGAGATCGAGAAAGAGGAACTGGCAGTATTCCGGGAGGTAGGAAGCAGGTGCGATGCCATCATGGTTGGGCATGCGCAGTTTCCGGCATGGGGAAAAGGATCGGGGCCGGCGAGTTTGAATCGCGAGATCGTGACCGGGTTGTTGAAAGAAAAGATGGGGTATCGCGGGCTGGTGATGACGGATGATCTGGAAATGGGGGCGATCGCCAACCGTTATGGCAGCGCGGAGGCCTCGAGGCAGGCCGTCCGGGCGGGTGAGGAGATTTTGCTCTTCTGCCACAACCCCGCCTGCGTGGAGATTGCGAGGGATGCATTGGCGGAGATGCCGGAAAAGGATTGGACTCAAGCGGTCCAAAGGGTTCGAGAGTTTGGGCGCACCCTATTCAGGTCATCGGGCGCCTTCGATACCCAAGCCTGGAGAGAGACGAACGAGGCCACGCGGGAACTTCGGCAAAAAGTTCAGGCGGCCGCCTGATCCGATTAGAACCGATAGAGAAAATATCCCTGGACACTTTGTGTCGCCGTGCCGTCATTATTCTGGATGAACTGAAAAAAGTTCCCACCCGTGAAATCCTGGGCCCCGGTGCCCGTATATTTGTAATAGAGACCTGCTTGCATCTTGTCGGACAGTGGAAAATCCAGCCCAAACTGGCCTGCATAGGCAAAGGCCAGGGCGGTGCTAATTCCGTCCGAGTTTCCCATCGTCACTCCCTGAACGGAGGTGGTCTGGACGGCCGTAACCATGCCACCAAGGCTAAAGCCGGCGGAAATGGTGAAATGGGGGTCAATGGGAATAGTGAAAAGAAAGTTGGTGAGGATTGGAATCTGATAGTAATCACCCTGCAGATTGACCTGTTGGCCTCCCGAAACGGATTGGCCCCCGATGGTAAAAGATTCGTTGGGTTGCAGATAGTTCAGGCCATTCACCATGAATCCGGGGGCAAACTCTAGGGCAAACCAATCGGTGATGCGGACGCCTATGGGAATATCCATTCGAAAACCGGGATCATAGGATAAAAACCCGCTGCTGGAAGAGACGCTCGTCCCTCCAGTGCTTCCGGAAAATTGGTTGATGTCAGTATCACGAACGAGGGAGATGCCGATGGCAGGAGTGACATACCAGTCCAGACCCTCCGATTCCTTGGACTTCTCCTCTTTCACCCAAGGGGGTACGTAATTTTCATCCTCCGAGGTGGATTGAGCATGCCCGAGAGCATTTCCCAGCAGGCTGAGTACAAATACGAAACAGAGGCAGAAAATCACCCTTCCTTCATGGCGGGCATGGTTCGAAGGCGCGAGATAGGAACTGCGAGAGAGGGGGCAATTTGCCAGCAGATTTGGAAAAAGTAACCCTGCGAATTGTCATGGAAACGTAACTGGAAACTTTCAGGAATCAAAGCACCTTGACCGCATGAATCAAACCCCCTCCTCCATTTGCTATCTGGATCCGGCCGTGGAAGAAGCGCTCTACACGCCCGGAGAAGCCATCGCTCCCATTCAACCGATCGATGCCATGGCCGAGGACATGGCCACGGAATGGGTAGATCGTGAAGTCCGCCCGACTTGGTTGAACTGCCTGTAATTTCGGTCGTCGGCGGTTGAACCGGCCCCAACCCCTCAGGCGAAAAACCTGTTGGAAGGGGAGGGCCTCACGGCGTGCATGCCCCTATGTCCGGCAAGAAAATCAGCAATGGGATTTCATCACGCCTGAAGAACGGTGAGGCTTAAAAAGCTTATGACGTAAATTTCCCAAGTTTTAGTTCCTCGCATCCATGCCTGTCACTTCAAGGTGCAAAACCCCTGTTTCCTTTCCTGCTAACCTCTGGTTTTATTTGCGCCAGAGGTGTGTTATCCAGCTCCACAGTTTACATAGCCACGACTGCCACCAAGGCAGTTCTGATCCGGCGGCGGTTTCCACGTCCAGGCCTGAGGATCCGCTCAGTGAAGCAATGTCATCCGCAGTGTTGGGAAGGCCGTCAGATCCAAGGGAAAAAAGGGAGTAATTTTTACCGTCCGGTGTGACAATATAGGCAAATTCGCGGCCCCATGGATCCTTTGGGCTTTCGGAAAGAATTCCAGAGGACAAAAGCTCGGATAGGGCCGTGGGGAGCCGGTTGCCATTTTGGGTGCGATAGGTTTGGACAGCGATTTCGATCCTCGAGCTGGCAAGAGCCACCCTTTGTCGGTTTAGCTGAGCCAATTCCTGATCTGGATATCCCCCTTGGCGGGCCTTTTGAAACCACTCCATCGCCTTGCGCTCATCTTTGGGGACTCCGCGACCCTTTTCGTAAACGATCGCCAACTCCATCTGGGCTTGAGGATCCCCCGCGCGTGCTCTCTGCTCCAATGAGGTGGAGTAGTCGACCACAGCCATCGCCTTGGAAATCAGAACCAACAAAAGAAAATGAGTCACGCTCCTCATACCTTTAAATAAGAAGAGGTTTCTGGAAAATCAAGAGGAGTGGGTGAGTGCCGCAACTCAGCCTTTGGAGCGTGTTTTGAGCAGTCGTTCGATCTGCTCGAGGTAACGGGCGATGCTGTCCCGGGGCTTGATTTCCTGGGCCCGCTTCAGAAGAGGCACCGCTTCCTCATATTTTCCTGAAGTGACAAGCACCTGGGCGTGGCGAACCTTGGCATCGGCCTCGAACGGCTCCATTCCCTCCGCACGTTCGAAGAGGAAGATCGCCTTCTCTGGTTGGTTCGTTTTTGCATAGTGTTGGCCCAACAGGAGCAGGGCATCTCCATCCAACGGGTCGTCCTTCAGAATCTGTTCCAACACGGCGGCGGATTCGGTGGACTTTCCTTGGGCGGAGGCGATTTTGGCCTCCAGCTTGAGCATCTTCTTCTTTTTGTCAGATTCGATATTGGCGCCCCCATAAACTTTCAGCTTTTCCAAAAGAATTCCGGCCTCAACCGGAGCCCCTCGGGCATTCAGAACTTCTGCGGCACGAAGGGGGCGGTCGATTTTCTGTCCAGGTCGGAGATCGATGGCTCGCACATACGTTTCCACCGCCAGCGGGTAGTTTGATTCCTGGAGATAGATGTCAGCCAAAGAGGTCAGGGTGTCAGGGGTGGATTTGCCCAATCGATCAATCATCTCATAGCAAGTGGCCGCGGCCACTGGCTCCTTGAGACCCAGGTGGGCGCTGGCGAGGAGAAGCCAAAACTCTGGCTTGTCGGGCTGTCGCTCGATCAAGTCGTTCATGAGGGACACCGCTTCGGCGTACTTGTTCTGCCGAAAGATGCAGCGGGCCAGGCCGAGCTTCCATTCCGGTGTGGAGGGCTGGAGCAAAAGGGCATTACGAAAGGCGCCCTCGGCCGCGACAAAGTTTTCCTTGGAAATGTAGGCGGTCCCAAGCAGCCCAAAGGTGTTCCCGTCTCCCCCCCCGAGTTCAATGGAGCGGGTAAGACTTTTGATGGCTTCGTCCGTCCGACCCTGCTGTAGCTGGATCAACCCGAGATTTTTATAGGCCCTTAGGTAGTTGGGAAATTTACGGGTTGCACTTTCCAGATATTTGGCTGCCTCGTTGGGCCGGTTGAGTTGGTAGGCGATGGAGCCGAGGGTAAAATCAAATACCGCGCTGGAGTCTGCCGTGACCTTCGACTTCAATTCAAAGTAGGCTTTGACCACATCGGTGGCGGCCAGGTCGGCGATCTTGGTGAAGGCCTCCTTCTCCGTGGCGGGGAGTTTGGGCTCCAAATCGCTGTGCAGGTTAAAATTTTCAATCGCTCGTTTCCGGAAGTCCGGATCGGCAAAGATCTGCATGACCGCGGCCCGGGTTGCGCCGGGAGACCCGGGGGCGGGTTTGGGGGCGGCGGCCGAGGGATCCTCCGCCTTCGCGAGCAGGGGAAGGCTCCAGGCAACGAAATGCATAAAAAATTTCCTCATGAAGAGGCCTTGGTGTCGAAGCGGATCGGGGCACGAATCTTTGCAGAAACCTTGCGGCCTTCCTTCATGGCGGGCTCGAATTTCCATTTCCGCACCGCATCGAGCGCGGGCTTATCGAACGCGGGGTCGGAGCTCTTTTCAATCTTCGCATTCGCGACCCGCCCGTTTGCGTCGACGACAAAAATCACGGTCACCACGCCATCGATTTTTCGGGAGCGAAGAGCGGCGGGATAAACAGGAGCAGGCTGGTAGACGGCGCGGGGTTTTTGATCCAGGTCGGCCATGGAAAAGGCTTGATCCATGTCGGCTCCCGGTCCTCCTCCGCCGCCTTTCCCGCCGATCCGGCCCGACTGGAAACCTCCCCCCCCGCCGAACATGCCGCCGCCCCCGCCCGGCGCGAGGGCCGATTCGAGATCGCTCAAACTCATTGGGGAGAGGGCTGGGGCATCATCCATGGCGGGAGCGGCGATATTCACGTTTTCCATGATGGGGGCGGGCGGGGGGGGCTCTTTTTCCTGCTCCACCTCCTCCTTCGGTTGTTCGGTGTCGGGCTTTTTGATATTGGAAATATCCAGCTCTTGTTCCACCTCCACCTTCTTCTTTTTCTCAAAATTGGAGACGGGAAATAGAATGCCGCCGACGACCACCACTAGAAAAAGGGCAAAACCAAAGATGGCGGCGAAGCAGAGGGGGTAGAGATTCGACTCCTTGCGTGAATGAAACTTCGGGGCGGGATAAGAAGGTGATGGCGGACGAGGCGGCAGGGGGGTGACGGGGCTCATTGGCGTGTTTTGGTGGAGATGCCAATTTTGGTAACGCCAAGCTTTCGGATTTCGTCGAGAACGAGAACTACCTTGTCAAAGTTGGCCCGGGAGTCGGCGTTGAGAGTGAATTTCGGGTCGGGATTGGACGCCTTGATGGAGGATAGGCGCAGGGGGAGTTGGCTCATGGTCACCTTTTCCTGATTGATGTAGACATCCCCACTCTCCGCCACGGAAACCGTGGTGATGCTATCGTCCTTTTCTTTGGCCTCCGAGGTGCTGGAACCGGGAAGCATGACGGAGACTCCCTCGTTCTTCACCATGGAGAGGGAAACCATGACGAAAGTGGCGAGAAGAAAGAACATGATATCGATGAGGGGAATAATTTCGATTCGGGCTTTTTTTCGCCCTCCCCTAGTGACGCCTCCTCCTCCGCCGGCCATTTTGTTTACGCCTCTCCCGTGGAGGGGGCGCTCGATTTAGGCCTCAAGAAGGAAGGAGGGTTGAGGCCGGTTTTTACGGAGGGCGGATGGATTGCCGGGGTGGAGGGTGGGGGCTGAATTGGGACGACTGGCGGTGCCGGGGGTGAGACAGGGGTCCGTGCCGCAGGCGAACCCATCGGGTGCTGGAAGGGGGCAGGAGGGGGTGAGGGAGGAATGGAACGAGTGGGGAGAGGAGGATTTCCGTGATCCCCCCCGTGGGCATGACTGGCTCTCTCGAAGGCCTTCTCCGCCATGAGCATCAGTTCAAGCCGTCGACCTGCATCCTCCATTTCATGCTGGGCCGACTCAATCCGGGCGTTGAGATAGTTGTTGGGGAACAAGCAGGTGATAGCGATCAAAAGACCGAAGGCCGTGGCGATCAAACCCTCGGCGATACCCCCGGTGATGGCGGCCGGGGCTCCAAGTTCATCTCCCCCCATCATGCTAAAGGTATTCATCATGCCGGTCACCGTCCCCAGCAGTCCCAGAAGCGGGGCGGCGGTGATGATGGTGTCGAGAATGGGGAGGCCTCGGCTAAACCTTTTGAGTTCGACGGCACTCGCCTTGCTGATGGCTTGGCTGATGGAAAGGTTGGCGTTGGCGAGGGCAAAGCCGAGGACTCGAGCCACGAAATCGGTCGAGGAGTTGGCCACCTGGATCGCCGCCGGTTGGTTACCGCTTTCCACCAGATTGAATATTTTCTCCACCTGCTCGGGATTCTGACGCCGTTTTTCGGAAACAATAAAAAGAGAGCGCTCAAGGGAGACCACGGCCGCCACAATGGCGGCAAAAAGCAGGGGCCACATAATCGGGCCGCCATGGATGAAGGTTCGGATGATCGAGTTTTTGTTGCCGTAATTTCTCAAGGCTTGTCCCATGGTGAAGTCGGAAGGGATAATGCCCTCTCCACCCGCCATCAGGGAGGCAAAGGCGGGGCCAAAGATTTTTGAGTGCTCCGCACCCTTGAGGACGGTTTCCTTGGATCCCTTGGCTTCAGAGGCCCAACCGGCGACCGAACCGTCGGTGGAGGAAAAGAGAACCATGGGCCCAACCTGGGCGAACTTTCCTTCGACCAGCCCCCCTTGTGCATCCAACGCGACACCCGGATAGCTGTGCCCACCCAAAAGGTCTTCGATTCGGATCAATGCGGCATCCACGATCCGGAAGGAGGCCTTGTATTTGTCCTCGTGGGAGGCCGTCGTGCTTTCGTGCGCGGCTTTGGCGAGATCCAGTTTTTCACGATGACCCGATCGCTCAGAGATGTGGATGCTCTTTTCCCCGAAATTTCTCCCGAATTCGTTCAGCAGGTTGAGCATATATGTGTTTTCCTCCTCCCGCTGTTTGATTTCCGCCTTCAGGGAGGATTGGTCGAGGTTCTTCATGTCCCGGGCCCGCTGGGCAAGGTCGAGTTCTTTACGGGCCAGAGCCAAGTCATCTTCGGCGAGGGACAGCTTTTTGCTGAGGGGCAACTTTTCCGAGGAGATCTTTTCCCGTGTGGTCGTCAGTTCTTTGAGGGCGGCATCGAGGTCCGCTTTGGCCTTGGTCGATGCGGAGGCCAGAGCATCCTCGGATTTTGGGGGAGTCGGAGGAAGAACCGTGGGAGTCGGGGACGGGGTGTTGGCGGTCACGGCCTCGGGGGAGGGCGGATTGACGAACTCCGCCTTGGGCGCGCGGGGCTGAATGTTGGCATCCTTGGGCTCTTGGGTAAGGGCGCCAGCGGTGAGCAAAGGGAGGAGGAAAGCTAGCATGAGGGATTTCGAATTTCGAAATCCCTCCGCGTAAGCGGACAGCGAAACCCGCGAGAGGCGGTAGATTGGATGGGCGGGGGATGGTTTGAGGGGGCCAATTTCGAATTTCGAGCCCCGAATTTTGAGTTTCGAAATGACGGGGCGCTGCAGATCCTCAGCGGACAAAGAGCGGTTTGATTTCATTGGATTTTGACGGGGAGGTCAATAAAGGTAGCCCCCTTTTCCTTTCCTTCAAGAATGTGGACCGCGAGGAGGATTTTCTTCCCGTTGGCATTGTCCGGTTTCCAGACCCAACCGTCGGGTCCGGGGTGCCCTGTTCCCGCCAAAGTGCCCTCCCGGTTCGTGTAGTAGGCTTGGGCCAGGCCGAGATAGACTGTGGTGACTTCCGCCCGGGTTCCGTCAGGAAAGGTGCGCAACTCCTTGACGCTCGTCACGGTGGAGTTGAAGGCGCTGGCCTGATCGAGAATGCCCAGGACATTTTGGAGTCGCTCGGCCATGGAGGCGGTCGACTTTTCTGAATCCTCGGGGAAGCGGGCCAAGATCGGTTTGAGTTTTTCGCGGAGGGGTTCGGGCAACTGCGGGAGAAGGGGCCGCAGTTTTTTCTCCGCAGCAATCACCATGGCTTTCGATATATCCGCCGTGGCTTTCAGCTTATCGTTTTGGGCGGCCAATTCGTCGCGTTTCTTTTGGGCCTCGGCCACCGCCACGGAGATTTCCTTCAACTTGTCCCGGACAGTCGCGGTCTCGGCTTGAGCCAAGCGGACGCGATCTTCCAGGATATCCTTGCCTGAAGACCATTCGGATTTCTCTTTGGAGATGAGCTGCTTGGTTTCCACCCATTTGGCGAGGGTTTCCCGGGTGGCCTCGATCATGGGGGCGGTTTCGCTGGTGACTTTGATTGGGGCGGGAGAGGCGGCGGCAGGGGTGTTGGTTTGAGCTGAGAGGCTGAAGCCCGCAAAAGAAGAGCCCCAAAGAGCAAACAGAGCCAGAGGGGATCGCAGCTTCATTTCTAAAAACTCCATTTGAGCCCGGCCGAGACGATCTGTTGGGCCATGAAGTTGTTGGAATTGTTGGAGCCCGGGGCCACATCGGGAGTGGAGGGATTCCATCCCGTGTTCCCGTAGGAAAATTGCACATCCATGTAGGCGAGAAATTTGTATTCCAGGTACATGCTGAGGCCTTCATAGATCCGCCGCTCCAGACCCACGATGGCCTGCAGGGCCAGACAGACGTTGTTGGCGTTGTTGACCGAAGTGGTGGCGTTATAGGCGGCATTGGTTCCTGTGTAGCCGTCCACGGTAATTTTGTGGTTGTAGGAGTAGAGAGTGGCAGCACCTACGCCCCCTCCGAAATACGGGGTCACTGGCAAGTCTTCAAACTTCACCAAACCATTTAACATGACGGAGTAGGCGGAAAGGTTGTAGGTTTCTGTGCCCACCCCAGTGGTACCATTCTCGAGGGGAATTTTTTCATAGGACCCGAGGTAACCGAACTCCAGTTCCATGGCGGTGCGCATCGGGGTGGGACCGCCAAAGGCAAGCTGGACGTCCCGGACGGCAAAGTCGTAGCCCACTTTGCCGGCGGCATAAAATCCAAGGTTACCGCTATCCGCCTGATTGAGGGGGGGGGTTCCGACCACCGTGGCGGTGCCTCCGCTGAAGAACTGCTGCACCATGGCGCCGGCACCACCGGCCACGTACCAGTGTCCATCGCGGGGGCCTTTCGGGCCCTCCGCAGTTTGGGACTGACCCGGAGCAATGATCTGAGGCTGATTGGCGATCTCGGGAAGAGGTGCGTCGGTTAGATTTGAAACTCCTGTGGAAGCGTTGGGAACTGTTGTCAGGTTGCTGGTTGTGGTTGAAGCTGGAGGGGCAGGTTGCGGCCCTCCCTCGCTCTTGGCTTCGCTTGCACTCGGTTGGGGATTTGGAGGGTTTGTGGCGGGCTGCGCGTTACTGGTTGCGAGTGAGTTTGTGGCAGGAGCATTCGAAGGTGGTGCGCCGGGGAGCGATAGCCGACCCGGGCTGTTTTGCGCCAAAAGCAGGGAGGCGCTACAAAGGAACGATACCAATAAGCACAGCCTAGGAATCATGGGTAGAAACTAAAAATTCGCCTGTGGGAATCGAGAAAAGGAGTGTGACAATTAAAGACTTATCAAAGCTTTTTTCTAATAAGTTTGGATAACTTGCTATCCGCTTGGGGATTCAAGAAATTCAAATTTCTTTATCCCCTGAATCCCTCATCAAAATCGCCAATTCATCCCAAATTCCGCCGTTTGCGTGTAAAAGTTCTGCATGGTATAGCCGGCAAAGTCGGGAGCCAGCACGCCGTTGAGGCGGTAGGCAATCGAGACGTCGAACCCCGGGGCGACCTCGTATCCAAAACCGGCGAAGGCCTCCCACGCCCCCATAAAGTTGGACTGGTTGAAGTCCCCCTGGACCTGGATATTTCCGGTGAGGGTTCCGATGGTCATCTTTT
>Ga0214917_10005181_pt1 | contig 14056 bp, 17 predicted proteins | sample LL_1208_BB_MetaG_FD_177983 | JGI IMG/M metagenome (GOLD analysis project Ga0214917, IMG submission 177983) | Freshwater microbial communities from Lake Lanier, Atlanta, Georgia, United States - LL_1208_BB | ecosystem: Environmental > Aquatic > Freshwater > Lake | place: USA: Georgia | collected... | reverse complement strand
TGATTTTGGCCAGGTTATAGAGATCCGATGTTGTTGTTGATAGAATGAAAATCACACAAAATCACACAATTTATCACAAAATCACACAAAATCACACCTTTTCAGTGTGATTTCTATACACCAAACTATACGGTCTCTTGACCCTGTAAACATTTGTTTCCAATCTACGTCATTCGCCTTTGTATGAGCGTATGAGAGAATATAATTATAATTGTAATATTTTTAAATTTATTTTATATTGTGACAATGAAATATAAGAGTCTAAATCCTAAAAACGAAAAATTTTAAGAACTCAACACACACACAACGAAAATGAAAAAAATTAAATCGAAATTTAAAAGTCGATAAGTGACACTCTAAAAAGCCCATTTTAAAAAGTCTAAAATTTTCAAATTTTCTATTTTGGCCAGGTTATGGAGATCCGATGTTGTTGTTGATAGAATGAAAATCACACAAAATCACACAATTTATCACAAAATCACACAAAATCACACTTTTTCGGTGTGATTTCTATATTTTTAATTTTGGCTTAAAAAGAAGGACATAAACTTATATAATGTTCAAATGCGATATTTGTAGTCACGAGTTCAAAAGCAAATCTGGTCTTAGCCAACATAAAAAGGTTGCCAAGTTCTGTAAACGTCTACAAAGTACAAACGACACTCATGAAGAAGAAAATGTCTGTGAATTTTGCCAAAAACAATTCACCACAAATTACTCCTTTAGAAGACACCTTCAAATCTGTAAACCTAAACAAGTTAAAGAAAATCTAGAAATTAATATCATCAACAAACTAAAAGAACAAATTATTGCTCTTGAAACAAAACTCAGCATAAAAGAAAGTCATGTAAAATCCCTCGAAAGAGACATCTCTAAACTTTCCAAAAAATCATCCACCACTAACATCATCAACCAAACAAACATCATCAACACCTCTTTTAATATCACTCAAGAACGATTCAACAAACTCGTCAGAGAAAAATACACATACACCCTCTATGAGAAAGGCGGAGAAGGTGGAAAAGAACTCATCATTGAATTTCTTTCAGATGACAATGGAGTCCTTAGAGCTGAACTCGCCGACTTTTCTAGAAATAAATTCAGACTCATCGATGACAATTCAAACACCTTTACCTACATTGATAACCACATGCTATTCTCTCTTTGTAAACAAAGCAAAGATCTCAAACTCAAACTTGAAGAATATGGAAAACGCCTCATAGAATCTCCTGACTCCTTTTCCTACATTACCAATACCGAAAGAGCAATGAACTATGTTATGATCTACAAGAAGAAGGCTGACTTTACACACTATGTCTTTCATCCAACAAGAACTTTTATAAACATGTTCACACAAAACAAACTCCTCAAACTTGAAAAAACAGATGAAAATGAACAAAAAATTCTTGAACAACTCGCTCAACAAACTGTCCAAGAAGATACAGATGATGATGATGATGAACATGAAAATGATGATGAAAACGAAGATGAAGATGAAGATGATGAAAAAGATGAAGAAAAAGAACCAAAATTACTTGAAGTTTTTGAAGATACAGAAAGTGAAAGTGATGAAGCTGATTAAAGATTAATATTTGTCTTAAACAAATATTAATTAAGAGACTTTACTATTATTCCAACACTTTCCACCATCAACCTTATTGTCTCATCCAATTCACTCTCCCTAATAACCTTCCTACACTTATTCTCATCAACTCTTGGAGACATCGTTCCATAAAGCACCATCTTTCCACACTCTTCATAAGTAGTAAATTATTATCTAAACAGTACCACAATAAGTCATCGCAGTACTCTATCATAACACCTCTAAAGTATTTTTCAAAGTTAATCATTTTGTCTCGATCTAAATAGATTATTCAAAATCAGTTTATTTTCCGTTGTATATATAAATGAGCAACATAAACATGATCGATCTTTTTGGAACAAGTTTCTGTCTTGACTATAAAGATCTTGACAGGACTGAAGTCAAAATTGATAAAGTTGGAAAACTTTTCTCATCCGCTCTTTCTAACAAAAACGTTTTCCTCTTTGACAACTACTCTTTCTTCTTTGTCGAACTCGTACCTCCTCACAAAAATACAAACGGATCTCTTACTCCTTCTGGATACTATGTTAACAAAAAAGACAGATTTTTGCTCGCTGAAGTAAGCGACTATATGGAAAAGTTTGGTTGGGAGTTATGTAGAAAAGGAATTGAAAGAGGATACCTTAAATATGCCAATGATCAATCTATCGTTAAATTCTACACTGTAGAAAAAACACCAACTCTTGACTGTAATGTTGTGGCCGTTAATTTTTTGAAACAATTTACAAATAAAATTGGGTACCTCTACAAATTCAAAATGATTTATTCAATCCTCATATGTTCCGCTCCAATTAATAAAAATATACCAATCAATAATGGAAGAGATATGATTGTCAAAAATCCATCCTTCGCGAGTTACCTTTCTTATCAAAGCGCAAAGTGGGCATTCAAAAATGGATACCACTTCTATTTCATTATGGCTGCGGATATGGATTTGGTAAGAATGTACCAAAAATGGGGTTTCCACTTCGGACTTCCATACCTTAAACTTGATCTTGCGATTGATGTCGTAACCTCTGATGAATTTTTTGAATACACTATTTTGGAGCGTATTCCGTTCAAAGAAGCTGTCAAAGAAGAAATTGTTTATGCTATCAATCAGATTCTTTGTCGTAGTTGGAGAACAGCAAATATCGTTCTTGACATGAAAAAACGAGAATGGGAAAATATTTTAGCGCAATTCCCAGAAGAAAGTATGCCTTTCAGAGAACAGGCAACTGATCTTATGACAGAGATGTTGCGAGGAGAATCTTTCGCGATGTATATTGATCTACACTCAGAGGACATCACAAATTTGAAAGAATACTCAAAGTCAAGAATGGTAAGTTATTTTCTTTAATATTATCTCTAGAGATAATATTAAACTAGTTGTAAAATGGACCTTGGATAGAATCTCTTGCCATAGCTAACGCCGCATCATTTCCTCCAAGAAGCCATTTCTCTTTATAATAATCTTTGTTTGGAGTCCAATTACATGACCACGCAAAATGCTCTTTACGTTTTTTAAACAAGATTAAGAGCAAAATTATAACGACTATCTTTAACATTTACTATTACTCAACATTTTTTATATTTATTTTTGATTTTTTACACCACTCTATCACATCATCATCCAACTCATTCGACTGTATTAATGTAATCTCTTCTCCCTCTGACAGTAACATTCCCCACAAGTATATCTGTTCTTGTACCTCATGTAACAACAAATTTGTCAACTTGTTAAACTTAAAATCATCCTTCTTTCCTTTTAATTTTACTGATCGATTCGTCCAAAACTTTTTATTCTTCAATGACCACTCCACTGGTGACTCTTTCGAAAAATCAAAGTGAGCATTCTTAAAATCCTTATTCTTTGCTACTACCTGACACTCTTTCTTAATATCTTTCTTTTTTCTCTGCCCATCTATAAGATACTTATTTTCATCATCCGATATTCTCTCAATCTCCTTCTCCTCATTTTGAATCTTCTCTAACATCTCATTCTTCCTGTCATTTATCTGTTCAAGAAGGGCATCTATCTCCTCTTTTTCCATACTAAAAACGCCGAAAGCCGTCTTGATTGCGCTCGTTAGATTTTCCATCTGATCGTCAGTATATTTTGAGAAAAGCTTGTCGAGTTTGTGATCATATGATGTCATCCCTAAAAGAAGAGTTAGACAAAACTTATTGAAACGCTTCTCAAACGGATTATGAAGGAGGGCAAAGTTCTTTTGAATCTCTTCTATAAATGTTTTTAAAATAATCTCAGTCATCGTTATTTCAACCAATGGTAAAGAGGATAATTCAGTTAAAAAAATCCAGAAGCTTATTTTTTGAAAACTCCCTTAGCTTTTCAACATCATCAGAAAATCGCAAATCTATCCACATCAAATAAGAATCATGACTCAACATGTACTGGGTTAACTTATTTGCCACTTCCATCGGATCCTCTTCATTCACAAACGCCCTAAACGCTGAGTACTCATTTTGCTTAACACTTGTTAGTCTCTCATATATATCTTTCTTGACGAGGGTTGAGACGTCTTGAGAAATTTGTTGGAAGTAACTGTCGCTTATGTGTGAGAACGTTGGAATGAACTTGCTCAAGTCTAAGAAAGGAAGACCAAACTTAAATCCCCACTTTTGGTACAAACTCATCAACCCATAATCAGCCGATCTTATAAACATATAGTCAAAGCCTTCCTTCTTAGCAAACTTACAACTTAAATAAGTCAAGTAGGCACCGAATGAAGGATTTTTAATTATTTCATTTTTCTTGAACTGTTGAACATGTGTACAAAGAAGAAGAGAAAGTATAATCTTAAAATCTTTAAAATAAAAATGTTTTGGAACTTTAAGCTCTTTCAAAAAACGAAACCCAATCACTTGACATTCATAGTTCGTCATTTGTGAAATCACAAATTTATATTTTGCCTGAGAAAGGGTCCAATCCACATACTCTGGAAGAATAAGATTTCTACAAATGGACCTTTTAAACTTCTTAATATAGTCGTCTACTTGTTCGTCAATCTCGTCTCTTTCTAATTTTCTTTTTGAGAGCTCTTCTTTCTTTTCGGTCTTGATGAAAAGGATAGACAAATCTTTAAAGAGCAGAACGTTCTCATCTGTTAAATTAATATCATAAAGATCTTGAACACTAGTAGCTACTAATTCTTCGCGTCCATTGTTTTGATAATGTAAACACCAATCCATCTTTTCATCCTGGTCATCTTCATACAAGAGATGTAAAGGATTTTTTTTCCACCTGCTCATTTATTAATTGATATAAAGAAATTATTATTTATATTTATTAAGTATGCGTTTAGATAAAAAATTAAAAAGGTTCGAACTTGAATATAGCGAAAACGGAGACCTTTATAAGCTCTGTTATTTTGACAAATATAACTTATTAAACGGTGAGTACACTTTGTGGCACAAGTGTCAAATCAGAGATATTAATAATGGAGTGATTGGTGTTGGGCAACTTTTTCACATTATTAAAGACAGACCTGAACACATAAAGTATGTCCAAGTAACTTACAAAGACGGAAAGAGAAATGGAGAGTCTAGAATGTGGAACAATGATGGAACTTTATTTGAAGAATGTAATTATATTGATGATCAAATTGATGAGTGTGTTTACAAGAATTATCACAAGAGTGGAAAACTAAAGATAACTGTACCATATTCTAATGGACAAAAAGAAGGTATATTTAAAGAGTATTATGAAGATGGACAGCTAATGTTGGAATGTTTTTACAAGAGTAATGTGTTGTATGGTCGTTACAAGATGTTTTGGGAAAATGGAATGGATAAGATGGAGTGTTTTTACAATATGGGAAAGATTGATGGCGCGTATATGTTTTTTGACAAGGATTCAAAATACTATCTGACTGGAATTTATAAGAATGGAATGAAGAATGGGGTTTGGACTGAGTACAAAGTGGCTCAAGGGTATATAGAGAAGGAGTATAAGGATGATCAATTGATAAATCAGCGAGAGTATTATGAAAATAAGACGTTGAAGATGATCAAGAACTTATTTGATGAGAAAGGAGTGATGTCGAATGTGAAAAGATGGTTTTGGTCTAGTTTGAATTAGTTTTATAGTGCCGATGTTTTGAAGAACAAAAGACTGAATGAATTGTGAAAGATATAGGTTTTGTTCTTGAAGAAGTTTGATCCTTTGTTCTAAGAAAGTGTGTTGATCATGAACAAGGATCATTTTTGTTTTAATCATTCTCTAGGGATAATTAATTGAGTTTTTAAGCTGACCAATTAGAAAACTAAAATGTATCTTGATCTTGTAAAAAATGGTGTTATAAACTTATTTAATCTTCAAATAAAAGATAAAGAATTGGAGTGTTTTTGTTTCAACGTAAACTTTGTGATAAAAGTTGAAAACGAGTGGTATAGAATAAGTCCAGCTTTGCTTTTTACACGTGTTTTTGGGTCTTATAGGTGTATTGGAATAAATGAGGGATTGAAGTTTTCACAGATCCAAGATTTGGATATGTTACAATCAATAATGATAATAGAGGATGTTTTGAATTTGGGTTGTGTGGAGTGGAAGAAGTTTGACATTACAAATGAATTATATAAAGAATTAAACTGAGTATTATAATAAGTTTTAGGCTTATTATAATAAAATGAGTTACCAAAATTTAGAAAAGGAGATCAAGACTTGTATAAGAAGTGCTATTTCAAAATCAAATGTGGATGTATTTGAAAGTTTGTGTGATGTTTTTAGAACACACTTTGAAAAGCCGTCAAGTAGTATTATGGAGATGAGAAAGAAAACTACGAAACAGAAGGGTTTGATTTTTGAGGTATTTTGTAAGATGTATTTACGTTCACGTGGATATGGAGTGTGGATGTTGAGCGAGGTGCCAGAGGAGGTGTTAAAAAAGTTGGGATTGAAGAGGTTTGACATGGGTATTGATTTGATTGCGACGGTAAAAAACAAGAAGACTGGTGAGGATTTGTACATTCCGGTCCAGTGTAAGTATAGAAAAGAGACACGAGATCAGTTTGGACGGAAAGTACATAAAGTGGGGTGGAAAGAGATATCAACGTTTATATCGTTGTGTGCGAGAACAGGACCGTGGATAAAGAATATGATAATGACGAATGCTGACAATGTGAGATGGGGAGGGAAGAAGAGTAAGCGTGATTATGTGTTTGCCAAGAAATCTTTTTCTAAGCGAACAAATTTGGAGTGGTTGGAGATGATAGATGAGAGTGTAGGTAATAAGTTGGGAACGAAGTTAGATGAGGATTTGTCGGATGGAGAAGAAGATGAGTTGTTGGATATAGAAGAGATTGATGAGTGTGAAGAAAAAAAAGAAGTTGAAGAAATAAAGTTTAAAGATGAAAAAAGTTTAAAGACTAAGAAAAGTCCGACGAAAATGGAAATAAATTTGTTAAGACAAAAATGGTTAGACAAAAAATTCAAATAACGGTTCAAATGAAGCGAGAAAAAGAGTTAAATTAAGAAAACGGGCAAAAAACGACATTTTTCGTGTCAAAGTGTTTAAAAAAGTGATATAAAATTAAGATGGATAATCATTTTTGTAAAACAAGTTTTATGAGTTAAATAATAAGTCTGGTCGTTCAGACTTATTATTCTTTATTGTATTTGTAAAAAAATTTCGATCATGGTATGACTCAAATTTTACGTCATATTTATTCTTTTAATTTGTTGAACCAGTCAGTAAATCAGCTGGCTGTCAAGCTCTTTTTATTATTCTTTATTGTTTGTTGATAAAGAGCGAAAAACATTGGGTCTAAGTATATGCTGAATTTATGTAATATGTCAATCCAGAACTGCGATGCTAAATCAATCTTTGAAATATGTCTTGCTAGTTGAGACATGATACTTGCGTTTTGCGGATAGACAAGATCTTTTATTTGCGAATAGAAGAGTTTAAAAGCGGTGAGAGATCCGCAGTGTTTGAAAAAGACACAGTGAAAGATGATTTGTTTATCTAAAAGAGGTCCGAATGTGTTCCAAATCTGGTGAAGAGTCTTGTGGTGTCCAAACTCGTATAAATATTCGAGACAGTAATTCATATTGAACTTGTCAAAGGTTACTAAAAGACATTGTAAGCACTCTACGTCATCTTTTAGAAAGACTATTTTGAAGAGAATATCAAGTTCAAACGTATTGAACTTTGAAACGTTTAGATTTTTGAGAATAAAGTTGAGACAGTCACTTTTATTGTACAACACACAGTTCTTTACATAGTGGAATGCGTATTGTTGAATGGATCTCTTAGGAGTGTGTTTGAAAACTACTTGAAGCGTATCAAGATCGTTACAAGCGAGATCAACTCCGTTTGGAAGTCTATAGGAAGATTGAGTATAAACTTGATCTATAACGTTGCGGAGAGAGTTATAGAAGAGTTTTGTTAAGATAAAGTTAATCCAGACGTTATTACCTGGTGTGTTTTGAGAAAAACTGATATAGAATTCAGAAAGACAAATTTGGACGAGAATATCTTCTTCTTCGTTATAACAAAGGTAATCAATAAGGTCTGTGAAGAGGGAAACATTATTGTTGATGCTTCTTGTTTTGAACATTTCGTAAAGTTTTCTGAAGCTTTCTTTGTTGTTAAGGCTAGTTTTGAGAAGTCCTGTGATGGTGATTGCGCTCATTTTGATGAGGAGTGAGAAAGTTGAACAAAATCAGTTAATTAGTCCATTTCTTCAATGTCAGAGAGAAGGAGAACATTTTCTTTGTGTAAAATACCATTATCGTTTAGATATTTTTTAATGGGATCAAAGAAGTTTCTATTAAGCTTGTTGTCTTTTACAATTGTGGTGATGATGGTTTGAATACAGGTTAGGGTTACGTAACGTTCACCGTAGTCTTCGTCGTCAGTATCTTCAGTTTTAGTTTCTTTAAAGTTATTGATATGATCAAGAAGTTTTGGAGAGTTCATGGTGGTCATGATAAAGTTATTGATGGTGGCTTTCATGATTTGTGGAGTTTTGTCAATGAGTTTTTTGTAGATGACGTTTCCTCTTGATTTGTCGGTAAAGTACATATATCTGACCAATTTTCCTCCCATGACGTTGATGAAGGAGGTTTGAGAGTTTGACCACAAACTTTTTTCGAGAGAAGGGAGGTCATTTTGTATGAGATCATCCATAAAGTTGTTGATGATAGGAAGTTCTTGGAGTTTGATATTGATGTTAACAGTATTAACTTGATTTACTTGATTGTTGTTTGTTACAGGGTGAGAGGAGTGTTGTTTGAGGAGTTCAATCTCTTTTTGGTGAAGATATTTAGAATTTTCAAGTTGAGATTTAAGAGAGGCAATTTCATCTTTGTATTGTTGAATGATTTGATCTTTTTCTTTGAGTTCTTTTTCTTTTTCTATAAGTCTTGTTTCATAATCTTTTTTTTCTTCGTCAATTGTGACTTGTTTTTTATGTTTACAAATATTTAGATGACGATTTAGTGTAAGAGGTTGTCCAAACGTCTTGTTACAATATTCGCACTTAAGATCTTTTCCTTCATCAAGTTTAGAGTTGAGTTCTTTCTGAATTTGTATACAGAATTTGGCAGATTTTTTGTGACAATTTAAGGTTGAAATAGAACCATATTCTTTTTGACAAAAGTTACACTTGTACATTATATGAAATAAAAGACAAGTATTTAAGCCTTATTTTCGTTATGATTGATTATGATCAATTCTGATCAATTCTGATCAATTCTGATCATTTCCAGTCATTCGTAATTATTCTTAAATTACAAAAAACTCCAAAAATCGACTTTTTTCTGATTTTTTAACTTTTTTAAAATATTTATTCCTATACATAACCTGCTTTTGACTTGTATGAGACTAAAAATAGGTCTATAAAGAAGGTAAAATGCCTTCTTTATAGCGTTTAGAAATGAAAAATATTGACGTTGTATTATAAATATCATTATTTTTCTCTAAAAATCTTGAAAAATTTTAGAAACCCACACACACACATTTTTTGTGTGTGTGGACCAAAAATTCTCCAACCACTTTTTTAAAGAAAAAAACCACTAGCATTACACTAGTGGTTTTTCTTTTAAATTTAAAATAACTTTCTTGAGACTGTCACCTCTCTTACTGATAATAATCTTCTCTTCTTAGGAGCCTTTATTTCCTCTCTCAAACATTCTTTAGATTCAAACGTAATTCCCGATATCTTAAAACTCTTTATCTTATCTCCATCCGTCAACTCTGTTCCTATCAACATCCACTCATCACTCTTAGTCTGTCTCACCTCTATAGGCATTACAGCTCTTACATTCCCTGGATTTGAATAATCATAACTAAAGTACATTGGAGTTGTTGGGTGGTTTCGCATTATTTCTTTTAACATATCGGCCATCATCTTGTCGCTCATCTTTTATCATCCTCTTTAAAGGATGTTGAAAAGTCAGTTTATATTTCTCATTTACTATCTCACTCATCAACTGTCCCCATCTTAATGGTATCTTTAGCATATCCATTCTCGCATCCATCTTTATTCTCTCCTCTAATAAGACCAGTTTCTCATAAGACTCTCCCAACTGATGGTACTTTTCCACCTCACACTCATGACAAAAATATACCACCATCAAAAATCCCTTAGCCATCGCTATATCACTTGTCAAACTATTCCATACTAATCTATTTCTAAAGTACTGTCTCTCCTTCACCACATCATACACACTCAATAAAACCCTTGTCACTACCTCACACAATTCTATATATATCTTTTCAAATGCTGTTGTGGCATCCTCAAGCAAGTACTGAATATCACTTAAAAATTGATTTGAAAAAGAGTTTTTAAAGTCTCGAAGAAATCTAGTCATCAGTTGAAGCCTCAAAAATTTTAGATCGCTAAAGAGACTCATTTTGTCAAAGTTTATGATGCTCTGATAAAAGATCCAGATATTCTTGTCAAAGTTTGGGTACTTGCTCATTTTGAACTAGACATAAAAGTAAGAATAAACTCAATTAATAAATGCGTAAAAACGCTACGGATAACCGTAGCGTTTTACTTAATCTTCGAGGTTGTAAAGCCGATCCAACTCATCTAATTCTTTTTGACATTTTTCAATGGCTTTTTGTCTTATTTCTTCTGATGAATTAGGCACACGTATTTGACACGTTAATGCCCAAATCTTAACTTGGTCTTCAAGCGAATCTAGTTCGACGCACTTGTTTCCAACACGCATTCCAAACAAAGTCCACACTCCTTCATCATTCTTCGACATGACAAGATTAGTTTTTGTCGACCAATCATACTTGACTTCATTGATAGTTAGCTTTTTTCCAAACTGCCAAAAATCTTTGTGAATATCATCTGTGATATCAACTGCCTTGCTTGTGAAATCAAATTCGGATTTGATCTTTGTCTCTTTCAATTTTTTCTCTTCTTCTTTCTTCTTCTTCAACTCGTCTTCCTTTGCTTTTTTCTTAAGTTCTTTCTCTTCTTCTTTTTGTTCACGTTTTAATCTTTTCTCTTCATCTTTGAGACGTTGTTTTTCTAACTTTTCCATTTCTCGTTGTTCTAACTTGAGACGTTTTTCTTCTTCTTGTTCACGACGTTTCTTTTGAATTTCTTCGTCGCGTAGACGTTGTTTTTCCTCTTTGACTTCTTTAGCGATCATTTGTTTTGCTTCTTTTCTGTCTTTCGCAGAAAACAGTTTCAAACAATCTATAAACGCTTCTCTAACCTCATCTTCATTACGATCAATACGTTTAGCAAGCTCATTACAAAGCTTATCAACGGACTGATCTATCTTTTTTGCGGTTTCGCGAACGTGAATGTATGCGTGATCAAATAACTCTTCGAAGGACATTTTTTCATAAACTGATTTAAAAAGCAAAACTCAGTTTATGGATAACAAAATGAGCGGTATGGAACGTTTAGATCAGTATGCTTTGGAGGCGCTAGAACCTATCTTGAAAAAATTTAGAAGTACTTATATAAAGGGATTTGAGGAAAAAATGGGTAAAGTTCCAGAGGAGATGATCCATCAGTGGGAGATGGAGACGAGAGCTCACGTCAAAAAAGTAGGATATTTAGGTGTTATAACAGAATATATCATAAATAATAGCGATCAAATCGCACAAAAGATTAAATAATACTCTATGAGTATTATTTAATAAGTGTTCAGTGTCAGTGTTCAGTGTAAGTGTTTAGTGTTCAGTGTTCAGTGTTTAGTGTTAAATCTTTAGTAAGCAAGATTATCAAATTTATTTACCAAGTCGGATATCTCATCCAGTTGGATTGAATTTATATCGAGAATCAATTCTTCAACTTCTCGCTTGAACGCATACGACTGGACATACTGTATCATTTCCTTGTTGTTTTTCTGTTGAGCGATCTTGATGATCTCTGGATCCCAATATCCTATTTTCTCACAAATATAAACAACTACTTTCAAGTGATTGTGATAAACTGCCTTTTCAAGCGCGTTCTTATCAAGTGGTACGTCTTTTGACAACGCGTATATCAGACAGTCTAGATGACCACTTTTAGCGGCACAATACGTGGTAAGCGAGTCAGAGTTAGAGCCATATTCTAAGAGGAAGACGAGACCCCGTAGAAAGCCATAGTGAGCGCATTTTGCGGTAGCATAAGAACCAGTTGGGGCACCGTTTTTGACGAGGAATTTAAGCATGGGAAGATTTTTGTTCATAATAGAATATTCGACGATTTCAAAGTTGTAAAGGATACAGTCGGGATCTTGATTGTAATATTGTTTTACACTTTTGATACAATTTTCATAAACAGCTTCTTCGATTGAGTAGTACATTTTGATTATTATTTTGTCTAAATAGATTAAAAAATCAGTTAATTAAGAAAACCTTTTCAGGTGTTCTTAATCTTTATTCATCGTCTCCATCATCGTCTCCACAATTAGCAAAAAAGACACAAAATCCGTTGTTGTGATGAATTGGTTCAAACTTTGGCTTATTCTCGACACAGTAGTCAGATAATTTGTCTAAAAATGTTTCATACTTTTCGTTCCAAAAATCCCATTCGGCTTTGACAAGGGATTGTTTCACATCGAAGGAAACATTTGGAATGAATTTTTTCTTTTTATCCTTGGATTGGAAAAAAGAAGACTGATAATTCAAAATCTTTGACCCTATATGAAAAAGATCTAAGATTTTATTACTCTTCTTTTTATAATTATAGTCGTTCTTTTGGACTCTTGTGAGAAGATGTCCAAGATCTTCTTTGACTTTGTTAAGAAGAAAGGTGGATTGAACGTAGTCTAATTGGTCAAGAATTCTAGACGAAAAATCTTCAAGAGTGTATGGAAGATGTTTGAAATGTGTTTTGTAGTTTGCCAAATAGATATTGAGAAGGTTTAGATGGAGATCTTTTTGAACCACTTCTTTTTCAAAGGGAAATTGTGATTTTATTTCTTCGATGATTCTTTTTTTGAGGATAATGGAAGGAGAGTGTAATTCGCAGTAACCTTCATTGTCAACTGCTTTTTTTCTACAAACTCTTCCGTTTTTATTGAGTGATAAACACATTTAGACTAACAGGGATTAATTATTAAATATCAATTAATTTTGGGATAATTACCATACCTTCAAGAGCGCAGTCTTTACAAAAGAGAGGTTCTTTTTCGTTTTCAAAATTATGAGTGGCAAGAACTCCGAGACAGTTAGAGCAGTGATCTTTTCTTTCTTCAAGTTTAAGAGTAAGAGCGCATTTGTTACAGTAAAACATAGATTTATCACCTTTTTTTCGGTAAGTTCGTCTACTTTTATTACAGACGATACACAGTTTAGTAGTGAGATTCTGCATCCAAGGTTCAGCGCATTTTTTACAGAACTTAGGTCTAGGATCTGAGGAAACGTTATAGTAAGCGCGTTTCTTGAAGCATTTTTGACAGACTGAATTTTTTACATCCACCATTCCTTCTTTTTTACACATGCTACAGAATTCTGGAAGTCCTTGTTTGTAGAAATTATAGTTAGCTTCTTTTTGGAAGCATGATTGACAGGTGAAGTTTTTAACGTTAACCATTCCTTCTTTTTTACACAAACCGCAGAATTGAGGAGGTTGTCCTGTATAGTTGAAGGTAGGATAGGTGACTTTACATTGTTTACAGAGTTGTTCTTTGAGTATCCAACCGTCTTCTTTACAGAGGTGGCATCTAGTGGGTTTTATTTTTTCAATGGGAGTTTTATCAACTCTCAAGATGTATCCAGCTTGAGTGGCTTTCCCACGGTACTTACACTTGTTTTCGCATTTCCCCATTTTATATAAAGTTTAGAAATTATTTAAGCAAGTTTAGAGAGATACAATGGAGTATGTAAAATGTTTCGATACGGAGTTGCGTTTGCGTTAGGTGTTCTTGTCGGTCAAGAAAAGAAGGACCTTCCAAGAGTGAAGGTGATAGGAGAGAAGCTTTTGGTTTCAGCAGAGAAGTGGTTGAAAGAATTAGAATCAAAAAAATGAGGGATTAAGCGAGGG
>Ga0214917_10005180_pt1 | contig 14058 bp, 17 predicted proteins | sample LL_1208_BB_MetaG_FD_177983 | JGI IMG/M metagenome (GOLD analysis project Ga0214917, IMG submission 177983) | Freshwater microbial communities from Lake Lanier, Atlanta, Georgia, United States - LL_1208_BB | ecosystem: Environmental > Aquatic > Freshwater > Lake | place: USA: Georgia | collected... | reverse complement strand
GGTGCATCCCTGCTGCCAGCAGTTGGCCAAGCTGCTGCTGGATTGGCCAGTCCAGCCCGATCACCGCTACCTGCCGCCTGTCACCCAAGGCCAGTTGAGCGCAAGGATCAGTGCTTTCTTTTCGGTTCTTCGCCGGCGTTATCCGGGGGGGTTTGTCGGCATCAGTCACCACTCGTTGCGGCGCACCTACATCACCCGCGCCAACCAGCTTGGGCTTCCCAAACAGTGGAGCATGGATCTGGTCGGCCATGTGCGCGAGCAAACCCACGACATCTACCGCCAGATTATACCCGAAACGCTGCGGGTGGCTGACCAGCGCATCGCCGATAGCTGGGAAGACCATACACAAAACCCTCACCTAAACGTGGGTCAAAATCGATAGATTCTGGTCGAAAGTGATTTTGGTTTGGTCGGTTTCTTCGAGGGAAAACCGATGTTTACACTTTTGCCTCTCTCTAGGCCTCTAGACGACAGCGCCCCTAGTAGGGGGGGTGCTGTCCTATAGTGATTTTACTCTGTTAGCAAGCGTGTATTACAGCGGTAGTTCAAGCACCAGCATACACTAAACCATCACCAAGATTCCAGTATGCCCTCCGGCTTCAACGAGTTGGCCACTTCGGGATGGGCGTCCAGCCAAGCCACGGCCTCGTCGAAGTCGTAGATGTTGGCCAAGCCCTTTTCCAGCTCGGCCTGCGCTTCCTTGGGCGTCACAGGTCGCTTAAAATGCGCCAGGATGAGCCAGAACGGGGGTAGAGCTTCTTGCTGGCCGTCCGGCAATGCTTGACCGGGAACAGCCAAAAGAGGTCTTCTGGCAGGGCGTGGCAAACCACATAATCAACGTTGGAGCTGTAATAACGCAGCTTCTTCTTGTTCCCCTTGCAGGTGATGAATCGGTAAAAGGTCCTGCCATTCTCCATCCCCGCCGTGGCCTTAACCTGGATGCGGTAAAACTTTCCTCCCTTCTCGGCCACCAAGTCATACCCCGCAAAATCCTCCATAGGCGTAAGGACGCTGTACCCGTTGCGAAACAAGGCGGCCGCCACCTTGGCCACCCCCACGGCCCCGATCTGGCGGTTGCCCAATTTCATGCTTGGCAACCGGTAGCGAGATGAGCTACATTAAAAGCATGAAAATAAAAACAGGGTTGGTGGTGCTGGCGATGGCTGGAGTATGCCTGGCAGAAGATGGGTTGGATAAAATTAAGGCCATGCGTGCAAAAAATGGATGCGACCCCGATCCACAAATGCAAAATTTTACTGGTGCAGTTTATCGCGGGTCTGGTGATTATGTTTCTGCTGGCAATGTTGCCAATGGGGCTGGCGGCCCAATTATCAAAGCCGGAAATGTGTACCACACTCCTCAAGGTGTTTATACTTACGTTAATGGCACCTGGCTTCGCCCAGATGGGGGAGCCGTTGTCCAAGCCAAGGACTCGTTTGTTTCATGGGATGGAGCAATGGTAAGGGCTAAAAATGTTTATGTTGGAAATCTTGGAGCAAGCATTGGGGCTGGAAATGTGATGCTTCGCCCGTCATGGGCATCGCGCTAAATTTGCCCAAAGATAGCAAGGCGATTGCGGATTCTATTTTCAAGACCGCCCAAAAACTTTTTTCTTTCAGGATTTTCCTCAGCAAGCCGCCTTTCGTAACTCAACTGCTCAAGGCTTGTTTTGCGAAGAACATCTCGTGGGTTTTGTTGTTCAAGCGCAGCCAAGGTTTTTGGTCCAAGCAACCCGTCATCCTTAACCCCGATTGCCCGTTGCAATAACTTGGTTGCCCCAGCAAGCCCACGGTTGAAGGCAAGGTCTTGAAAGAATGGGCGGTATTGTTCCGGCAACTTGGAGGTAAGGGGAGAGGTGTAATCCTCAATATACTTAGCCGCAAAATCTTCCCTTTCCGATGGACTCATGTTTTTTAGCATTTCAGCCGCTTGCGGGTGAAATCTGTCGTTAATTCCTGCAACCTCATAGCTTCCACCCATATCTCCGGACGGAAGTTCATATACTGCAAGATTCCCATTGGCGTCTCTGCGACCCTCCCAATTCACGGTTTGCTTTGCGGCATCAAGCAGGCTGGATGGCATGGCTTGGCTTAAGTATTGTTTGGGTGAGATTGGAAGAGTTGGGTTTTCTTTCACAAGATCCATTGAAATTTCTTTGTCCCTCATTTGATCCTCCATGGTTTTTGCCATAAATGGCATACGGCTTGAGGAAGACGATATATCGAATTTAGCCATTATTTCCCAAGCTCCCTGCTCATTACGGCTGACTTGATATTCATGGCTGCCTCCTCGGCTTGAGCATCATTGTTTTTTCTGGCCTCGTTTATTAGGGTGTTGATGGATGCCGGGAATGCCGTAATTGGTGTTTCCATGTTTTCGGCAAGCCACCTTACCACGCGCGGGCTGGTCATGATTTTTGCTCCAGCATTGGAACCGGCAATTCCAGCTCCACCGATAGCCGCCAGTTTGACATTTCCTGCCAAAAGCGCCCCAAGTACGCCGCCCACGGTTGTATAAAGAATGGCCTGCTGTGCCGTACCGCTTTTGTTCTCAAACACTTTTGAACCTGCATTGATCTTTTCAGCCGTTGCGGCGATTTTATCCAGGTCGCTTCTGAAAAATGTTCCCATCTTGCCAAACAACGCATCCCTAGCCTGCGGTTTCAGCATAGAATAGTTTTTAATAAAGGTCTGGGTGCTGAACAAATCACCCGCCGCATTCTGCTGAGAAGGTACCGCCCGCCCAAGCCTGCGCACAAAAGCCGATGCCAAGGCACGCTTGCCGTCCTCGGGCAGGGCGTTCATCACGGTCCGGATTCTGGTGTATCCTTCGCGGGTTCCGCTGGTGGCGGCCTGAAAAATCTGTTCGGGGCTTTGGCGGTCAATAACCGTTTGCAGTACATCCATCTTTTCATGCAGGTTTTTTGTGAAAGCGTTTGCCTTTTCGTAGGCAACCCTTGCCTCCGGGCCTGCATCATCCACGGCCACACGCAAATCATCACTTAGGGCGGCATACAGTTTTTTAAGCTGCGCTCTCGGGACGTCAGGGTTGATTTCGACCGTGCCAAGCTGATCCCCGATCTTGGTCCGCAACGCCCGAAGCGCCTTGTATGGCAACTGCCCCCCATAAGCATCTTTTCTTAAATCTGATTCAAGGCCCTCAAGGAACGGGTTGTTTAACCTTTTGGATAAATTTGGAGCAGACAAAATCTGCTCGTTGATTGCGGTCAGGGTATTCCATGTGTTTTTTAGCGGGATCTCCGTGTCTGGTTTGATGTAATCGTTGACCCTGTTGTAAAGTTCGTTCTGAACAGCTCTTTGTTTTGGAATGAAATCCTCTTTGACGCCCTTCTTGATCTGTTGCCCAGCCGTGACGATGTCCGATTCTCCACCCAGCAACGTAGCCATATCATCCACCCGTTTCCCAATTCCTTCTTGCTGCATGGCGCGTTTTGCCTCCACGACACCAGCTCCACCCGGAGTCTTGGATAAAAGCATTTCTGCCGCCTGGGCAGTTCTTGATCCGGTGGCCTGACCGATTGTTGGTTCAATGCCAGAATCCCTAAACAACTTGATATTGTTGGCAATCTCCTGTGGATTGACGCCACCCCGCAGAATTACCTGCCCACCGGCTTTGACCAGTGCCGGAGTTGAAGGCGCAATCGCCCCGGCAACTCCAGCCAAAGTGCTGGCTAACGGACCCTGATCTTCTGTTGCCTTGGATAAACCCGAAGAAAGACCATACGCCGCAGTTTGTTGTATGGGCGACTCCAGAAGCGTTTGCCCAACCCTTGCAGCCGTGCCGCCAGCCCCGGCCAGCAATGTACCCGTGGCAACTTGCGGCGCCATCATGGTGGCACCCTCAATCGCCCCGCTGGAAAATTTCTCAAGACTTGTTTGCGGCTTGGCAAGCCCAAGCGTGTCTTTCAGTTGATCCAAAGCCTCGCTTGGTAAAATCTGTTTGCCTGTGCCTAGCTTGGGCGCAATCAGCTTGTTGTAGTAATCTGCACCAAGCTCAACGAGCAGACCCGCAAGCGCACCCGCTCCTGCGCCCGCTGGGATACCCACTCCGGTGGGGGATGCCAAAGCCGCACCCAAGGCGGCTCCTGTGGTTACAGGATTGACGGCTGCTCTGGTGGCAATGCCAGCTTCCCTGCCAAAGTCTTGGGCGATGGATGAGGCATCCTGTTTTGGCATATTTGCCTGGATGGCCTTTTCCACGGCATCCACCGGCATATCGTCTGGAAATTCAACATTTCCAACCCCAGGCACCTCATAAAGCGCCATGTTATTTGTTGGGGATGATTCTTCCCGTAGCAGGATCGTATCTGCCGACCGTTTTTTGCGTTGATCCTGTCGATGGTTGCGTTGGGTTGTTGTTAAATCCAAAAGTATCAATGTCCGCCGGGTTGCCTCCGGCATCAATCACATCCTGCAAGCGGTTGATCTTGAATCCGTAGGTCGACATGTCGGAAACATATTTTGACGCCAAAACCTTTTTAAGTTGTCCAAGATTTTGGCTGGCATACATGGATGTTACAGGGTCAAAGGATGCCGGGTTGGCGATGGCTGATTCGATGATTTTTCTTTCGTATTCAGACAACTGCCCAGGCCCAGCGAGTGCAATTCTCAAATTACCAACCAGGGCTGCCCGTAATGTGTCGGCCTTCCTTCTTTGTCCTTCACGCTCGATTGGGTCAGTAATTTGGCTCCATTGTTGTGGTTTAATTGCCATCAACATATCCAGAGCCTTTACGCTTCCAACAAAATCAGTTGTCTTGGTTCTGGCGTTTTTTGCCGCATCCTCATCGAGTGCTTGTCCCTGTAATCCGGCAATCTCCAAAGCTGCCTTCTGCCTCCTTCTTGTTTCAGCGTCAAACATTGGCTTGAACATCTGGACTGCCTGCAACCTTGCATCGCGTTGTTCCGGTGTTTGTGCTGAACTGACAAAGGAATTTGCTCGTTGCATCAAGTCTGCGGCTTCCTGCGTTCTTCGGGTTATGACGCTGTTGGCATCTCCGGCCGGAGCAGTTCCAAAATTTTCTCCAAGATTGACAGAACCTTGCAACCCCTCCTGTTGCTTGCGGACCGCTTCAAGCTGTGAACGCAGCCTGTTTTGAGTGGACATGTCAGATGCCAGCCTAGCTTCAATATCTCCGCGTTCTGGCGCAACCGCTTGCTCTGGCAAAACCGGTCCAGCAACGCCACTGGGTAGCGGCGTGATGGACGCAGCTATGTCAGCCAGCTTTTGTTTGTCTGCATCCGTGCGGTTGTTGATGTTTCCAATCAATCCTTGTATGTTTTCGGATTGCGTTGCCAGATTCCCGGCACGCTCAATTTGGTAATCCGGGTTTTCTTGTTTTAGTTTTTGAAGCTCTAATTGGGATTTCTCAAGATCCAAGATGGTCTTGATTGCTTCGGCATTTTTCTTCGCTTTATAAGCGTCACTTTCATAAAGCGTGAAAGGTCCGTATGTTACTTTGTCTGGCATAAATTATGAGAATTTAAATGGGCTTAATAGGCTTCCAATTCCCCCCGCAACCTGTGAAAACGCTTGGAATGGGCTTGTATAACTTCCAGCCTTCGCCCCCACCTGACTTCCATACATCGACGCCGCCGCGTTCTGCATGGTGTTATAGATCGATGCCGCCGTCTGGGTGAGATCCACAGGGATCTGTGGGCTGGTGGTCTGGTAGAAGGGAACCTGATTGACGGACGGGTTGAACTGGCCGGGGTTGGCTTGGTTGGCGTTGATGTAGTTCTGGAAGGCCGCGTTCTGCTGGCCAGTGCGCGCGTTGGCCAGGTTGTACAGGCTGGGTCCGGCGGCCAGGAAGTTTCCGGCCGCGCCCAGGTTGTTGAGTCTTTGCTGGTTTCGGAAATTGAGGTCGAGCCGCACCGCGTCCTCGGCGGTGGCCCCGCTGGCCAAATAGTTGGCCAGGTCCATGCCCCGCGTCCGGTTCATGGTGTCGCGGAGCTGGCGGTCGCGAGAAAGGACATCCTCGGCGCTCTGGCCGCTGCTGAAGAAGCTGGCCGCATCGCCCAGGCGATTTCGCCGGGTGGCCTCGATCAACTGGCGGTCCAGCGCCGTGGCATCGGACCGGGTCTGGCCGCTCTGAAGGAAAGACTGCGCCGCCGCCTGCCGCTGCGCCTTGCGGGCCTCCCCGGCCGCCCCTGTCTGCACGGCTTCCTCAACGGCGGGGGCGACCCCAAAGATATTTCCCCTAGCTGTCTGGGCGGCGCGGGCGGCCTGTTGGTACTGCCTTTGCAGGTCGGAATCCAATAGGCTGCCCAGGCGAAGCTGGTTGAGGGTGTCGTCCTCCAGCGTGCCGCGCAACGCCTCGGTCTGCGGGTTCAGGAAACTTGGAATGTCCTCGTTGACTTTGCCCTGAATCTGCTGTTCAACCTGCCTGCGAAAATTCAGAGTGTTGGGATCAATGCTGGAGCCGTAATCCTCGTTGGCGCGGCGCAGAAAGGCGGCCTGCGTGGCTCGCCGGGCGGCCTGCGTGGCCGGGTCCAGCGTGGATTCGTAGGTCTGCCCCATTAGGTTCTGGTACTGGTTGGTCAGGCTTTGGGCGGCTGAGAAGGTGGCCGGGTCAATCTGGCGAATCTGGTCTAGGGAGCGTTCTTCGGGAAGTTTTACAAACTCACGGAAGGAATTGATTTCCTTCAGGCCGTCCGCATCCGCCGTGGTCAGGGGTTTAAAGTCCGTGACCTGCTTTTGCGCCGAGGCCACGGCTTCCTGCACGGATTTGATGTCAGCCTCAAGTTCCTTGATGTAAGCCTCGCTGGAGGTGCGCCTGGGGTCGCCTGCGGGCAGTGAGGAAAGAAGCGTGTTTGCGGTGTTGAGCCGTTCTCCAATCCCGGTGATCTGCGCGTTTCCGCGTTCCACAATGCTGTTGAGTCTGCTCAGGCGGGTTTTGTTCAAATCTTCAAGAATTTGTTGGTCAGAAATCTGGAAATTTAATTTGGAGGCTAACTCAGATCCTCCAAAAATTCTTGGGGATGATATTGCTGCAAGTGCTTCGCTGTATCTTGGGCCTTGCTGAACTCCAGGCAAAAGAGAAATTTGTTTTGCTAGTGAATTATATTCCTCCTCCTGGCTTATTTTTGATTTTAATTCAGATATTTTTTCGGCAGTTACACCACTTTCAATATCTTCCTGCTCCTTATTTGGCAGCCTCCCTTCCAGCATCCCGGCAACATTGTAATGTTCTTGTGGCCTTGATCCATAATATCTATCCCTTGCAACGTCTGGATATTTTGAAAGATAATATTTTTGATCAAATTTTGTTGACGGATTTTCAAGCTTGGAAAGCTCCTCGTAATAACTCTCTAGTGATGCCATAAATTATCCCCGCAACATGGGGTTAGAAATTTTTTCCTTAATTGTTCCATAAATATCGCTTGGTGGCTGGCTCATTGGCGAAAATGCGACCTGCGGCTCCACGCTGGCATCGGGGCTGACCCCGTAAAGACGGCTGAACTGCCGGGTCATCTGGTCGCCCAGGCCGCGATTCAGCGCGTAAGCCTGCGGGCTGGTTTCGTATTGGCGACGCAGTCCCTCCAGCGTGCGCTGGCCGCCATACTCGCGCTCAAGCTGAAGCCCGGTTTGGACGGCAGCTTTCTGGTCAAGCGCCGACAACTGGCGCTCCAGTTCCCGCTGGGCAGGCATATATTTTACCCGCAGTTTGTTTTCAGTCTCGGCAACTGCTGGAGACTTTTCAATGTAGGCATCCAGTGAGCCACGATAGAACTCAAGATTCGCCTCGGCCGCCCGCATGGGATCGGTCGGGGGAGGGGGTGCCGGGATGGAAGGTCCGCCGCCCATTAGCTTAAAGCCTTTCTCATAAAATGTTCGTAGTCGTAGCTCCTTGGTTTTCCGTTGCGGTTAAAAATGAGCCTCCTGCGCGGCCCGGCGTTGCGTAAAAGTATTCCCAGCAGGCTACTTAGGGCATCACTCCGACGACCCAAGTTGTTCAATGCACTACTACCATCGCACGCGACCAAGTCAACAAACACGTCCTCCCCTGACTCCTCATGGACATAGGGGTCTGGGCTTGCCCCATTGGGTATGAATCTAACCAAAGCAACCCCACGGATTGCCTCGGTTTTATCCTTAACCACCCCCATCAGCCCCATTTTCTCATACCACCCAACCCAAGCCCGGAAGTTCGGCCACCTGCTCTCTGGCACCCCGCTTTCCTCAAGATATTGTACTGCCGTCACGATATGTTATTCTGGACTTCGATGGTGTCCGGGTTGGCCGCCACTAGCAGGGAGCGGACGGACAGCTTGCGGCTGGGAGCCTCCACCTTAAACCGCATGTTGCGCCACTTGCCGTAGCTTCTCAGGCTGTCGGCCCGACGCTTGACCGTCTGGCTGGAAAGGGTGGCCGGGAGGGTGAGGGGAAGGGTCAGCCCCCCAGGGCTGGTCGTGTCCACGCCCGTGCCCAAGGTGACGTCGTTGCTGTCGGTGTCCCGGCGCATGGAGATGGTCGCATTGGTTGACCCGGAATAGTAAAACTCAATCTCATAGTGGCTGCCCGCCTTGAGCGATAGCTTGTCGTCAAAGTCGTACCCCTTGCTGAATATGCGCGAGGTGTAGCTTGTCCCGTAGTCCTTAAAGTCGGCATCGTTATCGATGGATGAACTGTCGGCATTCTTGTATCCAAGATAATGCCCAACCCGCCCCGACGGGCTGGCCAAGGCCAGTTTGATGCCGTTGGTGGCAAACCCGCTGGAGAAATTGGTCTCCACCATGCGGCTGGCAGAAATGTCCCACAACCCCTCAAAGGAGTTAAAAATTGCGTTATAGACCAAGATATGCGAACAGGTAGTGGCTGAATCCAGCGGAACAGCCAGAAGGTAGCGGTTGTCGTTGAAAACCGCGTTAGAGGCGGAAAGAAAGTTTCGGTTGATCCTGGCAATGACGTCCTTGACGCCCTCGCTGACCGGCACGCCCACCACGCTGAAGTCATCAGCCATAGAGCGGGACACGGACCGGATGCCGTCGTTGGAAAGGAAATAGACGTCCTTGTTTACGAAGGCCACGGTGCGTCCAGCCACACATCCAATGCGGTTTGAAATTGTTTCCACCGTCCATCCAGCCGCCGTGGTGGAAGCCGGGTCGGCGGTCACAAAATAAATCTTGGTCGGCTTGAAAACCAGCACTTGAAAGCCGTAGTACGGCTCAATGGCCACGATGTCCTCACCGTCATCCCCGCCCACGATGATGGAGTTGGTGGCCTTGAACACCTCCGTGTCCAATAAATCGGACGCATAAAGCGTGTTGCGGTTCGTCCCACTGCCCACGGCAAAGATGCGGTTGGTGAAGGATTTGATGAGCCGTAGGCCAGATGGGGCAATTCCGGCAAGCTGAAGCGTTGCGGTGGCAAGGCTTCCGCCAGAGCCGGTTGAAAAGGTGACGGTGGGGGCGCTGGTGTAACCGCTGCCAGCGTTGGTGATCGTAACAGAACTTACAGACCCTCCAGTAATAGAGGCCGTTCCAATAGCCTGGACTCCGTAGGATAGGTTAGGCGTGCCGATGGTAACGGTGGGGGCAGTGGCGTATCCCGTCCCACGGCTGGAAAACGTGACTAGGCTGGAAATTGAACCACCTTGGCGGCTGGAGCTGGTGCCATCGGTGTAGTGAAGCTCGCTGACGCCGTCCACATAAAACGCCTTGTTGTTGAGCTGGGCAAACTCCACTTGCACTGCCGTGGTGTTGTGCGTCCCATTGGTGGTGGCAAAGGTGTTTGAACCGGTAGAGCGGTAAAGCGTCCCATTGGTGGCCACCAGCAGTTGTTCAATGGTGGGGGTGTCAAAGTAGAACATTCCCTGCACGTTGGAGGTGGCGGTTGAGACGCGGGTGGACATGGTCTCAATCCCAAGACGGCTTTGAAAATTGCCGCTGGGAGTGATTGTCATGTTGAGCGCCTCGCTAACGGCGTTGTTGCTGATTAGATTTGGCACAACTCCAGAAACCTGGCCGCCCTCAAAGGAGGATGATCCGGCCACCGCCAGAACGTCATTTAGGCTTTCGACGTAAAGCGGCACGGGCAGCCTCCTATTCTATTTCTTCCCGGTGCAATTCCCCAAGATTGCTTGGTGTGATAACTTTAATGCTGCCAACCTGGGAAAGCTCGTAGTTGGCCATCAGCGCCAAGTCGGCATTTGCGGCTTGGGTCACGCTGGCCGCCTTCTCGTACTGCCGTTCCCGCTGAAGCGCATCGGCGTGGGTCAGGTCGAGGACCACCTGGTGGCAGTGGGGCAGGCGCAGCTCGTCATCCAGGGCGTTGGTCGAGGGCGGGAAATCCACCACGTAGCTGTTGCGGGTAAGGCATTTTAGCTTTTCCACAACTTTGAGGCTGGTTGTTCCGCTGGTTTCAAGAATGGGGAACAAGTCAATTTCAGCCGTACCGCCGGTGTTGCGCCCCTTGAAAAGATAGGTGGTTGGCGTGCCTTTGCGGTCCAGGTCAAGCAGGTCGGCGTCCTGGCTGATAATGGTGGGCAGGTCAGCCGCCATCAGCTCCTCGTCGCCGTAGGCCACGGCAAGCGGAGTCTCCACGTTGGAGCCAAGCGTGACGGTGCGGATGGAGGTGGAGACAGAGTAGGTGGAGCTGGTGACGGTTTCCCGCCACGGGGCAAAGGCCCAGACGCGCCGGTAGTTAAGGGAGGCGGATTTCTTGAGGAAAGTTACGGTGTCGGAATCGGTCTTGCCGACCTTCTCTCCCGCAAACGTGGCGATTTCGGATAACGTCATTTCGCCTCGGACTGCTCCTTAGCCTGCGCCTGAATCTTCTCAATCACCCCAAAGACGCTTTCATACGGCATCCTTCCAAGCGAGGCTAGGATCAGGTTGTTTTCTTGGATGGAAATGTCGAGTTTCAAGCGGACTCCAAAACGGAGATGCGGGTTTTAAGGGAGTCGTTTTCCTCGGCTAGTTTTTGGATAGCCCCGTACATAACCGCATAAATCTGGTCAGAGTTAAGATCCTTGCAGTCCTCAATCACATCCTCGGAGACAAGCTTTTTCTCCGTCTTGGTCTTGGCGTTGCCATCCTCATCAAGCACAGGGTTTCCGTCCGCATCCAGTTCGGGTGTGACGACATCCTCAAATACTTGGTTGTAGGCAAACCGATTTGTGCCAACGGCCTTGGGAAATACGCTTTCCACGTCCTGTGCAATCCAGCCCAGTTTACTTCTGTCTTTGACTGCTTCCTGTGAATACACCTCGTTTTTCCATGTGTACCTTTTTAGCGGGATCTGTCGGACAATCTCCAAACACCTGTCCTTGTCGGCATCGGTGATGTTGGTTTTTAATCGGGAGTCGGATGCAATCGTCCAAGTGTTTGAGGATGGCTTCTTTGCGCTGTCGTTGGAAAGCTCAAGCTGGGCGGAAGGACTCACCGTCCCAATCCCCACACTTGTACTTAAATTATCAATCGTGAACCAATCAACACCACCTGATTGCGCTCGAATTGAATTTATATTTTCGTCCAATCTTTTGAGATAAAACAAGTTCCCGCCACCCGCACCAGCGTCCTTCAATGCCTGCCAAATTAAATTACCTAAACTATCCATTACGTTCTGGATAGTTTTATTGTTTGTTGAGTTGGTTGTTTTTGTAAGGACAACTGCTGGGGCGCCTGATTTCAATGCTATTGTACCATTAACATCCAATTTATAACTAGGACTCGTCGTCCCAATCCCAACATTCCCGCTCGAATCAATTCGGAAGCATTCGGTTCCTTGCGTACTCGCCGCAATCGTGTCGGCGGCGGGGAAGAAGAGGCCGGTATTGGTGTCGCCGGTAGGGCCGATGGCCACAGTGCCTGCCGTGCCGGTGCCGGACGTAATGCTTACATCGGTCTTAAACAGGTTGGACACCGTCATTTTTTTCAGCGTATTGGAGTCAGAAGCATCGGAAATAAGCACTTGGTCGCCGGATGCCACGGATGTCTCAGCGGTGCGGTCCGTCACCAGGCCAGCCACCGGGGTGGCGGCGTCCACCAGCGCGTGCAGCTTGGCGGCGGTGACGTCACCCGTCACGCCGTCTGTAAATGAAGTTCCCTTGCTAAATGAAGCCATTGTTAGTTACCTCCAAACCGAGATTTTACAAAGTCCCACGCCAGGCTCATGCCCGCGCCGATAAATCCAGCTACCACCAAAAGGCGTGTCCGCAAGTGTTCCAGAGCCGTGACTCGGTTGGCTAGGTCGCCAAAGTTGGACAGGGAAGTCTCAATCATTTTATATAAAGTTACTTGTCTTTCCTCGATCCGAATTAGACGCCGGTCCACGTCCTCAATCCGGTTCCTTAGATCGTACACCTCGTCCGCGCTCATGCCCGTTCCTCAAGGTATTTAAGAGCCACGGCCAGATGCACCACGGCGGCCTCGATTGAATCCCGGTCCCGCCCGTCCAGCACAAGCTGTTTGATACTGCGGTTGACGGATAGCAAGTGCTTCACCTTGCCGATGTACTTTGTCTCGCGGGAAAGGGCGTTGGAGTCCTGGGCGCACTTTTCGGCCTCGACAAAACAGGCGTAGTCGTTTGGCGTCAGCGAAAATCGCAAATTCTGGCGCAAAAGCCAGCGGGCCAGCCGTTGGCGAAGGGGGAGGGGAAAAAGCCAGCTCATGGTTCCTTCTGGGTAACGTCCGGGTCATCGGCATGCACTTCCAGCGAATGAAAATAAAACCCGCACCCCTTCAGAAACAGGGTGAACTGGTCGATAATTTCGGCCAGTCCAACTTCGTTCGTCATCGTTGTGCTGGTTGTCTCCACACCTTTGTTTTCAGTTTTTGAAATGAAAGTGTAGGTGGTGTTCATCAGAAAACTTTGGCTTTGGCCTTCGCCGCCGCCATGGCCGTTTCCCCTAAGGTACTGCGGGTTGAAAAAACATGCGTTTTGTTTGCCGTAATAATCATTTTTGATAAGTTTCGTGCGTTATATTCCCCGCATCCTCGGCAGCCCCCATATCGGAATAGCGTGGCAGGGCGTTTTGCTCCGCTGGCTTGGGCGAGCAAGAGGAGAGAAAAAGCGTTAGAAAAAGCAGTCTCATGCGGCAGTGATGGTGATGATTGGAGACCAGCCAGTTGTAGGAATGATTGTTGGGTCTGTGGATGGGTTAAATGAAAATAAAACTACTGGATCATTGCTATACCCAAGCGTCCATTGGTTATCTGGGTAATCTCCGTTGTAATTCGTGTTGCCTGGAGAAGTTAAATAAAAAGAACCTTTGTAATAATTATATGTTCCTGCACCTGGTTCAGGTGTGGAGGGACTAGATGCTGTTGATCTGGTGTAAGTGCCGTCCGCATTGCTGCCAGTTCCATTAATAATGATGGAAAGCGTGGATGCGACAACAATCCCGCTGGGGGCGGGCGGAGCCGCCGAGGCGGGTGCGGAGAAAAAACCCCGCCTGTTTAAAATTCCGCTAGAGGCGAAAAAGCCCATAACCTACGCTCCCCCGCCGCCGCCGAAAAAGCCCACTTAGCCCTGCCTTCCGATTAACTGTGCTGTCCCTGTGCTGGTGATCCCGGCAATCGCGCCAGTAGGGACGAAGCTGCCCTCAAAGGTGATCCCTTGGCCGCTGGTTAGCTGGATGCCGTTGGCGGTCGAGGCAGTGCCGTTAGTGTCAATGAATGCTGTTCCGCTGGTGCATTGGACGAGCAGATAGTTGCGGCTGGCGTTGCTGGTAAACAGGGTGCCGTTGGTTGTGCCGGCGGTCAGTGTTCCGGTCGTGGTCGTGCCACGGGTAGGAGTGGCGTTGACGGTTCCGTTGGTCAGGGTGCCAGCGGTAAGCGTGGCGCTGGCCAAAGTGCCGGTCGTCAGCGTGCCACCGGTAAGTACACCCGTGCCATTGGTGACAACCAACCCGTCGGCAACGTCGGCCTGTAACGTCGTCAGCAACGCCTCAATGGCGTCAAGGTTGACGTTAATGGTGGACGTACCGGAGGTGACTCCGGCCAAGCCCTCAATAATCTTGTTTAACTGGCGTCCCATGGTGGGTGCAGCCGGTTAAACGGCCCGCTTATAGAGAGCGATGCCTCCGCCGTTGGT
>Ga0214917_10005178_pt1 | contig 14060 bp, 22 predicted proteins | sample LL_1208_BB_MetaG_FD_177983 | JGI IMG/M metagenome (GOLD analysis project Ga0214917, IMG submission 177983) | Freshwater microbial communities from Lake Lanier, Atlanta, Georgia, United States - LL_1208_BB | ecosystem: Environmental > Aquatic > Freshwater > Lake | place: USA: Georgia | collected... | reverse complement strand
TAGCGTTGCATGAGTGCAACACACTAATAAATACATGTGGGCGGGTCCCACCCATCAAATAAAAAAACCAAACCGATTTGCTTTTACTTTTAAATCGAAGAGGGGGGAGGGGGTAAAACAAAAATAGGGGTCCCAGACTTACCCTTTAGTGCTGGATTTATACACCCGGGTAGGGTATAAACTTTTTAAGGTACCATAATTAAATATTATGCTTGATATAGAACAATTAAAAAAAATTAGAAATATTAATAACATTGCAGATCCTGTTGTTAGAAAAAAAGCTAAATTAGATTTTTTGGCTAAAGTTAAAAAGGTAGAAGATAAAGCTATTCGTTCTGATTTCTTAACATTTGTAAAATATATTTGGCCAGATTTTATAGAGGGGTCCCATCACAAAACCATATCAGATAAATTTAATAGATTACAAACTGGAGAATTAAAGAGACTCATAATCAATATGCCACCTAGGCATACTAAATCTGAATTTGCTTCTTACTTTCTACCTGCTTGGATGATAGGAAATAATCCTAAATTAAAAATTATTCAAGCAACTCACACTGCAGAGCTCGCTGTAAGATTTGGACGTAAAACAAAAAACTTAATTGATTCACCTGAATACAGAGAAGTATTTAATACAAGATTACAAGAAGACTCAAAAGCAGCAGGTCGCTGGGAAACTGATGAAGGTGGCGAATACTTTGCTGTCGGTGTCCAGGGTGCGGTGACCGGTAGAGGTGCTGACTTGCTCATCATTGATGATCCACACTCAGAACAAGATGCATATTCACAAACGGCATTTGATAAAGCATACGAATGGTATACTTCAGGACCCCGTCAGCGTTTGCAGCCAGGCGGACGTATCGTTTTAGTTATGACAAGATGGTCAACAAAAGATTTAACAGCACAACTGATCAAGGCTCAAGCAGCAGAAGATAAAGCCGATCAATGGGAGGTTGTAGAATTTCCAGCCATACTTCCAAGTGGAAAACCTGTATGGCCTGAATATTGGAAACTAGAAGATTTACTTTCAGTAAAAGCTTCAGCAGGTATTTCAAAATGGAATGCTCAGTATATGCAAGATCCAACTGCAGAAGAAGGATCTTTAATTAAACGAGAATGGTGGAGAGATTGGACGGAAGATTATATTCCACCTTTAGATCATGTTATTCAATCTTACGATACGGCGTTCATGAAAAAAGAAACTGCGGACTATTCTGCAATTACAACTTGGGGTGTGTTTAGATTGAATGAAGATTCACCTCAACATTTAATTTTATTAGATGCAAGAAAAGAACGATTAGAGTTTCCTGATCTAAGGCGCCTGGCCCACGAACAATATACCTATTGGAATCCAGATACAGTATTGATTGAAGCTAAAGCATCCGGGCTTCCTCTTACTTATGAACTTAGACAAATGGGAATACCCGTTGTAAACTTTTCACCTAGTAAAGGTAATGATAAACATTCAAGAGTTAATGCTGTATCACCTTTATTTGAATCAGGAATGATATGGGCTCCAAAGTCTAAACAGTTTGCACAAGAAGTTATTGAAGAATGCGCTGCCTTTCCTTTTGGAGATAATGATGACCTTGTAGATTCTACGACCCAAGCGGTTATGCGTTTTAGACAAGGTGGCTTGATTTCTCACCCAGAAGACTATATAGATCCACCAGCATCTTTAGACGATAATAAGATTTACTATTAATGAAAAAATTAACAACAACTATACCACCTTTAAGAGGGCCTAATCCACAGGGGTTGAATGTTCCTACTAAAAAGGTTAAAGTAATAAACTCAAGGAATTTAAATGGCAACAATAGACAAAGCACTTCCAAACGAGGTTAGACACTCCATTGAAATTGGTGGTAATCCTACTGAGCAGGAAATAAATACTCCAGCACCAGATCCTAGTAGTACAGAAATAACTCCAACGGAAGATGGTGGAGTTGAAATTAATTTTGAACCAGGTGCCATTAACCAAGCAAATTCAAAAAATCATTTTGATAACTTAGCTGAATTATTACCGGATGATGTTTTAGATCCATTAGGAGAAGAGCTTTACGATAATTATTCTGATTATAAATCATCAAGACAAGATTGGGAAAAAGCTTATACCGATGGATTAGATCTTTTAGGATTTAAATATGAAAGAAGAACTCAACCGTTTAGAGGAGCTTCAGGTGTAACTCATCCAGTTCTTGCAGAAGCAGTAACACAGTTTCAAGCTTTAGCTTACAAAGAATTATTACCAGCAGAAGGACCGGTGAGAACTCAAGTCATTGGTTTGAATACAAGAGAAAAAGAAGATCAAGCAAATCGTGTTAAAGATTTTATGAACTATCAAGTAATGGATGTTATGAAAGAATATGAACCAGAATTTGATCAAATGTTATTTTATCTTCCATTATCAGGATCTACATTTAAAAAAGTTTACTATGATTCTTTAATGCAAAGAGCTGTATCTAAATTTATTCAAGCGGAAGATTTAGTAGTTCCATACAATGCAACATCTCTTGATGATGCAGAAGCTATCATGCATGTTATTAAAATATCAGAGAATGATTTACGCAAACAACAAGTTGCAGGTTTTTATAAAGACGTAGATCTTGGTGAGCCCAGCAATGTTGATGAAAGTAAATTAGAAACAAAAGAAAAACAATTAGAAGGACTTCGTAAAGGTAGACAAGAAGATGTCTTTACTTTGATTGAATGTCATGTCAATATCGATCTTGAGGGTTTTGAGGATCGCACTCCCAACGGGGAAATAACTGGAATTAAACTTCCTTACATTGTAACGATCGAAGAAAACTCTCGTCAAATTTTATCTATACGTAGAAACTTTAATGCTGGTGATCCTTTAAAACAGAAGATCCAGTATTTTGTTCATTTCAAATTTTTACCAGGTTTAGGATTTTATGGATTTGGTTTAATTCATATGATTGGTGGATTGTCACGTACAGCAACAGCTGCACTTAGACAATTATTAGATGCAGGAACTTTATCTAATTTACCAGCAGGATTTAAACAAAGAGGTATTAGAGTTAGAGATGATGCACAACCTATTCAGCCAGGTGAGTTTAGAGATGTCGATGCTCCTGGTGGAAATCTAAGAGATGCCTTTTTACCATTACCATTCAAAGAACCTTCTACAACTTTATTACAATTAATGGGTATTGTTGTTCAAGCTGGACAAAGATTTGCATCAATTGCAGATATGCAAATAGGAGATGGTAATCAACAAGCTGCAGTTGGAACTACCGTTGCTTTACTTGAAAGAGGAAGCAGAACAATGTCAGCTATTCATAAAAGATTATATGCATCTCTAAAACAAGAATTTAAATTATTATCTAGAATTTTTAGTTTATACTTACCACCAGAATATCCTTATGATGTTGTAGGTGGAGCTAGAGTAATTAAACAAGCAGACTTTGATGACAAAGTAGATGTTATTCCAGTTGCAGATCCAAATATATTTTCTCAAACTCAGAGGATTAGTTTAGCACAAACTCAATTACAATTAGCTCAATCTAATCCTCAGATCCATAATTTATATGAAACATACAGAAAGATGTATGAAGCATTAGGTGTAAGAGACATTGATAGAATTTTAAATGTTCCACCTAAGCCAATGCCAAAAGATCCAGCACAAGAACATATTGATGCATTAGCGGCTCAACCTTTCCAAGCTTTCAGAGGACAGGACCACAGAGCTCACATGACTGCACATTTAAATTTTATGGAAACAAATTTTGCAAGAAACAATCCTATGATTGTTGGAGCATTACAGAAAAATATTTTAGAACATATTTCTTTAATGGCTTTGGAACAAGTTGAGTTAGAGTTCCGTCAACAATTAATACAGATACAACAAATGACACAGAATCCTCAAATGTTACAAAACCCTCAAGCACAAATGCAAGTACAACAATTACAAATGCAGATTGAAGCTAGAAAAGCAATTTTGATTGCTGAGATGATGGACGAGTTTATGAAGGAAGAAAAGAAAATAACTTCTCAATTTGATAATGATCCACTTGCTAAATTAAAAGCACGTGAATTAGATATTACAGCACAAAACAATGCTGTAAGAGCTAAAGAAGCAGAATCTAGATTAAACCTAGATAAGATGAAAGCTTTGATGAATCAATCAAATACACAAGAAAAATTACAACAAAATGAGGATTTAGCTGAATTAAGAGCGGCTACTTCCCTTATGAAACAAAAGGTATCTACTAAGCCAAATTAGTATGTACAATTATTTAAAAAACTATATAACTATTTGATATGGAAAAGAAACCGGGTAAAATTAAAACTGTAATGCGTGAATTTAAAGCTGGCAAATTGCACAGTGGCAAATCAGACAAAATAGTTAAGAACCCTAAACAAGCAATAGCAATTGCATTATCGGAGGCAGGCATGTCAAAAAAAGGTTACGCACAAGGCGGAATGGTAAAGGGCAATGATGATTCATCATCTGCTTATGGAACACAAGTTGGCGATTTTAATAAATTTTTAAATTCTGACGGTTATAAAAAAGGTGGAATAGATGTTGAAGTTTCTAATCCTAAAGAAACACAATATCAACCTGTTAAAGGTCAGAGAAGAATGATGCCAGATAAAAGAAAAACAGCTAAATGGTTTTAGTATGCTTCCAATGCTTGGAGCTATTGCACCACTAGCTAAAATTCTTTTTAATACTATTGAAAAGGCAGTCCCTGATAAAGATCTTCAAGAAAAATTAAAGGCACAATTACAAACTCAATTACTACAATCACATACACAAGAACTACAAGCAGCATCAAGAATTATTGAAGCTGAAGCAAAAGCTGGCTGGTTTGCTAGCTCTTGGAGACCCCTTTTAATGTATGTATTAATCTTTATCTTGGTCTGGAATTATGTTATAGGACCAGTTATAAAAATATTCTTAGGTGCAGTTATAACCTTTGAATTACCCGGCGATGTTTGGACATTATTAAATGTTGGACTTGGTGGGTATGTGGTTGGACGCTCAGCAGAGTCAGTTGCTAGAACAATGGCTAACAAACCTGTAGCGAACAAAGAACAAGAAAACGGATAAGGAGTTAAAATGAGAAACGATTATAAACAAAGACCAAGACCAGCATTTAGAGGTGGTGGAATTGCTTTGAGAGGAATGGGTGCTGCACTTAGAGGCGGTGGAATTGCTCTTAGAGGAATGGGAGCTGCACTTGCTAAAGGTGGAAAACTTTTTGGTGGAAAAGAAACTTATGCTGAAGAATTAGCAGAAGCTAAATCAGTTAAATCTGGAAAAACTTCTCCTAAAGCTTTTGTAAAAAAAGAAAAAGCTGAAAAGCATAAAGGCGAAGAATTAAAAGGTTTAGCTAAACAAGCTAAAGCTATTAAAGCTGGAAAAAAATCTCCAGAGTCTTACGCTAAAGAAGAAACTGCTGAGTACATGAAAAAAGGCGGCAGAGCTAAGAAGAAAAAATAAATTTAAATAAAGCCGGCTTGTCCGGCTTATTTAAGGAGTAAAACTATGGCTGAAGAAAAACCTAGAAGTAATAGAGGTAAATATAACGAAGCTAATTATTCACCTACAAGAAGAGCCTTTATTGAAATGGCTAGATCAAGAGGTTTAACTAGCGCTGCAGATATGGCTAAGGCTGCTAAGATTGCTGCTAAAGAAGCTAAAGGTGCTAGCAGAGGAAAAGTTTCAGAAGAAGTAATTGATATACCTGATCCAGTTCCAAGTTTATCAATGGATGATTTATCTCCATCAGAAAAATATAGAAAAAATTACGAAGACATCTTTGGAGCAAAAGAGAAAAAAGCTAAAGGTGGATTAGTAGGTAGAGGTCAAGGAAAAGCAATTAAAATAAAAACAACTAAATTTTATTAATGTCAGGATTAGGAAAACAATTTAAAGGAACAGGTATTGCTAAAATTCAAAGACAAAACTTTGAAAAAGGTGGTAGTGCATTTCCAGATTTAACAGGTGATGGAAAAGTTACTAGAGCAGATGTTTTAAAAGGAAGAGGCGTATTTAAAAAAGGTGGTTCAGCTAAACCTGGATTATATGCAAATATTAATAAAAGAAAAAAATTAGGTATATCAAGACCTAAATCTAAATCTACAATTTCTAAAAAAGCTTACGCTAATATGAAAGCGGGATTTCCTAAATAATACAATGGCTGGACTTGGTATTCAAAACAGAGGTTGTGGAATCGCTAGAATTCAAAAAGCAGAAGGTGGAAAAGCTACACCCGCTTGGCAACGTAAAGAAGGTAAATCAGAATCAGGTGGATTAAATAGAAAAGGTATTGCATCTTATAGAAGAGCAAATCCAGGATCTAAATTATCTATGGCTGTTACAACAAAGCCTTCTAAATTAAAACCAGGATCTAAATCAGCTAATAGAAGAAAATCATTTTGTGCTAGAATGTCAGGTATGAAGAAAAGATTAACATCCGCTAAAACGGCAAGAGACCCAAATTCAAGGATTAATAAATCTTTGCGCAAGTGGAATTGTTAATATAACCAAAGGAGAAAGAACATGGAAGATGTAGATATAGCAAGTAAATTACAACGATTTATGAAGGACCAATTAAGTAATTTAACTTCAATTGTTACTTCAGGAGGCGTTGACACAATGGAAGATTACAAGTATATCTTAGGTCAAATTCGTACATACGAATATATCTTACAGGAGATCTCTAACCTGCTAAACAAAAAGGAGCTAAGACAAGATGAAGGAAACGTTATCAAACTCGACTGAAATACCTAAAACAGTATTAGGTCTTGAAGAAAAATATAAAGAAGAAAATGAAAAATCTGTAAGAGCAGATAATATATCTGAATCTCTTATTGACAGTCTACCAAACCCTACGGGTTGGAGAATTTTAGTATTACCATTTACACCAAGAGATAAAACTAAAGGTGGAATTTTAATAGCACAGGAGTCTTTAGACAAATTAAGAATCGCAACTAATTGCGGTTATGTTTTAAAGATGGGACCGTTAGCATATCACGATAAAGAACGATATCCAACAGGCCCGTGGTGCAAGGAAAAGGATTGGGTGATCTTTGCCCGTTATGCGGGATCAAGACTACCAATAGAAGGCGGCGAAGTCCGTCTTTTAAACGATGACGAAGTTTTAGGGACTATAAAAAATCCTGAAGACGTTCTTCATCACATTTAAACATAGGAGGAACTATGCCAGTAGAAGAAAAGAAAAAGAGCGATGTAATGGTTGACATAGATACTTCCGGTCCAGGAGCCGAGGTCGAATTAAAAACGAAGCAACCTGAACAGGAGAAGGAATATGAAACTAGTGCAGACGATACTAAGTCCACTGACACACCTGCGAAATCTGATGAGCAGCCTGCAGTGGAGACTAAAAAAGAAACAGAAATAAAGGACCAAGGAACAGAAACAAAAGAAGTTCCAGCGAATGACCAAAAGAAAGAATTAGATGATTATAGTGAAGGTGTGCAAAAAAGAATTGCTAAATTAACTAAGAAGATGCGTGAAGCTGAAAGACAGCGTGAAGCTGCCATTGAGTATGCACGTAAAATTCAAGCTGAAAAAGAATCACTTTCAGGTCGTCTAAATAAACTAGATACAGGTTATGTAACTGAAATGGAAAATAGAATTAAATCTTCCATGGAAGCTGCAGCCGCTAGATTAGGTCAAGCTAGAGAAAATAACGATCTTAAGGCAGAAATAGCTGCTCAAACTGAAATTGCTAGATTAGGTTATGAAGAAGCAAGACTTGCTGAAATCAAATCTAAACAAGCTTTAGAAGTTAAAGTAGATAACTCTAAACCTGTTCAAGAGTATAGAGAACAACCTATTCAGCAGGAACAACCTATCAATCCAGATCCTAAAGCTCAAGAATGGGCTTCTAAGAATACATGGTTTGGTAAGGATGAACCTATGACTTACACAGCTTTTAGTTTACATAAAAAGCTTACGGAAGAAGAAGGTTATGATGCACAAAGTGACGAATATTATGCAGAAATTGATAAAAGAATAAGACTTGAATTTCCGCATAAATTTGCTACAACTGCACCACAAACGACCGAAAATGCAAAACCAGCACAAACTGTAGCTTCGGCTAGTCGTAGTACTGGTAGAACATCTGGTCGCAAAACTGTGAAGCTCACATCGTCACAGGTAGCAATTGCTAAAAAATTAGGTGTGCCACTTGAAGAATATGCGAAACATTTAACCACGAAGGAGGTATAGGCATATGGTAAACGACAATAAAATAAAAACTTCCCGTGCGAGCGAAACTAGGTCTAAAACAAATAGACCACAAGTTTGGACTCCACCATCATCTCTAGATGCACCGCCTGCGCCAGACGGCTATAGACATAGATGGATAAGAGCTGAATCTTTAGGCTTTGATGATACTAAAAATATCACAGGCAGATTAAGATCAGGATATGAATTAGTTAGATCTGATGAATATCCAGAAGCTAATTATCCAGTTGTCAAAGACGGAAAATACGCAGGAGTCATTGGGGTTGGTGGCCTATTGCTGGCTAGGGTACCTGAGGAGATCGCTAAATCTCGAGAGGCTTATTTCGCAAGAATGACCAAAGATCGAGAAGAAGCAGTCGCAAACGATCCTCTAAGGGAACAGCATCCAAGTATGCCGATCAGTAAAGAGAGGCAGACTCGTGTAACTTTTGGTGGTACAAAGAAAAGCTAATTATTTAGCAATTCCTAACCAACAAAGTTTAAATATAAACTTAAGGAGTAAAAAAATATGGCAAACTCAACTAAAGCCTTTGGTCTTAGACCATTGGGCAAAGTAGGTGGTGGCTATACTAGCGGTGGACAAGATCAATTTTACATTCTTGATAATCAATCAACAGCGATTTATCAAGGTGACTTAGTTGCTCTTACAGCTACTGGAACTGTTGTTCCGGTAACTTCGTCTGCTACTGGTAGCGTATTAGGAGTATTCAACGGTTGTTTAATCGAAGTAAATCCTAATAATAGAAACAAACCTACTTGGCAAAACTATTACAACCAAGTGGACGTTGCTCAAGGCAGCATCCAGGCGTTTGTAATTGACGATCCAAATCAACTATACTTGATTAAATCAACAGGAACTGCTCTTGGAGTAAGTGCTGTTGGTGTAAGCTTTGATATCTTATATGGTGCTGGTACATCTACAAATGGTGTGTCTGGTGACTTATTAGACTTAGCTTCATCTACAAACGGACAATTATTAGTACTTAGCCCATCACCATTTATTGGTAATGAAGTGGCTGTGGCTAGTGAAGACTTCGTTGTGAAGATCAAATCAGGTCAATCAATAATGTAAGGAGTAATAAACTATGGCTATATCACGATCACAACTAGTTAAAGAACTAGAACCAGGTTTAAACGCTCTGTTTGGACTTGAATATAAACGTTATGAGATGGAACACGAAGAAATCTTTGACAAAGAAACTTCTGAGAGAGCATTCGAAGAAGAAGTTATGTTATCAGGTTTCGGTAATGCTGCCATCAAAGCTGAAGGTTCTGGCGTGTCTTACGACCAAGCTCAAGAAACTTTCACTGCTAGATATACGCATAACACTATAGCTCTTGCGTTCGCAATCACTGAAGAAGCGATTGAGGACAACTTGTATGACAGACTTGCGTCTAGATATACAAAAGCATTAGCTAGATCTATGGCGAATACTAAGCAGATTACAGCTGCTAACGTTCTAAATAATGGATTCAGCACATCTTACCCAGGTGGTGACGGATCTCCATTATTCTCAACAACTCACGCAACGCTTGCTGGAACTTTCCAGAACACGTTGACTACACAAGCTGACTTAAACGAAACTTCATTAGAACAGTCGCTAATTGATATTGCGAACTTTACTGATGAACGTGGTTTAAAAATCGCTGGACAAGGAATGAAACTTATCGTTCCAGTTCAAGGTCAGTTTACTGCTGAGAGATTAATGAAATCTCAAGGTAGAGTTGGAACAACTGATAATGATATCAATGCGATCAGAAACATGGGAATGTTGCCACAAGGTTATGTGGTTAACCACTTCTTAACTGACTCTGATGCATTCTTCATCAAGACAGATGTACCAAATGGAATGAAGTACTTCGAAAGATCTCCTATCAGAACATCGATGGAAGGTGATTTCGACACTGGTAACGTAAGATACAAAGCTAGAGAAAGATACAGCTTCGGCTGGTCAGACCCTAGAGGTATTTACGGTTCTCAGGGTGCTTAATTAAAGCATTTTGTTTTAATGGGGTGGTTTATTCCACCCCATTAATATGTTAGAAAGATAGAGTTATGACAAAATTATTTCATGTTAAAATTAGAGCTTATGGTCATATAGCTGATTTTAATATTGAAGCAGAGGATAAAGCAGAAAGTATAGAAAACGCAATCCTTGACAAAATAGGACAAAATGGGGTATTATTAAAAGACAGTAATAGGATGTTTTCAACATCTAAATGCTGGATAACCTATGAGGAGGTTGTAGATGGATCACGTTCAAGCTCTTTACAAAAAGAAGAAGCTTCTAGAACTTGATTGGGAACAAGCTCACATCCAAGAGGGTAGATACTCTTTGGATATGGTTAAGATAGACGAAGAAATTCGTAGTATCATTAACCAGATTAAGATGGCTGAAGCAGAAATTGCTTACAGACAAATTAAGGTTGAGACTGCTGCTCCTGATTTTTCAGTAGCTAGTTAAAGACTAGTTACAAATATATAGTAAAAAACATCATTTTTGATGCAAGGATCTCTTGCGCTATTTAATAAATTAAGCTATATTTTATTTACTATAGATTAACATCTGATGTAGACGCCTATAGTCGACAAGCCTAATGACTACATTGGATTATTTAGGAGGATAAAAACATGGCAAAAAGTACATTTCAAGGATATGTAAGAACTTATGGCGGACAAGATAGAAGTTCTGGTGTTACACCAGGAACTCTAGTTGCTTCTGAAGTAATTACTTTCTTATGTTCAACAGCGACAGCAACTGCAGTATCAGTTGGAGCAACAGTAAACGCTAACGCTCCATTTGTATTACCAGCAGGAGCTATACCAACTAACTTTATCGTATTAACAGCAGCAGGAACTACTACAACTGCAACTATTAATTTCGGATCAGCAGCTAACGCAACTAGTATTGCTAATAATTTAGTTGTTGGTGCTAGAGCAGCAGTATTAATGACTGGAGCTTCTGTAGTTGCTACAGGACTTACAGCTAATACAACTGTTGTTGCAAGTGTTGGATCTACAGCAGGTACAGGTAACGTTACAGGTGTATTCGTATATACATTTGCTGATGGTACTGCTCAACCTGGTGAAATAGGACCAGCTTAATTAAAATTCTTTTGTAGGGGCTCTCCGGGGTCCCTATAAAATACAAGGAGATTTATTATGTCATTTAAAGGTGATGTCAAACCGATATACATAGCTTCTAATAGTACGAATGCTGTTGCATTTACTGGAAGAACACGTTTAAGAGGAATGGTTGTTCAATCAACTGGAAGTTCTGGAAGTTTAATTGTAAATGGTTTAGCAAATGCTACAACTGTTAGTTCTTCAACTAATACACAAGTATACTTTCAAGTATATCTTGCAGCTAATCAAAACCAAACTATAGTTATTCCAGAAGATGGAATTTTATATGGTTCTAATAATGCTGTAGGTTGTGTTGATGGTGTTGGTATAACAGGAAATTCATCTGCATTATCTGCGACGTTATTTATAGATAAGTAGTATTATCATGACTACATCCGGAACTACTTCATTCAATCTGGATCTAGATGAGCTTTTTCAAGAAGCTTACGAAAGAATTGGTCTTGATGGCACTAGAAGTGGATATAATTTAAGATCAGCAAGAAGATCATTAAACCTTTTATTATCAGAATGGGATAACAGAGGTGTTCATTTATGGAAAGTTAAACTTGCAACTGTTCCTTTAGTATTAGGACAAGCTCAATATAATTATGCAAGTGATCCTACTAATTTTCCAAATGATATAAATGATGTTTTAGAAGCTTATATTAGAAATAATACTGTTCCAGCTTCTCCTGTAGATATATCTTTAACAAAAATTGATAGATCTGCTTATGCTGCATTACCAAATAAACTATCACAAGGTACTCCATCTCAATATTATGTTCAAAGAACATATAGTCCGAGCATATTTTTATATCAAACACCTGGTTCTAACTATTCTAATGCTGCTAATCCTACTGATTATGAAGTTTTATTTTATTATTTAGCAAAAATTGAAGATGCTGGAGCTTACACAAACACTCCAGATGTTGTTTTTAGATTTTTACCTGCTTTAACTTCTGGTTTAGCTTATTATTTATCAATAAAACACAGACCAGATAGAACTGAACAATTAAGAATGTTCTATGAAGATGAATTACAAAGAGCTTTAACTGAAGATGGACAAAGAACTTCATTATTTATTTCACCTAAATCATATTTTGGAGATGGTTTATAATGACTACGTACGCAACAGGTAAAAAATCATGGGCGGTCTCTGATAGATCTGGCCAAAGATTTCCATATGCTGAAATGGTTACTGAATGGAATGGTTCTTTTGTACATATTTCAGAATATGAACCTAAACATCCTCAATTAGAACCTAAAGTTCCGGGAAATGATCCTCAAGGTTTACAAAATGCAAGACCAGATAGAGTTGAACCAGCAGTTATAGTTCAACTAGCTTATAATCCTTTTTATACAGTATCAGGAAGTTCAACAATGTTAATTAATGATCCAGGTCATGGAAATAAAATTGGAAATTCAATTATTATAAGAGGAACATTAGCTGGAAATGGATATTCAATTGCAACTTTAACAACTACAATTGGTTATACATTAACTTCTGTTAGTTCTGATACTTATAGTATTAATTTACCAAGTGTTGCTACTGCTACAGGATTCTTTGGCGGTGGTAATGTATCTATTGGTCCTTCAGCCGTGGAACTTGCTGAAAATCCATTTACTATATTTATTGGAAGCTCTACAATTAGAGTCAATGAAGCTAATCATGGAAGAGTAACAGGTAATACTGTTGTATTTTCTAATGTAAATGCTTTAAATAATTTTAATAGTTCTACAGGATTTACTACAGACGTACTTGCAACTTCTACAGGATATAATATTACTGTAATTAATGTAAACAATTATACTTTTAATGCCTATTCACAAACTGCTACAATGAATGCAGTTATAGGCGGAGGGTATGTAACAGCACAGACGATATAAATATGAATTACGGAGAACTAAGAGATCAAATTAGAAATTATGCAGAACTATCTGATAATGGATTATCAGATTCAACCGTTGCTGTTATTGTACAAAATGCAGAAAATAGAATGTACAGAGAAACAGCTATTGATGCATTTAAACTTTATGCTTCTGCTATTACTCTTACTGGAGTTTCTACAATATCTGTACCTGCTGGACTTAGAAATATTAGATATGTAGAAATGATTAATGGAAGTGGTGAAATAGTTAATTTATTACAAAAAGATAGTTCATTTTTAGGTGAATATAATAATGAACCAGCTAATTCTAGTAATTATGGTGAGCCTAAGTATTGGGCAGATTGGAATGCTACGACTTGGTTTGTAGCTCCTACTCCAGATGCTAATTATACAATAAATATTGCATATTTACAGCAACCTGCTACAATTACAACAAGCGCTACTAGTACAAGTTATATTTCTACGTATGCACAGGATGCTTTATTATATTGTTGCTTAACTGAAACATATAAATACTTGAAAGGTCCTGCAGATATGATACAAGTTTATGAACAGTCTTATCAACAAGCTGTAAGAACGTTTGCTGATGAGCAGTTAGGATTAAGAAGAAGAGATGAGTACAAAGATGGTGAATTAAGAATACCATTGAATACACCATCTAAATAAGTTAATAAGGAGTTAATATGGCAAATATAGTACCAGATAGTTTTAAACAAGAACTGTTCTTAGCAACACACAATTTTTCAACAAGTGCAGGTAATACTTTTAAATTAGCACTTTACACAACTGTAAGTGGTTT